>ERZ791740.60-NODE-60-length-118761-cov-4.107366_pt1 | contig 118761 bp, 107 predicted proteins | sample MGYA00510041_ERZ791740 | MGnify/ENA primary metagenome ERZ791740 (study PRJEB30046, sample SAMN00791959) | human gut metagenome | study: EMG produced TPA metagenomics assembly of the A metagenome-wide association study of gut microbiota in type 2...
AACTCGCGACCCTCACCTTGGCAAGGTGATGCTCTACCACTGAGCTACTTCCGCATTTGACGTTTTTTGTCTGCCGCTGTATCAGCGACATTTATTATTATATGCATAACAAAGTATTTTGTCAACAACTTTTTAAAAATTTTTTTAAAAAAGTTTTCAAAGCTCTAAAAAGCCTAATAAATAAGCTATTTCCCCATTATATAAAAATGAAAAAATAGCTTATTATTCAATATTTCTTAAAGAACTTCAGAAAAATATATTACTGTTACAGTATCATCTAAAGTAATTCGACGTTGATAAATATTTTCAAAATCTAAACGCAATCCTTCTAATGAATCAATTTCTGGATTTTGATGACCTAAATCTCTTGAAGTTAATTCAGCGAATTTTTTTACGCGAACTTTATCAATGATTGCTGTATACAATCTTTTTTTCACTTCATATTTTTTACCAGTAGTAATCCATACTATAGAACTTTCTGGATATTGATTGCGAACGTCTCCTAAGCGAACAGTACAATTTTTTTTACGTGACATAATCAATTCTTCATGTTTTTTTGCCTGAAAGTTTAATGCCATCATTATAATCAGCCTCCAATTTATAAAATATAATTTAATTCTTAAAATATTTAAAGATATATATTATATATTTTACTAAAATTTGTAAAAATCCTTTTTTCTTCTAAAATTTATTGTCTAACTTTATTGCGAATATGACTTTGTTAAGCTATTATATATTTTAACAATCAAGATTTTTATTAATTTATTTATTATATTTATATCACAAAACAAAATTTTAAAGAAAAGAGGGTAGCTATTGTTATTTTATAACAATTTTTATTATGCGTTCTCAAATCTTAAACTTATTAAAACAAAATGGTAACAAATTTTTATCCGGTGAATACTTAGCTGATACACTAAAAGTATCTCGAACTGCTATCTGGAAACATATAAAAGCACTACGTGATAGTGGCTATAATATTGAAAGTGTTCCTAGAAGTGGTTATCGTTTGATTGACTCTCCAGATTTATTATCAAGCGAAGAAATAAAATCTTCTCTTACCACTAAAATATTAGGTTCTGAAATTTTATATTTTGAAACTGTAGACTCCACAAATACCCAAGCAAAAAAAATAGCACTTCAAGGTGTTAAAGATGGTACTATCATCATCAGTGAAGAGCAAGGTGGTGGTAGAGGCAGATTATCTCGCTCTTTCTTTTCTCCTAAATATAAAGGGATTTGGTTTTCTGTCATTTTAAAACCAAAATTTTTACCTCAAGAAGCACCAAAATGCACATTGATGGCTGCTACTGCTATCACCAAAGCTATCGAAGATGTTACTGGTGTAAAAGTGGGTATTAAATGGCCTAATGATGTTTTATATGAAGGAAAAAAATTAGTAGGTATTTTGACAGAAATGAATGCTGAAATGGATTGTATAAATTACATCATTATTGGTATGGGAATTAATGTCAATATTGATAAAGAAGAAATGCCTGAAGAAATTCAAAATATCGCTACTTCTTTAAGCCAAATTACAGGCAAAAAAATTTCTCGTTTAAAACTTTTAAATAAAATCTTGTATTACTTAGAACATTTGTATATAATCTGTCAAGAGGAAGGTTTTGCACCTATTCTTGATGAATGGCGTAAATATTCCATTACTTTAAATCAACATATCCGTGTAATCGGCACAAATGAAGTCTTAGAAGGAATTGCTGTGGATATTGATGACGATGGTGCTCTTCTTGTAAATATTGATGGACAAATAAAACGTGTGTTAGCAGGCGATGTTTCTATTCGACCAGTACAAAACCGCTAAACTCACAGATGGAGGATAAAATGCTTTTAGTTTTTGACATTGGTAACAGTAATATCGTTATGGGGGCTTATGATGGTAAAAAACTTTATCGTCATTGGCGAATTTCCACCGACCGACAAAAAACTGGCGATGAGTATGGTATGCTCATAAACGAACTGTTCCGTTTCCAAGGTATGGATATGAACGATATTGATGATATTATTATCTCATCTGTTGTTCCACCTCTTGTTATTCCTATTAGTAAAATGTGTGAACGTTATTTTAAAATAAAACCATTACTTGTAGGTCCTGGTATAAAAACTGGTATTCGCTTAGTTTATGAAAATCCACGCCTTTTAGGTGCTGACCGTATTGTAAATGTTGTTGGTGCTTTTGAACAATATGGTGGTCCTTTAATTGTAATCGATATCGGTACTGCTACTACTTTTGATGTAGTAAATGATAAAGGTGATTTTTTAGGTGGCGTAATAGCTCCTGGTATCGGTATGTCAGCAGATGCTTTATTCCAAAAGGCTGCTAATTTGCCTCGTATAGAACTTGTTACTCCTAAAAATGTAATTTGCCATAATACTATTACAAATATGCAATCTGGTATTATCTATGGTGCTGTAGGGCAAATAGATGGTATTGTAAATCGTATAAAAAAAGAATATGGTAAAGATATGACTGTAATCGCAACTGGTGGACTTGCTCGCATGATTGCGGAAGAGTCTAGCACTATTGATAAAACAGATCATTTCTTAACTTTGACTGGTCTTCGCGTTCTCTATGAACGTAATGCTGCTTCAAGAAAGGGGTACTTAGAAAGGTTAAAAAATAAGCCTTCAAATAATTTATGAAAATAGGAAACTTAGAAATAACTACTCCCGTATTTTTAGCACCTATGGCTGGTGTAACTGATACTGCTTATTGCATTTTAGCTCAACGTATGGGCTGTGGTCTCGTTTATTCTGAAATGGTCAGCGACCAAGGTATTAATTTTCGCAATGAACGAACCTTAGAAATGTTAAAGACTGTTCCTGAACAAAGACCTTTAGCTATTCAATTATTCAGTGGCAATCCTGAACGTATGTATAAAGCAGCTAGTTTTGTAGCTTCTTTGAATTGTTGCGATATGATTGATATAAATATGGGTTGCCCTGCACCGAAGATTGTACGCAATAACGAGGGTTCAGCTTTGATGAAAGATCCTGTTTTAGCATATGAAATAATGTGTGCTACGCGTGAAGCTGTAAAAGATATGCCTGTTACTGTGAAAATGCGTAAGGGCTGGGATAGTGAACACTGTAATGTCGTTGAGATGGCTGGTCTTGCTCAAAAGGCTGGGCTTGATGCTATTGCTGTTCATGGCAGAACTAGGGAAGAATTTTATCGTGGTCATGCCGATTGGGATATTATTCGCGAGGTTAAACAGGCTGTTGATATTCCTGTAATCGGTAATGGTGATGTTAGAACTTGCCAGGATTTAAAAAATATTTTTGAACGTACTGGTTGTGATGCTGTCATGATTGGTCGTGGGGCTCAGGGTAATCCTTGGATTTTCCGCCGTTTTAAAGAATTTTTATTTACGGGTGTCGATCCTGGTGAACCTAGCATTGATGAAAGAAAACAGGTTATTTTAGAACATTTGGATATGCTTTTGAAATGGAAGGGCGATTATATTGGTCCTCGTGAGATGAGAAAGCATGCTACGTGGTATACTCATGGCTTATATGGCAGTGCTAGTTTGAGACAGAAGTTTAATTCGGCTGTTTGTAGGGAAGATTTTGTTAAAATTTTAAATGATATGTGATTATATGATTTTATTTGGTTAAATTAGAGCGATGTTTTTACATCGCTTTTTATTTATTTTTTTCGTCTAGACTTTTGCTAAGCTTGCTACTCTTAAATCACCCCTATTCTATACTGTCTTCTGTCTTTTATTTTCTTTTCTAATTGATGATTTGATTTTGTAAAATCTTTGTAAAATCTTTCTTTGTTAATTGACTTTATTTTTTACAAACTATACAATTATAGTATGTTTTGAAAATCTCATATTAGGCATAACCTTTTATAGGCTATGTCTTTTTTATTATCAATTTATTTTTTATTTTAGAAGGGGTTTTGTTTACTTTTATGAGAAATTATGTTGTAACTTTTGCTAAGTCGTTAGTTGTTGGTTCTACCATGCTAGTTCCTGGTGTTAGTGGCGGTTCTATGGCTATGATACTTGGGATTTATACTAAATTAATTTCTTCTGTAAGTTCATTCATGAAAAATAAATTTAGAAATTCTCTTTTTTTAACTATATTTTTAGCAGGTTCTTTAATAGGTATTGTTTCTTTTTCTAAACCTATTTTGCATTTAATTGAAACTTATCCTATGCCTATGCTTTATTTCTTTATGGGTGCTGTAGCAGGCAGTGTGCCTTTGATGTTCCGCGAGGCTAAATTAACTAAATTTTCCTGGACAGTCCCTATATATGTCGCTATTGGCTTTTTAATTGTTCTCTTTTTTGAAATGTCTCCTATCAGTAATGTAACTACAAATGATGCTACTAATTGGTACACTTATTTATTATTAGTTGTTGCTGGTTTTATAACTGCTATTGCACTTGTTTTACCAGGAATAAGCGTTTCTTATATGCTTTTATTGATGGGATTATATGATGAAACTATGCGTGCGGCTTCTGAATTTTATTTACCATTTTTAATTCCATTAGGATTTGGTCTAGTTGTGGGTATTTTACTAACTACTAAATTATTAGAAAATCTTATGCAAAATTATCCTCAACCTACTTTTTTAATTATCCTTGGATTCATTTTAGGTTCTATCTTGGAACTTTATCCAGGTATTCCGCAAAATGAAGAAATTTTTATCTGTGCTTTAACTTTGATTTTAGGATTTGGTATTATTAAATATATTTCTTCTAAAGATGTTTAAACAAAAAACTAGCAGGTATTTATTTTACTTGCTAGTTTTTTCTTTTTATCTAAAAATATATTCAGCTTTTAAACATATTTACAATAAATAATTTTCTTCATGTATATAAATACTTTCTATTTTGTCTATAATGTTTTATAATATAATTTATATTTTACTAAGGAGGCTATTTTTTTATGAAAGACGCTACTAAATGTTTACATTCTGGATACAGCCCTAAAAATACTGAACCTCGTGTCATGCCAATTGTGCAAAGCACTACATATGTTTATGACTCTACTGATGATGTTGCTGCTGTTTTCGATGAACCTACTAAATCTTTAATTTATTCTCGTTTTGCTAATCCTACAGTCATGGCTGTTGAAAATAAAATTGCTGACCTTGAAGGTGGCGTTGGTGCTATGTGCACTACTTCTGGTCAAGCTGCTAACTTACTTGCTATTTTAAATATCTGTAATGCTGGCGATAGTTTTATCTCCACTACTCAAATCTATGGTGGTACTGTAAATCTTTTCGCTTTCACTTTGAAAAAATTAGGTATTGAATGTATCTTTGTTGATCATGATGCTACTGATGAAGAAATTCATGCTGCTTTTAAACCTAATACTAAAGCTGTTTTTGGTGAAACTTTAGCTAATCCTGCATTAACTGTTTTTGATATCGAACGTTATGCAAATATCGCTCATGCTCATGGTGTTCCTTTGATTGTGGATAACACTTTTGCAACTCCTATCTTATGTAAACCATTTGAATTTGGTGCTGATATTGTTACTCATTCCACTAGTAAATATATGGACGGTCATGCACTTCAAATCGGTGGCGTAATCGTTGATAGTGGTAATTTCAATTGGGACAATGGTAATTTCCCTGAATTAGTAGAACCAGATCCATCTTATCACGGTCTTTCCTATACAAAAACTTATGGTAAACAAGCTTATATTTTAAAAGCTAGAATGCAGTTAATGCGTGATTTCGGTTGCTATCCAGCTGCACATTCTGCATTCTTATTAAACTTAGGTTTAGAAACTTTACCTGTACGTATGAAACAATACTGCGAAAATGCTCTTACTGTTGCTAAATATTTAGAAAGCAATGATAAAGTAGAAAGCGTTATGTATCCTGCTCTTGAAAGCAATGAATCTTATGCTCTTGCTAAAAAATATTTAAAAGGTTGCAGTGGTGTTATCACTTTCGTAATCAAAGGTGGTAAAGAAAACGCTGTTAAATTCATGGACTCCTTAAAATTAGCTTCTAATGAAGTTCATGTTGCCGATATTCGTACTTGTGTTCTTCATCCAGCAAGTGAAACACATCGTCAATTGACAGATGAACAACTTGAAGCAGCTGGTATCAATAGCGGTATGGTTCGTTTCTCTGTAGGTCTTGAAGATATCAATGATATTTTAGATGACTTAAAACAAGCTTTCGCTAATGTAAAATAATTATTTAAAGGCATTTGTGTAAACAAGTGCCTTTTTTTATTTTCCCAGCCATTTTCTAGTTTAAAACCTAAAAGCCTTATAAATAAAGGATTTATAAAAAATCACTAAAAATCCTCAATCGCTGGTAAAAACTCATATAAATATTGATATTTCAACCTTTATAAACTATAATTATTTATAAAAGTATTAATTTTACTGGCATTTAACTTTAACAAGAGTTGTATTTGAATAATAGTAAATTTAAAGATATAGAGTCTAAACTCTTTATTTAACTTTAACAAGAGTTGTATTTGAATGCTATAGATTTCCCCTGTATAGTTTTTAACTTGAATATTTAACTTTAACAAGAGTTGTATTTGAATTTGCCACAATCGCAGTGGCATAAAACTTTATTATTACATTTAACTTTAACAAGAGTTGTATTTGAATAGTGCAGTCTGTATAGGCTTAGTACTTTTTAGGGCCATTTAACTTTAACAAGAGTTGTATTTGAATAGCATTAGCATATTTTAGTGGCCATCTAGGTTTTTGCATTTAACTTTAACAAGAGTTGTATTTGAATTGGTAAAAACAAAGATGACAGCACTGCAACTGCAAGAATTTAACTTTAACAAGAGTTGTATTTGAATTTCCTTAATTTTGAGGCTAGTTAAGCTACTGCCATGTATTTAACTTTAACAAGAGTTGTATTTGAATACCATTATTCCAACGTTGGAAAAATGGCAAAGAAAAATTTAACTTTAACAAGAGTTGTATTTGAATTTGCTACAGCTACATTAGGTTAATGTTATGGATAGCAATTTAACTTTAACAAGTGTTGTATTTGAATGGTATTTCAAATCTCCATTTATTATCTTTTCCTTTTATTTAACTTTAACAAGAGTTGTATTTGAATGTATTTAGCATATAAAAATTTTAAAGTCAAGGTGTAAATTTAACTTTAACAAGTGTTGTATTTGAATCTTTTAACCATGCAAAATCACTCTTTCTACCTGTCTTATTTAACTTTAACAAGTGTTGTACAAAAAATAAAAGCTGTAACAAAGAGAATTTCTCAATGTTACAGCTTTTTTTATTAATTTTATAATGTGGAAAAGAAAAAGTTTATTAAAATTGGTACGGCTACTGAACATAATACACCATTAATTACAGATATAATAATAAATTCTTCACTACTATATTTTATAAGCATTGGCAAAGTAGTGTCTTCACTTGTAGCTCCTGCCGCTGCTATAGCTGCATATGTATTTAAATATTTTATTAAAACTGGAATCATCATAAAAGCGATAAATTCTCTCATCAAGCTACTCAAAAAGGCTATTGTGCCTATCTGTGCATTTGCTAGTGATTCAAGCATTACCCCTGATAAACTATACCAGCCCATAGATGCACCAATAGATAAACTATATACCAAATTCATATCAAAAATATAACTGCAAATAAATCCGCCAAAAACAGACCCAATAATTACACCTATAGGAATCAATAATATTGTCAAATTATAATTTTTTATCTTCTCAATTATTGATTCATTCATACCCACGCTTATACCTACAGAAAACATCAATAAATATAAGACATAATCTGCTAATTCACTACATAAATCATGCCATGTACTATCAAGTACAAATTGACCAAAAATAATTCCTAAAATTAATGCACATAATGCAATATAAACCATCTACAAACCTTCTTTTACTATTTAATTTTTTACAATAAATAATTTGCTAAAAATGTATACTATAATTACTGAAAATACTGTAGGAATTATAGCAAATACCAAACTTTGTAATCCCATGGTCAGCATCTTATGTGCAAAATCTTCCATACTACCTAAATTTATTCCCATGATAAAAATAATTAAAGCTACTGCTATTAACTGTACCTTATTATTTAAATTTACCACAGCTATTCGCCTATGTTCTTTCACTTTTAACAGGCTAAATCCTGCTATTACACCTAATACCATAATCAATGTTTCTACCAAAAAATTCACTCCTTAAATTCGTATATTTAATTATTTAATCTATATAAATTTAATCTTACATCTAAATATACTTCAAAAGTTCTTGGCCATGGGAAAAATACATCAACCTGCAAATTGCGAATAGTCAAGTCAAATACTCCCTCTGGTGTTTGCACTTTAAAAGGCATTTTAAAAACTTCACTATTATTTAATTGATTTGCTCTCTTTTGCATATCAGATTGTAGTAATTTATTCATCCAAATATAATTATGTTCCATATCCAAATCATTTACATTTTCATAACCATGATTTTTCAAGGTAATATTCATTACATCAATCACTTCTTTTAGATAATAATAATCTTCTAGAAATCTCTCATAATTTATATTTAAACGATTATACTCTACAGCAAGCATATCATTTGTTGTATTAAATGTTGGTCTTATCGCCTTATAAATAACAGCATTCGCCAGTGCCGTACCAATAGAATTACTAGCTGTATTCCAACCAGCATAAGAAGTTAATTCATTAATCGGCACATCCTCTTTTAATAATGTAGGAAATAATACTTCATTTGCTGAAAAATGCTTACTTAAATCAACTAAAGCGACTTTTTTACCTTGCTCTAAATATTTTTTTATCTTTAATGCAGATTGTCTCTGTGTAGACATATTTTCATCATTACCAATAAAAACATATAAAATCAAGCCAGCTTCTTGTGGTGAATTTACTTTTTTAGCATTTGCCATCACTAATTTTTCTTCTACTGTAGAACCTACTGAACCTGCCATAAATGGCATAACTGTGCGCATAGCTTTCTCATCATTATACTCTACATATACTTTAGGTTGATAATTTTCCTTCATCTGCACAAAATTAGCTAATAGTGATAAAGCCACCTCATCTGCACCTTTAGTTATCATCACAACATCATTACTAATACCTAAAGAATGCACATAATTTACAAGACTTTTTTTCTCCATATTTGGTATGCCAAAATCTTCACCATCATCTTGACCAATCACTAATTTTGTTATGATGCCTTCTTTAGCTAGATTTATTAATTCTTTATTTAAAGCTGTATTGCGTCTAAATAAATCTAAATAAATATCTAAGTCTTCTTGTTTTATATCTTCTTTTAAATCTGCCAATAATTTTATATCATCTTCATTTTCAAAAATACTTATCTCATCAATAAGACGAGATATCTTTATCATTTTTTTACTATCACTTTCTAAAGTTGGCGGTGGTGTTATCCTTGGCAAAACATTAAAAGCATAAATTGGTTTATCTTTCGCTTTTGTTTTCAAATCAGGCATAAATTTTAATAAAATTTGCGACTCATCTTGTTTTGTCCCTGATTCACGTGAAGCTAATAAACCTCCATGCAATAATTGGTCAATAGACACAATTACCCCATCTGATTTATCAATATTATCCATCAGCCATTTTTGTATTTTTTTTGTATCGCCTTCTTTAGTATAATAATCCATTATCTCTGACGGCGGTGTTATAATCTGTACACCTGCCATCTTTCCTGCATCTACCACCATCTTTTGACATGGTGGTCTTGTATCTAACGGTATCAAAATCAATTTATATTTATAGTTTTGTTGCAATTCCACAGACACAGCAGGAGGTAGTTGAATAAAATTCAAGTAATAAACAATCATTAAAGTTACTGCTATAATTGATAATAACCATTTTTGTTTTATATATGATTTAAATTTCATTTTTTACTTCTCCATAGATATTTATTACATTTTAAAAAATATATAAATTAGTGTCAAATGAATATCTTGTAAAATACTTTGCTATAAAAATAGTATTAGTATATAATATTGATATACTAAATATATCATGGCTTATTTTAAAATATTAAGGTGATTTTATGAATAACAAAGTAACTGTAGAAATTTTGGGAGTAAAATATCCTCTCCGCTATTCTAAAGATAGTGATATCAATGACATTCAAGAAGCTGCTAAAATAGTAGATGAAAATATTCGTCTTATGACTAAACAAAACCAATATTTGCCACCAGATAGAGTAGCAGTATTGACGGCACTTCAAATAGCTGAACAATTAATTCGTTTGAAAAAAGATTATAATGAATTTTGGGATATTCTTGATGAAAATCGCTCTAATAAACATAAATAAGCTAAAAAATAACATGAAGACATACACTAATGGTAGGCATTTTAATGGCACTACCATTTATTTTTTATACTCTGTGTATTATAATAAGCTAAGAAAATAACTGGAGGAAAATATTTTGATAGAATTATTAGCCCCTGCTGGAAGTATGGAAGCATTAAAAGCCGCTGTAGAAAGTGGTGCTGATGCTATTTATCTTTCAGGCAAAATGTTCGGTGCAAGAGCTTATGCCAATAATTTTGATGAACAAGGCTTAAAAGAAGCCATTGAATTTGCTCATTTACGCAATGTAAAAATCCATGTAACTGTAAATACTTTAGTAGACAATTCTGAAATACCTGCACTTGCAGATTATTTTCGTTTTCTTTATGAAATAGGTGCTGATGCTGTACTCGTTCAAGATTTAGGTGCTGCACGTTTAGCTCAACTTGTAGCTCCTGATTTACCATTACACGCTAGTACACAAATGACAGTGAATAATTTAGCTGGTGTTCTTGCTCTTCAAGAACTTGGTTTTTCACGTGTCGTTTTATCTCGTGAAGTAACATTAAAAGATATTATTCATATCTGCCGTAATAGCGATGTAGAAATTGAAGTTTTCGCTCATGGTGCCTTATGTGTATGCTATTCCGGTCAATGCTTAATGAGTAGTATGATTGGTGGCAGAAGTGGTAACCGTGGTCGCTGTGCTCAACCATGTCGTCTACCTTATACTTTAGTTGATAAAAATAATAACAATGTTTTAAAAGATGCTGGACAATATTTATTGAGTCCTCGCGACATGAATACACTTGAATTAATTCCTGAATTTATCGAAGCTGGTGTCGTTTCTTTAAAACTTGAAGGACGCATGAAAAAACCAGAATATGTAGCTGTCGTTGTTGATGCTTACCGCCAAAAAATCGACTCTTATTATAGCCATACAGAAGTTCAAGAAGATATTCAAAAAAATCTTTCTCAAATATTCAATCGTGATTTTACTACTGCTTATTTAGAGAAAAAACAAGGTAAATTCATGATGAGCGATAAACGACCAAACAATCGTGGTCGCCTCGTAGGTAGAGTAATTCGCTATGATGATAATAAACGTCAAGCTATCATGAAACTCACTGATGATGTAAATATCGGTGATACTATTGATTTCTGGGTAAAAGTCGGCGGTCGCGTAAGTACTAATGTATCTAAAATCATCTATAAAAATAAAGAAATAACTTCTGCTAGTGCTGGCATGGAAGTCATCATTCCTGTACCAAATCGCGTACACCCACATGACCGTATATTTAAAGTTTTTGATGCTAATCTCATGCAAAAAGCTCGCAGTTATTATACTAGTGCTTCACCAATACGCAAAATAAATTTAAATATCGAAGCCATCGCTAAACTCAATGAGCCTTTTATGTTAAAAGCTACTGATGAAGATGGCTATAGTGCTCAAATAACTAGCGATTTCATTGTGGAAACAGCTTTAAAACGCGCTATGGATAAATCAACAGTGCAAAAACAGATGGAACGTTTAGGCAATACTATTTATCAATTAGAAAATTTATCTTGCACTATTGATGAAAATGTCATTGTGCCTATGAGCGTCATGAATGATACTCGTCGCTTATTAATTGAAAAATTAATGTCCATGCGCCTTGAAGCTTATCATCGTCCACAGATTGCTAAAATTGATAATACTATTTGGCAACAGGATTTAGTTTTAAAATCATTCAATCAAACAAATAAACCTCAACTTGTAGTCGCTGTTGATACTATCGCTAAAGTACAGACAGCTATTGATAATCAAGCAGATATCGTGTTATTTGGCGGTGAATCTTATAATCATCAATTCATCACTGCTGAAATGTACGCTGAAGCTACAAGACTTTGCCGTGAAGCTAATATTAAAATTGCTTTTGCTACACCTCGTATCATGCGCGATAATGAACAAACAGCCTTTACAAATTGGCTTACAAAAATAAAAGATATCGCTCCAGATATGATTTATGCACATACTTTAGCGCAAATGTACTTAATCAAACAATTTACAGATATCACTATCTGGGCAGATTTCTCCTTCAATGTCTATAATAATGTAACTTTAACTTTCCTAAATAATTATGACATTAAGGGAGCTACTGTTTCCCCTGAATTAAACTTTAAACAGATAAAAACATTAAATGAAGCTTCTACATTACCTCTTGAATGTATCGTTCATGGCAATATGGAACTTATGGTATCTGAATATTGTGTGCTTGGCAGTTTCTTAGGCAATTTAGATAAAGGTACTTGTACAAAACCTTGCGAAAAAAATAATTATTGGCTTTGCGACCGCAAAAATGAAAAATTCCCTATCGTAACAGACCAATATTGTCATATGCATTTATTAAATGCTAAAGAGTTAAATATGCTAGCTCATGTTCCAGAATTTACTAATCTTCATATTGACCGCATTCGCTTAGATGGCAGATATATGTCCAAAGAAAAATTAGCTAAATTCACTAAACTCTATAAAGAAATTATCCTTGAAGGCAAAAATCATCTTGCTTTAATGCCTGAAAATATCACTAAATATGAACAAAATATTACTCGTGGTCATTACTTCCGTGGAGTAGAATAATTTAAGGAAGGTATCTTTTTAACAAATGAATCAATCCGTATTTAAAACTTTAGAATATGCCAAAATTATCACTATGCTACAAAATATGGCTACTTCTAGTATGGGAAAAGAACTTGCTGAAAAACTATTACCAAGTAGCGATATTGACGAAGTAATTGAAAATCTTTCACATACACAAGAAGCTAGTAACATTTTAATTAGCTCTGAACCACCTTTTGGCGGTATTCATGATATTCGTTCATTATTAAAGAAAACATCTTTAGGTCTAGTAATTGAAATAAATTCATTACTCGATATTTTAAATACCATGTACGCAATGCGTAATCTCAAAAAATTCTTCAAAGAATTAGAAATAGATAGCCCTCAATTCAAAGAATGGGCTAAATCTATTGAAATTTTGGGGCAACTCGAACGCGAAATAGATAATATTGTTGATGAACATGGTTCTATGCGTGATAGTGCTAGCGTTGAACTTATGCGTATTCGCCGTGAAATCAAATCTTCTCAGCGTCGCATCAAAACAAATCTTGACGGTATCTTAAAAAATCCTGATTATCAAAAATATTTTCAGGATAATATCGTTACTATCCGTGATGAACGCTATGTTATTCCTATCAAACAAGAATATCGTCAACAATTCCCAGGTGTTGTACATGACCAATCCTCTAGTGGTTCTACTTTGTTTATTGAACCTATGTCCATTGTTGACTTAAACAATGATATTAAACAATTAGTTATTGATGAAAAACGTGAAATTGAACGTATCTTAAAAGTGATTTCTGAAAAAATCGCTAGAAATGCTGATAGCTTACTTCATAACTGTGAAATCATGGCTCAATTGGATTTTGCTTTTGCTAAGGCAAAATTAGCTCGTAAAATGCGTGCTACTATGCCAGAAATCAATGATGAAGGTATTGTCAATTTAGCTAAAGCTCGCCACCCATTACTCAATAAAGATAACGTCGTTCCTATTGATATCAGACTTGGCGAAGGATATCGCACTTTATTGATTACAGGGCCAAACACAGGCGGTAAAACAGTAAGTATGAAGACTTTAGGCTTATTAGTCTTAATGACTCAATCTGGTCTTTTTATCCCTGTTCAATCTGGTTCCAAAATTTCCATTTTCCAAAATGTCTATGCTGATATTGGTGATGAGCAAAGCATTGAACAGAGCCTCAGTACATTTTCCGCTCATATGCGCAATATCGTAAATATCTTGAATAATATTGAACATGATGACTTGCTCTTATTAGATGAAGTAGGTTCTGGTACTGACCCAGAAGAAGGTGCTGCCCTTGCCATGTCAATTTTAGAAAGATTGATGGAAATTGGCGCTTGTACCGTAGCTACTACTCACTATAACGAGTTAAAGACTTTTGCTTATTCTAAAGAAGGCATTGAAAATGCTTGTGTGGAATTTGACATCAAATCCCTTCGCCCTACTTATCGTTTATTGATAGGTACACCAGGGGCTAGTAATGCTTTTGCGATAAGTAAAAGATTAGGTTTATCAGATACTTTGATTTTACGTGCTCAACAACTCATCAAAGCAGACCATGCTCAATTTGAAAATGTATTAAACACACTAGAAAATGAAAAATTGATGTATGAACAAAAAAATGCTGATATTGCTGAACGTCAACAACGCATTGAAAAATTAGAAAAACAACTTGCCGATATGAAGCAAGAAATGGCTAAGAAAAAAGAGCAAACACTTCGTAAAACTAAAGAACAATGTGCTAGTTTACTTCGTCGTACTCGTCGCGAATCTGAAGAAATCATCAAGGAATTGAAAGCTCAATTCAACGACCAAGGAATGAAAAAACGTCAGGAAACAATAGATGCTGCTCGTCATAAATTACGTGGTCGTTTAGATAAAGTAAGTCAACAAAATGATGATCCAAATAAACCAGGTGAAGCTGTCGATATTAAAACCATTGCTGTTGGTGATATCGTATATGTAAATAAACTTCGCCAAAAAGGAACTATCACTGATATCAGTGGTAAAGAATTAACTGTTCAATTAGGCAGTTTAAAAATGAATGTTAAAGCTAAAGATTGCTCTTTCGTTTCTCATGCTGTTAAAGTAAAAGAAACTGCACCATCTAAAAAAGCTGGTGGCTTCAATATGCTAGCTAAAGTCAGCCAAATTAGTACAGAAGTAGATATCAGAGGCTTAATGGTTGATGAAGCTATTGAAGTTGTTAGCAAATATCTTGATGATGCTGTAATTTCTGGTTTATCAAGAGTATTAATCATTCATGGTAAAGGTACAGGAGCTCTGCGCAAAGGTATTCAAGAATATCTCAAAAATCATCGCAATGTTTTAAGCTATACTCTTGGTGATATGGACGAAGGCGGTAGTGGGGTAACCGCTGTAAAATTAAAATAACGCAAATAATTACTATATTTTTACCAAAACTAAACATAGTATTATAAATATTTGAGGTGTATTCTATGGATAAACAGCCTTTTAACGAAAAAAAACCAACCTCTAATCATACAACTGATAAAAAAAATAAGAAAAAATCTTTTGGCTTCAAAAAATTTTTCTTAGCGCTTTTAACGCTATTTATAGTTGTATTTTTAGGCGTTGGTTGTGGATTAGTTGCTATTGGCCTTGATGGTGATAAAGATGTTTCTGATATTCACCCACCTGCTTCTTCTCAAATTCTCGATATGAATGGCAATCTAATCACTAATATTCACGCTACTGAAAATCGTACATTAGTGACTTTAGATAAAATCCCTGCTAATCTGCAAAATGCCTTTATCGCTGTTGAAGATAATCGCTTTTATGAACATAACGGTATTGACCCTAGAGGTATTTTCCGTGCGATTTATTCTAATCTAACAAGCGGTGAAGTGGCTGAAGGTGGTAGTACTATCACTCAACAATTAGCCAAAAATGCCTTTTTATCACAGGACCGTACATTCAAACGAAAAATTCAAGAATTTTTCATTGCTCTTCGCTTAGAAAGACAATATACTAAAGAAGAAATTTTAGAAATGTATCTCAACCAAATTTATTTTGGTAGAGGTGCTTATGGTGTTCAAGCTGCTGCACAGACATATTTTGGCAAAGATGTAAGTCAATTAGATTTGTCAGAATGTGCAATGCTCGCTGGTATACCTCGTAGTCCAAATTATTATTCACCACTTAATAATTTAGGTGCTGCTAATGAACGTAAAGCAGAAGTTTTAGACCAAATGGTAAAATATGGCTATATTGATTCTACTACAGCAGCTAAAACAAAAGCTGAAAGTTTACGACTTGTAAATCCTAAAGAACAAGAAAATGATAATACTGCTTCATATTTTATTGATTATGTAACTCAAGAAATGATTGATAAATTCGGTGCTGATGCAGTATATAAAGAAGGCTTAAAAATTTATGTTTCCATTGACATGAACATGCAAAAAGCTGCTGAACAATCTGTAAATAGTTTATTACCAACTTATTACAATGATGCTAATGGTCTTACTCAACCACAAGGCGCACTCGTAGCTATCGACCCTAAAACAGGATATATCAAAGCTATGGTTGGCGGTCGTGGTACTGACCAATTCAATCGTGCTGTACTTGCTGTACGTCAACCTGGTTCAGCATTTAAACCATTTACTTTTGCTACTGCTTTAGAAAATAAAATGACACCAGATACTACTATTGAGGATAAACCTTTCAAATTAGGTGATTGGCAACCTCAAAACTATGACCGTACATTTAGAGGTACAGTCTCCATGCGTCAAACAGCTATTAATTCTTTAAATATACCTACTATTCGTTTAGCAGAAAAATTATCTATCGATAAAGTTTTATTAACAGCTCAAAATTTAGGTATATCCACATTAGAATTAAATTCTAAAGATGCAAATGATAAAAACTTAGCTGCTTCCATCGGTGGTCTCACAAATGGGGTAACAGTTCTTGATATGGCTGGTGCTTATAGCGCTTTTGCAAATTATGGCGTTTATACAAAACCAACTGCTATAGTTAAAGTCGTTGACCGCAAAGGCAAAACTATTTATGAACATACACCAGAAACTAAACAAGTTTTATCTGAACGCACAGCTACTTTATTAACAGATATGCTTGAAGATGTTATCACTAAAGGCACAGGTAAAGCTGCTAATATCAACAGACCTGCTGCTGGTAAAACAGGAACTACCGATAATTACCAAGATGCTTGGTTTGCAGGTTATACACCTGATTTAGTAACAGTAGTATGGATGGGCTGTGATGATAATGATGTTATGCCTGGTATTACTGGTGGTACTACACCTGCGAAAATTTGGCAAAACTTCATGAAAACAGCACTTGCATCTATACCAGCTAAAAACTTTGATGGTTCAGACACTTCCATTGATAATCCAGTTCAAAATGTAGAAAGCAATGCTAAAACTACAGCTAAAGATGTTACTCATGAAAAAGAAAAACCATCAAAAGAAGCACCTGATAAACAAAAACCTGTTCATAATGAACAATCAAACCCAAATGATGCTCAACAACCAATTGATGAAAATGAACCAATTGAAGAAAATATCGAGCAACCATCTCTTCCAGCTCCAAGGCAAAATTTACCTGAACCAAGTATTCAACAAGGCAAAGGGTTAAATTAATAGATAATCATACAAAATTTAGGAGGACTTTTTGTGAGCGTATTTGATACACTTAAAGAACGTGGTTACTTAGCTCAAGTAACACACGAAGAAGAATTAAAAAAAGCTTTAGAAACTGAGCAAGTTACATTTTATATGGGATTTGACCCAACAGCAGACAGCCTTCATGTTGGTCATTTCTTAGCTTTAATGGCTATGTCTCATATGCAAAAAGCAGGTCATCGCCCTATCTGCTTAGTTGGTGGCGGTACTGGTACTGTAGGTGACCCTTCTGGTCGTACAGATATGCGTAAAATGTTAACTGATGAAGATATTGAACATAATTGCAATTGCTTCAAAAAACAAATGGAACGCTTTATCGATTTCTCTGATGGTAAAGCTTTAATGATCAACAATGGTGATTGGCTTCGCAAATTAAATTATATTGAATTACTTCGCGATGTTGGCCCACATTTCTCTGTTAATCGCATGCTTACTGCTGAATGTTACAAACAACGTTTAGAACGTGGTTTAACATTCCTTGAATTCAACTACATGATCATGCAAGCTTATGACTTCATGGAATTAAATCGCCGTTATGGTTGCGTACTTGAATTAGGTGGCGATGACCAATGGTCTAACATCATTGCTGGTGTTGAACTCATTCGTCGTAAAGAAGCAAAACCTTCTTATGGTATGACATTCAATCTTCTCACTAACAGTGAAGGTAAAAAAATGGGTAAAACAGCAAAAGGCGCACTTTGGCTCGACCCTGAAAAAACTTCTCCATACGACTTCTATCAATACTGGAGAAATGTTGCTGATAGCGACGTAGAAAAATGTCTTGCTCTTCTCACATTCTTACCAATGGACGAAGTTCGTCGCCTCGGTAGCTACAAAGACCAAAAAATCAACGAAGCAAAACAAGTTCTCGCTTATGAAGTTACAAAACTCGTTCATGGCGAAGAAGAAGCTAAAAAAGCTCAAGAAGCTGCTCAAGCACTTTTCAGTGGTAAAGGTAATATGGACAATGCTCCAACTATCACTATCACAGAAGCAGACTTTGGCAAAAAATTACTTGATATCTTAGTAGATAACAAAGTATTTGAATCCAAAGGTGCAGGTCGTCGTTTAATCGCTCAAAATGGTGTATCCATTGGCGATGACAAATGGACTGACGTAGAAAAAGTATTAACAGCAGAAGACCTTGCAAATGGCGATATGATCGTTCGCAAAGGTAAAAAGAAATTCTATCGTTTAATCAAAGGATAAAAATCATAAAATTATAAACAAAAAGCTAGAATATATTCAGTAATAATATTGATATATTCTAGCTTTTTATCTTTATTAGTAGACTATAATTACTATATTTAATTTATTTCTCAATCAATAAAGAAATGAACCTTTTAAATGATTTGCAAATACTCGTTTTTTTATGGTATACTCTAAAAAGATATTTTCTTACAAAGTTTTATCTAAATCTTAAAATTTTCTTTACTTATCTAGTACATATTAGATAATTTATAGTTTAATTTATTAAGGAGTGCGTTTAAAAGATGTCAGGACATTCTAAATGGGCCAATATTAAACGAAAAAAAGGTGCAAATGATGCCATTCGTGCAAAAATGACTACAAAAATTGGTCGTGAAATCACTATTGCTGTTCGTATGGGTGGTGCTGACCCTACTGGTAATATGCGTCTTAAATTAGCTTTAAGCAAAGCTAAATCTAACAATATTCCTAAAGATAATATCAATCGTGCTATTCAAAAAGGCTTAGGTGCTTCTGATGGTAGCAATTACGAAGAATTAATTTATGAAGGTTACGGTCCAGCAGGTTCTGCTGTTATGCTCGAAGTTATGACAGATAACCGCAATCGTACAGCTGCTGATATTCGTCATTTATTCTCCAAATACGGCGGAAACCTCGGCGAAACTGGTTGCGTAGGCTGGATGTTCCACAAAAAAGCAATCTTTGTTGTAGACAAAGAAGCTTTCGATGATGAAGAAAGCCTTATGATGATTGCTCTTGATGCTGGTGCTGAAGACTTCAAAGCAGAAGATGATTCTTTTGAAATCACTGCTGCTCCTGAAGATTTCGATGCAATCTCTCAAGCATTAGAAGAAAACAACATTGAAACAGTTGAATCCGAAATCACTATGATTCCTGATACTACTGTTAAAGTTGAAGGTAAAGACGCTGAAAAAATGCAGACTCTTATCGATATGCTTGAAGAACATGATGATGTTCAAAACGTTTATTCCAACTACGAAATGGACGAAGAATAAAATAATCTTTAGACGCAGTAATAACTGCGTCTATTTTTATCTAAAGATATATAATCGAGGTATTTATCATGGAATTTTTACAAGCCTTAAAAAATCGTCGCAGTATCTATAATTTAGGCACTAATGTTAATTTATCTAATGAAGAAATAACTTCTATCATCTCCGATTGCCTAAAACATAGCCCATCTGCTTTTAACTATCCTACAACAAATGTTATCATCGCCTTTGGTGAAAAACATCAACAGATTTGGCAAATCACTACAGATATTTTAAAAGAAAAATTAGCTAAAAAAGAAGAAACTTTCGCTGTGGCTCAAAATAAAATCAATAAATTCAAAGCTGGCGTTGGTACTATCTTATTTTTTGAAGACACAGAAATCATCAATGAATTAAAAGAAACTTATGCTATGTATGCTGAAAATTTCTCCACATGGTCAAATCAAGCAAATGGTATGCTTCAAAATAATATCTGGACAGCATTAAGCCAAGTAAATATCGGAGCTAATCTTCAACATTATAATCCTTTGATTGATGATAAAATCAAAGAATTATTCTCTATTCCTAATACATGGAAATTAACAGCACAAATGCCATTTGGTAGCATTGAAGCACAACCAAGTGAAAAATATATTGAAGATATTTCCACTCGCTTAAAAATCTATTAAAAGCAAAAAGAACTGATTATTTAAAATCAGTTCTTTTTTTCTTCAAATTTTAATTTTTTTCTTGTGATTTTTCTGTCAATGACAATTTTTTATTATTTGGTAAACTCATTTTTGCTTGTTTATCATCTAAAATAAATTTATTTAATTGCGTTTTATCCTCTAAGCTTAAATTATCCTTAATTAAATTTGTTATTATATTTTGCGTTAAATTGCCTGTTTGTTCTAATATTTTATCTTTGCTATTAATGAAACCACTTATAATTTGCTGTTGTCTAATCTCTAAAGACTTTAACTGCATATCATGATGTTTCATTTGAGCATTCATATCATTTTGGATTTGTTGGAAATACAATTTATGTGCTGGCGTTCCTTCAGGATATTTTTCTAATATAGATAATAAATTTGGCAATTTTTCTGTATTATATTTATCGTTATCAGCTACTATCCTATCATTTAATTCTTTATACATATTTTCAATATCTTTTATGATAGGCAATGAAGCTCTTTCAATTATTTCAATTCTATTGTTAGTAATCTGCGTCAATTGTTCTTGCATTGCCATGATTGTCTGTGCCATCACAGTGAAGCCTTTTGCTTTCGCTTCTTCTACTAAAATCTTAGCTTCCGCTTCATCTCTTAATAATTCCATTTGAGCCTGTTTTATCAGTTCTACGCGTTCCGTTTCCATTTCCGCTAAGCGAATTTTAGCTTCTGCTTCGATTTGTGCTATTTTCACTTTATCTGGTTCATAATTATAATTAGTAGTGGTACGACTGCCACTGCTAGAACCGCCAAACCAGCTTTTTATTGTAGACCACCAACTCATAAAAGCATTCTCCTTTTGTTTCGTAAAAACTTTTTCTACTTGATGACTGCGAAATCTTCCCAAAGTACATACATTGGCAAAATGTTCACAGTTGTTAAAAATCAGATTATAGCCCTTATCGCCTAAACAAGCTCTAGCATAAGTTACTATTTGTTCAGGTGAGTATAAGTCAGCAAATTCCTCATCAGTATATTCTTTTACTTCCAATATACCGCCTTTTAAAAAGTAAGCTAAATCTGTCTGTATAACTTCTGGCTTTGACCAGTCCAATATACTGTCATCATCTTTTCCAGTGAAGTGGATTACTTCTTCATCAGATACATATATTCCATGATGAGCATATAAGCCATTCATTCTTTGTACGCGGATATGGTCGCCTTTTTGGGGCGTTTTTTGTACCCATATTTCTTCTTCTCTTGGTATGCAAGGCACTTCATAAGTAGGAAAGACATTTGTACTTATTAAATCGAAATTATTCATTATTTTTTCATTAAACCTTTACGCATTTTAAAAATCAATGAATTATACGCTTTTTCTCGATTAGCTTGTTCTTGGCTATATGCTTTGATATCTGCTAAATACATATAATAATTTTTCTGTTTTAATTTAGCAAATTCATTCAATACTTCTTGTGAAATCTGCTCTAAATTATTATCTACTACAAATTGTATGATTTCATTGATTTGAATATCGATTAAATTATCAATCCAACGCAAGATAAAGATTTTATCTGCTTCTTTTTTGCAATTAAAGATGATATTCTGCAATGCTTTTTGCAAATAATTCTTCATATTGTTTAGTCTTAAATACCTTATAATCTTCATTCCATTTAGACCATACTTCAACTGCTTTGACGATAAAATCGCGATTGTGTTCAAAGAAATCTATTTTTTGCAATGCTTTATTCACTATTTTAGCCGTGTTTTCAGCTATCAGTGCAAAACTTGCACGTTCCTTTTTCTCTAACTGTGCTAATTCATAAATAGCATTATCGCCATCATCGATTTCATTGATAGTGTATTCGATATCATCAGCTTGTTGTTTTACTTTTAATAAATTTGCTTTTACTTTATCCATGCCCAAAGCTAATTTATCTTTAAAATAATATTGGCGATTTTTTAATAATTCATTTTCTGCCTCTGTTAAATTATTATCATCTTTATACGTTGTTGATAATTGCAAACCTATTTGATTGCAGTCTTGAATGACACTTTCTTTTTGCTGTTCAAAATCAGCTAAATATTCCATAAGTTCATCTATCCACTTTTGCACAGCTTCATAATATTTGATAATGGATTTATCAATGGAAGCAGTATCGTATTTATTTAATAATGTCGTATAATCAAAATTAATAGTTATAGTCTTCACTTCTTCGCACTGTGCTAATTGTGTTTCTATCTCTCTCAATGCTTGCAATAATCTAGGTTTTTCAAAATAGATTTTCTTATATAAATCAGTGATTTCAGCATCATTGAATATAGGCCAAAGTTCATTTTCTTTGAATAAATCTAAAGTGAATTGCAATCTTTCTTTTTCTGTATACAATGGATTATTCTCTGATACATTTTTTTCATATTCATTATCTTGTATTAAATGATAACTACAAGGTAATACACAACCTACACAACCATCATTATCGTTTTCCCAATTATCTAAATGTATACAACTATTAGACCAATTATTTATATTACAACACCAAAACTGTATTTCTTTTATTTGCCAATTATTACCTTGTTGAAAGGGAAAAATCTTATCGTATATCATATGTTTAAATACTTCTAAAGTAGGTATTTGCCAATTATCTATATCATCTACACTATAATTATTTACTAAAGATTTTACTTCATCTAATGAATAATATCCATTACTATTAGCAGAACCTTGATTATAAGGGAAATAATCTAAATTAGCCCATAGTATACCTGTTGTTTTATCCATTAATATATGTTGTTTATTTTTAAAGAAATACCAACGCTGATTTTTTATCGCTTCAAGAATTCTATCTGTTGCTGTTGAAGATAATTTATCTATTTCATTGTTGATAGTTTTTATTTTCTTTTGTACTGATTGCAGTTGTTGTTTTAAGTTATTTTGACTGCTTATTAATTGGGTTTGCATTTTATTTAATTCTTGCATTTTTTGAGCATTATGTTCATTTTCTATGCCTTCATATTGTTCTTCTAGTGCATGAATTTTATCCAATAACTCTTGCTGTCTTGCTTTTAAATTTTCTAATTCACTCATCGTATTACTCCTTTTATGTATTATTTTTTAATATAACGTATTTATAAAATCAATACCATATTCTCCTAGACAAGTTTAGCTTATATACTTTTATATATTTTTACATAAATCCTGTGATTTCCTTTTATTTTATTTTTTTTCTTATCATGATATAATGTGAACTGCACATTTTTACTAAATTTGATATACTAAAAGGAGGATTTTATGCTTGCTTTAGGTATTGACCCTGGGACTGCTATCTGTGGCTATGGTCTTGTAGATATGCAAGGAAGCCGTCTAAAAGCCATTGAATATGGAGCTATTTTGACAAGTCCACAGATGCGACCACAAGATAGATTATTAAAAATTCATCGTGAACTTACAGATATTATTCAAAAATATAAACCTGATGTAATGGGCGTAGAACAATTATTTTTCAATCGCAATGTAACTACTGCCATTCCTGTGGGTCAAGCTCGTGGTATCGTCTTATTGACCGCAGCTGAAAATCAAATTGAATTAGTCGAACGCACACCGCTACAAATCAAGCAATCCGTAGTGGGCTTTGGCAGAGCGAGCAAAGAACAAGTCATCTATATGGTAACAAAATTGCTCCATCTTCCTGAACCGCCAAAACCTGATGATGTCGCCGACGCTCTAGCTGTAGCTATCTGTACTACTCATTGTATGAATAGCCTCACATGGCGAAATAAATTATAATTAAATTAATAATGATTAATAAATAAATTAATAAGGAAAGATTTTATGATAGGATATTTACAAGGAAAAGTCACTTTTATTGCCAGTGATTTTTGCTTTATTGATGTTCATGGTGTCGGCTATCGCGTATTTATCAGCACCAGCACACGTGCAAAATTAAAAATGAATGAAGAAATCAAACTCTTTACTTATTTAAGCGTACGTGAAGATGCCATGTTATTATATGGTTTCATCAATCAATTAGAATATGATGTATTTTGCAAATTGATTTCCGTATCTAAGATTGGCCCTAAAGCTGGGCTTTGTCTGCTCTCTAGTCTTTCTAGTGAAAAACTCATCTGGGCTATCCAAAATAAACAAGTCAGCCTACTTACCAATGCCCCTGGAATTGGCAAGAAAACAGCTGAACGCATTGTCTTGGAATTAAAAGATAAATTAACTGAACTCAACTTAAGTATTTCTGATGAAGTTTTAGACCAACCAATCTTGATTGATACACCTAGCGAAGATGAAAAAATAGATATGTATGAAGAAGCAACGCAAGCCCTTCTTTCTCTTGGCTATACAAAACCAGAAATCAATTCTGTACTCAAAAAAGCTGGCAATATGACCAATACAGAAGATATTATTAAATTTGCACTCAAAGAATTATCCTTAAGTTAAAACAAAAATATAACATAATAGATTAAATAAAGGAGCTTTTATTATGAAATTTTCTCCGCAAAATGAACGTCAATTTGCCGTAGTCGGTCTTGGTAGATTTGGTAGAAATATCGCTAAATCTCTTCATGAAATGGGCTATGATGTTCTTGCTATTGATAAAGATATGGAAAAAGTCCAAGACTTTAGCCATGAAGTAACTCATGTAGTTCAAGCAGATACTACAGATGAAGAAGCACTTCGTTCTTTAGGTATTTTAAATTTTGACGTTGTAATCGTGGCTATCGGTGATGATACTGAAGCTAATATCATGACTACACTTCAATTAAAAGAAATCGGTGTTCCTTATATTGTAGCTATCGCTAAAAGTCCATTACAAATCAAAGTATTGGAAAAAATCGGAGCTAACCGCATTGTTGCCCCAGAGCGAGATATGGCTCGTCGCGTTGCTTATAACCTTGCTTCTACAAATATCATGGATTATATTGAATTATCGCCAAAATTCAGTATTGTGGAAATCGCTGTACCAAAAGCTATCCGCAATAAAACACTCAGCGAATCAAATATCCGTGCTAAATATGGCTTAAACGTTGTTGCTATCAAACGTCATGATAATTTAATTATTTCTCCACTTCCTACAGAAGTATTACTCGAAAATGATATTGCTATCGTTGTTGGTAGCAATGAAAGTATCAATGGCTTGGAGGCTCTAGAAAAATAATGGAGCTAATCACAAGTTTAACTAATGCTAAAGTCAAAATGGCTTTAAGCCTCCAGCAAAAAAAATATCGCGACAAATACCAATTATTTATATTAGAAGGTATTCGCAATGCTGAAATGGTTATTGCCAAAAATATTTCCGTGCAAATGTGTTTTTTCACACAAAAAGCCTTTACAAATGAACGCGGAAAATCCATTTTAGAACAATTAAAATGTCCTTGTTTTGAAGTTCCTGAACATATTTATCAAAAAATCAGTGATACTCAATCTCCACAGGGATTAATGTTGATTTTACCTATACAAAATCACAATTTAGATAATTTAGCTACAATAAATAAATCAGGACTTTATCTGATTTTAGATAGATTACAAGACCCTGGAAATATCGGCACCATCATTCGTACAGCTGATGCTATGGGTGTAAAAGCCATCATCTGCCTAAATGGAACAGCCGATATCTATTCCCCAAAAGTAGTGCGTTCTGCGATGGGTTCTTTATTCAATCTCCCTATAATCACTAAAATTTCTGAACAAGATTTATTATCTTTTTGTCAAAATCATAATTTAACACTTTATGCTACAGCTTTAGATAATAGTGCCAAAGCTTCATGGGATATTTCTTATCCTCAAGATTGTGCTATTATTTTGGGCAATGAAGCCAATGGTGTTTCTGATAATTTATTAGACAAATGTAATGCTAAAATATACATTCCAATGAAAGGCGATGCTGAATCTTTGAACGTGGCAAATGCTGGTTCGATGATTATGTACGAATATTGTCGCCAAAATATTTGACCACAGTAAAAATCAATGCTATAATCTAATAGCTAAAGACATGAGTATGAAAGATAATCGCGTATACTTTTTGTATATGAGGAAAGTCCGGGCTCCACAGGGCAATGTGCTGGATAACGTCCAGCGAGGGTGACCTCAGGGAAAGTGCTATAGAAACTTAAACCGCCTGTGAATACAGGTAAGGGTGGAAAGGTGCGGTAAGAGCGCACCAGCGTGCAGGTGACTGTACGGCTAGGTAAACCCCACATGGAGCAAGACCGAATAGGGAAGGGATGAAGTGGCCCGCTGAGCCTTCCGGGTTGTGTCGCTAGAGCTTATAGGTAACTATAAGTCCAGATAAATGATTATCACCACGCAAGTGGAACAAAACTCGGCTTATTGATTACTCATATCTTTAGTGAAAACTGCCTTACTGGCAGTTTTTTTATTTTAACTATTTGATTTTTAAGCTAAATATATTAAAATATATTTAGAAATAAATATTTACATTAATAAAATTTATTTTAATCTAGGATAAAGAAGGAGTTTCTTGTGGATATTAATCAAATGCAAACTATTTTACAATCAAATTTGAAACCTAATCGTTATGCTCATTGTCTTGGGGTAATGGATACTGCCATCATCTTGGCAAAACGATTTGGCGTAGATGAAGAACAAGCTGCTATTGCTGGCTTATTGCACGATTGTGCACGTGAGTTTGCAACCGAAGATTTAATTGCTGAATGTGAAAAACGTCATCTCTATATTACAGATATTGACCGTCAATTACCTATTTTAATGCATGCCCCACTCGGCACTGCTATTGCTAAAGAAAAATATGATGTTCATGATACTGCTATTTTAAAAGCTATCGCGTCTCATACTGTTGGCGGAGCTAATATGTCTAAACTCGACAAAATAGTTTATCTTGCCGATATGATAGAACCTCATCGTAAATTTGAAGGCTTAGATAAACTTCGCAAACAAGCCATGACACAAGACCTTGATACTGTTATGATAAGTGCTTTTAACCAATCCATATTATTTATTATGCGTAAAGGACATACTATTCACCCATATACAGTAGCTGCGCGTAATGAAATTCTCCTCCAACGAGAATTATAATATGCCCCCAAAAAAGATTAAAACTTCAACAAAAACTACGAATAGAAAAACGAAAAAGCCACTTATTAAACGTATACGCCTTGGTCGTTTATTGCTTGTACTCATACTTTTATCTAGTATTGTATATGGCTCATATATTGTAATTTCTGAAATTTATTCTTGGGGTAGTTTTAAATATGCTCAATACCAAGAAGCACATCCTAGCAAACCACAAAAACCACCTATTCCACCGCAATTCACTGATAAACGTTTTGAAAATTACACTAATATTTTATTCATTGGTATAGATGATAAACCTGTTGAAGGTATTGCTGAATCTGGTCGTTATGCAGATGCTCTCATGCTTGTAAGCATGGATCATACTAATGGGGAAATACGTTTCTTATCTCTACCTAGAACAATCAAGACCTCTATAGATGGTCGCAAAGACCCAGAATATCTCAGCTTCACTTATTATTATGGTGGTGCACCTTTGACAGTTAATACTGTTTCCCAATTATTAAATATACCAATAACTCAATATGTAGCTTTAGACCGTAAAAGTATAGCTAAATTTGTAGATACTATTGGTGGAATTAATTTATATGTAGAAAATAATATGGATTATGAAGACCCTGTAAGTGGTACTTCCGTCCATCTCACTCAAGGATATCAACATTTAACTGGCGATATGTCTCAACAATATCTCATCTTCCGCAATGATGATTTAGGTGATATTGGTCGTATTCAACGTCAGCAAAAATTTGCTAAAGCTTTATTTGAAAAAATGATGTCCTTGGAAACAATTCCTACATTGCCAACAATTCTTGATATTTGGGAAAATAATATTGATACTAATATTAACATTTTAGATATTTCTAATCTGATAAATTTATTAGATACTCTTAGCACTACAGAAATAAAAATTAAAATGCTTCCAGGTAATCTCACTCCAACTGGCGATTGGGTACCAGATAATGCCCGCGTGGAACAAGAAATAAATGATATGTTCCCTCCAGTTCCAGAAGATACCGCTGAGGAATAACCATAAATAAATTATTATAGAAAGGCAAGTGTTTATATGACCTTAACTTCTCAAGAAAAAAGCCAATTAATAGCAAAAGCTGCTAGCGATAAAAAAGCATTAGATATTATGATTATGAATATGCATGATTTAACTACTACTACTGATTATTTCATCGTATGTAGTGCTACTACAGCAACTCAAGTTCGTGCTATAGCTGACAATATTGAAGATGAAATGACTCAAGCTGGTGAAGAATTCTTGCATAAAGAAGGATATCAAAATGCTGAATGGATATTATTAGACTTTGGAAATTGCGTTGCTCATATCTTCACTGAAGAAGCTCGTCGTTTCTATGGTTTAGAAAGCTTATGGGGCGAAGCTCCTACTGTTGAATACGAAGATTAAACAACGAGGTTAAATAAATATATTGATAGAAAAACAACAAAAAAAATATCAACCAAGTACTGTAGTAACTATGAAAGTCGCACGTGTTGGTGAAATGGGCGCATTTTTAGATGCCCAAACAGGCAATACTAGTGATGATATTTTGTTGCATAAATTACAACAAACCGCTCCTGTAAAGCCTGGCGATAAAGTATCTGTGTTTTTATATAAAGACCCACATGGACGACTTACTGCCAGTATGAGAACTCCTAGAATGCGTGAAGGACAGATTGCTCGTTTAAAAGTAATCAATACTAGCCGTGATGGTGCATTTTTAGATGTCGGTGCTGAACGTGGTATCTTTATGCCATATGCTGGTATGCGAGGAAAATTACAAGTAGGCGAAGTCGTTTGGGCAAAATTATACACAGATAAATCTGGTCGATTAGCTATGACTATGAAAGTTGAAGATGAAATTCGTCGTGCTTCTCGTCCTGCTGACAATGTAAAAGTCGGCGATATGGTTTCTGGCTCTGTTTATAATTTTACAGAACAAGGTGCTTTTATCTTCACAGACGAACGTTTTATCGCTTTTTTAGATAAGCGTGAAATGACTACTAAGCCACGTGTTGGACAGACTTTAACTACACGTATTACTTTTATTCGTGATGATGGTCGTATCAATGTTTCTATGCGACCAATCAAAGAAAAAGCTATTAATCTTGATGCTCAAATGCTTTATGATACACTTATGGCTCGAGGTGGCAAAATGCCTTATTGTGATGAAACCGCTTCTGAAGTTATTCGTGAACGCTTTGGTATCAGTAAATCTGCCTTTAAACGTGCATTAGGACATTTAATGAAGGAAGGCAAAGTAGAACAAAAAGATGGTTGGACTTGTTTAATATCACAAGAATAACCTACAAGCTATCTGACATATTTTGCCGGATAGCTTTTTTTGAGCAAGGAAAGGAGAGCATTTTGTGCTTACAATCAAAGAATTTCGCAAAGTATCCTCTATAGAAGAAGCTTATGAATTAAATCAAAAAAAGACTAATCGCATCATTGGCGGTATGTTATGGTTGAAAATGCAAACTGGTAATGTAAATATCGCTATCGATTTATCTGGTTTAAATTTAGATACTATTGAAGAAACTGATACAGAATTTAAAATCGGTGCTATGACAACATTACGCGATTTAGAACTTCATGCTGGTTTAAATCAATATACTAATAACAGCATGAAAGAAGCTATGCGTCATATTGTCGGTGTACAATTTAGAAATCTTGCTACTGTTGGTGGTAGTATATATGGTCGTTATGGATTTTCTGATGTATTGACTGTATTTATGGCTCTTGATGCTTATGTAGAACTTCATCATGCAGGTATCATTCCTATCAGTGAATTTGCTAAAATGCCTTATGATAATGATGTTTTAGTCAATATCATTGTGAAAAAAACTGCTTTAAATTGTGCATATTTATCACATAGACAGACAAAAACAGATTTTCCTGTATTGGCTGTTGCTGTATCTAAACTTCATGACAAATGGCAAGCTGTAATAGGTGCTACTCCTCATCGTGCAGTAATCATTGCTGATGAAGAAAATATCTTAGGTGAAAAAGTATCACCTGAAACTATTGAAGCATTTGCAAATTATGTAAAAGATAATGTAAAAACAGACTCTAATATTCGTGGTTCTGCACAATATCGCAAACATTTAGCATATGTTTTAGTCAAACGTGCTTTAGTATCTATAGGAGGAAATGCTTAATGATTTTAAATGTATGGCTCAATGGGAAAAAAATCAGTGAAGAAATTTCAGCTGATACATTATTGATAGATTTTGTCCGCAAACATGGCTGTAGTAGCGTAAAACGTGGTTGCGACACTTCAAACTGTGGGCTTTGTACTTTATTTGTTGAAGATAAACCTGTATTATCTTGCTCTATGCTCGCTGCTCGTGTTGATGGCAAGCATATAACTACACTTGAAGGACTCCAAGAAGAAGCTCGTGAATTTGGTGCTTTCATTGCCAATCAAGGTGCAGAACAATGCGGTTTTTGCAATCCAGGTTTCATCATGAATGCCATTGCTTTATTTAGAGAAAATCCTAATCCTTCCGATGAAGAAATTCTTGAATATTTAGCTGGTAATCTCTGCCGTTGTTCTGGTTATGAAGGTCAACTTCGTGGTATTCGTGCCTTTTTAGATTATAAAAATGGTAAAACGGAGGAACAAGCATGACTAATTTAGATAATTTAAAATATGTCAATCAACCTATCATGAAATCTGATGCTATGTCACTTGTTACAGGTAAACCTGTATATCTTGATGACGTTGCACCAAAAGATTGCTTGATTGTAAAAGTTTTACGCAGTCCTCATGCCAATGCTATCATTGAAAATATCAATACAACTATAGCTAGTAAAGTTCCTGGTATCGAAGCTATTTTCACTTATCAAGATGTATCTCAAAAACGCTTCACTATGGCAGGTCAGACTTATCCTGAACCTAGCCCTTATGACCGTTTGATTTTAGATAAACATGTTCGCTATGTTGGTGACCCTGTAGCTATCGTTGCTGGGGAAAATGAACAAGCTGTAGATAAAGCTTTAAAATTAATCAAAGTTCAATATCAAGTTTTAGAACCATTATTAGATTTCCGTAAGTCTAAAGATAATAAAATTCTCGTTCATCCTGAAGATACATGGCGTTCTCTTGCTCCTGTCGGTGCAGATAATAAACGCAATCTCTGTGCTTGTGGCTCTGAAGGTGAAGGCGATGTTGATGAAGTATTTAAAAATTGCGATGTTGTAGTTGAAGGAACTTATCATACAAAAGCTTGTCAGCAAGCTATGATGGAACCATTCTGCACATACTGCTACATGGATACTTATAATCGCTTAAATATCATAAGCTCCACGCAAATTGTATTCCATGTTCGCCGTATCGTAGCTCACGCTCTTGATATTTCTCAATCAAAAATTCGCGTAACAAAACCTCGTATTGGTGGCGGTTTTGGTGCAAAACAAACTGTAGTAGCTGAAGTTTTCCCTGCTTTTGTAACTTATAAAACAGGAAAACCTTCTAAAATGATTTTCACTCGTACAGAATGTCAAATAGCTTCTACACCTCGCCATGAAATGGAAGTTTCCGTACGAATTGGTGCTACAAAAGAAGGTAAAATCCAAGCTATAGATGTATATACACTCTCTAATACTGGTGCTTATGGTGAACATGGTCCAACGACTGTTGGCTTATCTGGTCATAAATCCATTCCACTTTATCGTGGTTTAAAAGCATTTAAATTTGCTTATGATGTAGTATATACAAATGTAATGAGTGCTGGTGCTTATCGTGGCTATGGTGCAACTCAGGGTATTTTCGCTGTAGAAAGTGCTGTTAATGAACTTGCTAGCAAATTAAATATTGACCCTGTAAAACTTCGTGAAATGAACCTTGTCAAAGAAGGCGACGTTATGCCAGCTTATTATGGTGAAACTGCTACAAGCTGTACACTTGACCGCTGTGTAACTCGCTGTAAAGAAATGATTGGCTGGGACGAAAAATATCCTGCTCGTGATATGGGCAATGGCAAAATCCGCAGTGTTGGTATGGCTATGGCAATGCAAGGCTCTGGTATCACATGTGTTGACGTTGGTTCTGCTACATTAAAATTAAATGATGAAGGAATTTACACTTTATCCATCAGTTCTGCTGATATGGGTACAGGCTGTGATACTATCTTAGCTCAAATAGCAGCAGAAGTATTGATGTGTCCATTAGAAAATATCTCTGTAATCGCAGCTGATACAGATGCAACACCTTATGATTCTGGTTCTTATGCATCTAGTACAACTTATGTAACTGGTAAAGCTGTAGAAAAAACTGCTCTTGGCTTAATCACTAAAATCAAAGCATTTGGTGCTAATATGCTCAAATGTTCTATTGATGATGTTGATTTTGATGGTAAATCTGTAATCAATATGCATACAAATGAAAGCGTTTCTTTAAATGATATAGCTGTAAGTTCTATGTGCGGTGCAACTCAATCACTTCAACATACTGAATCAAATTCTATGCCATCATCTCCACCACCATTTATGGCTGGCATGGTAGAAATAGAACTTGATAAAGAAACAGGTCATGTAGAAATCCTTGATTACTGTGCTGTAGTTGACTGCGGTACTCCAATCAATCCAAATCTTGCACGTGTACAAACAGAAGGTGGTATCGTTCAAGGTATCGGCATGGCATTATATGAAGATGTAACTTACAACAAAAAAGGTGTTCTCGCTGAAAATTCCTTTATGCAATATAAAGTGCCATCTCGTCTTGATATGGGTAAACTTCGCGTGGAATTTGCTAATAGCTATGAACAATCTGGTCCATTTGGTGCAAAATCTATCGGTGAAATCGTTATTAATACACCTTCACCAGCATTAGCTCATGCGATTTACAATGCTACTGGCGTTTGGTTCAAAGAACTTCCTATCACTAGCGAAAAAATTGCTATGGCTTTATTAAATAAACAAAAATAAGTCATCTATATATATTTTTTTGAGATTTAAATAGGTTAGATATAATCTAGCCTATTTTTTCTTATATATCCATTAGAAAAATCTTGCAACAATCGCAAAAAATAGGTAAAATATAGTTTATATATTTATAGACGGAAAATTTTTAGGAGGAAAAGTCGCATGCGATTACTCGAAGAGAGAATACAAACAGATGGTATCGTTAGAGAAGGAAATGTTTTAAAAGTTGATAGCTTTTTAAATCACCAAATGGATATCAAATTATTCCGTGAAATAGGTAAAGAATTTAAACGATTATTCGCTAATGAAGAAATTACAAAAATACTCACTATTGAAGCTTCTGGTATAGGTATTGCTTGCATTGTTGCTGATTTTTTTGATGTACCTGTAGTTTTCGCTAAAAAAAGTAAATCTAAAAATATTGCAGGTGCCGTATATACAAGTAAGGTAGAATCTTTCACTCATAATAAAGTTTATGATGTAATTGTTTCTAAAAAATTCTTAACTAAAGAAGATAAAGTATTATTAATTGATGACTTTTTAGCTAATGGAAATGCTTTAAAAGGTCTTATCGAAATCGTAAAGTCCGCTGGTGCTGAACTTATTGGTGCTGGTATCGTCATTGAAAAAGGCTTCCAAAAAGGTGGCGCTGATTTACGCGCTCAAGGTGTTCATTTAGAATCTCTTGCTATTGTTGATTCTATGGACGATGTTACAGGTAAAATTAATTTTAGAGAACAATAATATATGTATTTATTATTAAAATAAAAGCATTTAATAATTAGATTTTTGCTCTAACTATTGAATGCTTTTATTTTATTATTAACGAAAATACTTTAAATCCCTTTATAGAGAAATTTTAGGCTAAAAATAAAAAACTTGCTTAAGTCAAAATGTCAAATTATAATATAATTAGTGATAAAAATTTTTAAAATAAAGGTGATTAATATGAGCAATATAGCTGACTTAATTGAAGATTATATCCTACGTCGTCTGGCGGCTGAGCATAATCGCAAAGTAGAATTAAAACGCTCAGATATTGCCGATGAAATATCTTGTGCTCCCTCACAGATAAGTTATGTACTAAGCACACGTTTTACTCAAGACAAAGGTTTCGTTGTCGAATCTCGTCGTGGTCTTGGTGGCTTTATTCGCATTGGTAGAGTTCCACTACAAGATTTAATTTACCAAGATATATTAGCTAAAATAGATGAAGATATCACTTTAGATGAAGTAAATAATATCATTCATTATTTATTTAAACGAGAATTAATTCAAAAACGTGAAGCAGCATTGCTTTTGCAAACGCTCTCCACTGTATTTGACAAATTAGACGCCAAAGAACGCGTATCTTTTATCAAATCATTAATTATGACTTTGGCTAATTTTAGCTAGATTATTTATAAATAATTTACAAAGGAGGCATTTTTTATGTTATGTGATGAATGCCATAAACATGAAGCTAGTATTTATGTGACTGAAATTACCAGTCAAGGACAAATAGAACATCATCTTTGTGAATTTTGTGCTACAAAATTAGGCCTATTAGCTGAAAAACAAAATGTATTCTCTATAAATGATTTTTTATCTGGAATTTTCAATCATGAACCTAAAACCACTAAACATAGTGATACAAATAATTTAAAAAAACCTCTCATCTGCCCAAGTTGCCATATGAGTTATCAAGATTTTACTAGAACTGGCAAAATAGGTTGCAGTGATTGTTATAAAACTTTTGCCCTTGCCCTAGAACCTTTACTTCGTCGAATTCATGGCTCTAGTACCCATATCGGCAAAATTCCTAATCGCGCTGGTGGCACATTGAGTTTAAAACAAGAAATTTTAAATTTACGCAAACAGATAACTAAATATGTAGAAGCTGAAGAATATGAACAAGCTGCTGTTTTGCGCGACCGCATTAAAGTTTTAGAAAATCAATTACATGCTAAACAAAATTTAGATAAAGGAGTTGACCAAAATGCCTAAATTTACCACTCCTCAATTATCTTGGCTTACTACTTTAGGTAAAGAAGCAGATATTGTTTTAGCTAGCAGAGTTCGCCTCGCTCGTAATTTAAAAAATTTACCATTTCCTAATCGCGCTAATATCAATGATTTAGCTCAAATCAAAGAATTAATCATTCGCTTAATTCCAGCCATAGAAAGTGCTACAGGTTTAAAATTTGACTATCTGGAAATTGATAAATTAACTCATCTTGAACAACAAGTTTTAGTGGAAAAACATCTCATCAGTAAAAAGTTATTGACCAACCCCGAAAATAGATTATTGATTTTGAGCAATGATGCTTCTGTAGCTATCATGGTAAATGAAGATGACCATTTACGCATTCAATGTATGGCTTCAGGCTTAGATTTAAATACACCTTTAGCCAAAGCTTTTGCCATTGATGATGCCATTGAAGCTTATTTAAATATTGCCTTTGATGAAAAAATGGGCTATTTAACAGCTTGCCCTACTAACTTAGGCACAGGTCTTCGTGCTTCTGTCTTACTGCATTTACCTGCACTTGTGATGACTCAACAATTATCAAAAATTGTCAACATTTCACCACAATTAGGCTTAGCTATCCGCAATTTCTTTGGCGAAGATAATGCAGGTAATATTTTCCAAATAGATAATCAATTAACTCTAGGCTTTAAAGAACAAGAATTAATTGATAATCTCAATAGTACTGTAACTGAAATTATCTCCCATGAACGCGAAGCAAGAAAAGCTCTTTTAAATTATTCCCCTGATAAACTCGCTAATCGTGTATGGCGCTCTTTTGGTATTTTAAAATACGCTCGTTTTATCTCAGAAAATGAAATGCTTGATTTAGTAAGTAAAGTGCGCTTAGGCGTTGACCTTGATATCATTGATGAAACAAAACCAGAGCTTTTAAATATCTTATTGATTGCCAGTCAAAAAAATTATATTCAAAACTTACAACAAAATGAAAATATGACACCACAAGAAATTGATAAACAACGTGCTCATATCATCAGAAAAATATTGCAAGAATTAGCCCCAGATATATCTATGAGCTGATTTTAATTACAGAAAGGATTTATTTATGCAAGGACGTTTTACTCAATCTGCTATAAAAGTCTTAAAATTAGCTCAATATGAAGCAAAACATTTAAAACATGCTCATGTAGGCACTGAACATATCTTACTTGGTCTATTACATGAAGGTACTAATGTAGCTGCTAAAGCTCTCTCTTCTATAGGTATAGATTTATATACAGTAAGACAAAGAGTTCATGAATTAGTGGAAAAAGAAGATTTTGACGATCTTGAAACTGAAGAAATAGGCTATTCTCCTGAAGCTAAAACTATCATGGAATATGCTGTTGAACAAGCCCAAGCTTTAGGGCATGATTATATTGGCACTGAACATATTTTACTTGGTATCATCTACGATACTGAAAGTATAGCTTGTGAAATTCTCGTCTCTTTAGGCGCTGATTTAGATATTATCCATGATGCTATCTTGGATTTATTAAATGAAGATACTTTAAACGATATGCCTAAATTAAATGTCTTTAAAGAAAATAAAGCGCCTAAAAAAGATAATAATACCAAAGATAACAAGCAAAAAAATAATTCCGCTACACCTCTATTAGACAAATACGGTAGAGATTTGAATATATTGGCACAAGAAGAAAAAATTGACCCTGTAATCGGTCGCAATCGTGAAATTGAACGTGTAATTCAAATTTTATCTCGCCGTACTAAAAACAATCCAATTCTCATTGGTGAGCCAGGTGTAGGAAAAACTGCTGTTACCGAAGGATTGGCTCAACGTTTAATCAATGGTAATATTCCTAAAGTCTTAGCTTCTAAACGCATCATTTCCTTAAATATGGCAAGCTTAGTTGCTGGCACTAAATATCGCGGTGATTTTGAAGATAGACTCAAAAAAATCATTGATGAAATCATTGAAAATAAAAATATTATTTTATTCATTGATGAAATGCATACTCTCGTAGGTGCAGGTGCTGCTGAAGGCTCTATGGACGCTGCTAATATTTTAAAACCAGCTCTATCTCGTGGCGAAATTCAAGTAATCGGTGCTACTACTTTAAAAGAGTACAAAAAATATATTGAAAAAGACTCTGCCCTTGAACGACGTTTTCAAACTATCATGGTAAATGAACCTAGCGCCGAAGATGCCATCAGCATTTTAAAAGGCATTCGCAATAAATATGAAGAATTTCACTGTGCTAAAATTACAGATGAAGCTATCAAAGCTGCTGTAAAAATATCTCAGCGCTATATCACAGATAGATTTTTACCAGATAAAGCCATTGATTTAATGGACGAAGCAGCTGCTAAAGTTCGCTTAAAAACAGTAAATATTCCTACAAATATTTCACAATTAGAACAAAAAATTCAAGATTTGAAAAAAGCTAAAGAAAAAGCTATTGATAATCAAGATTATGAATTAGCAGCTACTATCCGCGACCAAGAAATACAAATCAAAGAAGAATTAGCTACTGCTAAAACAGCATGGGAAACACAAAATAATGCTCAAATAGCTGTAACTGAAGAAGATATTGCCGATGTCGCTACTCTTTGGACTGGTATCCCTGTAAAAAGATTAGTAGCTAAAGAAGCAGATAGACTTTTGCATATTGAAGATATAATTCATAAACGTGTAGTAGGTCAAAATGAAGGTGTAAACGCTGTAGCCAAAGCCATTCGCCGTGCTAGAGCAGGACTTAAAGACCCAAAACGTCCCATCGGTTCATTTTTATTTTTAGGCCCTACTGGTGTAGGTAAAACAGAATTAGCACGTTCATTGGCAGAAGCTATTTTCGGTGATGAATCCGCCATGATACGCTTTGATATGTCCGAATATATGGAAAAACACACAGTATCTCGTATGCTCGGTGCTCCTCCAGGTTATATCGGCTATGATGAAGGCGGTCTATTAACTGACGCTGTTCGTCGCAAACCATATGCTGTTATTTTATTAGACGAAATCGAAAAAGCCCACCCAGATATTTTCAATATTCTTCTGCAAGTCTTAGATGATGGTCGCCTAACTGACAGCCAAGGCAGAACTGTTGATTTCAAAAACACAGTCATCATCATGACATCAAATGCAGGTGCTTTTAAACTGCAACCACAAAAGACAAATACCATGGGCTTTGCTGTCAATGAAGATAAACAGATTAAACAAAATGCTAAAAAAATCGTCATGGACGAAGTAAAAAGACAATTCAAGCCAGAATTTCTCAATCGTATTGATGAAATAATCATCTTTGAACCACTAACTGATAAAGAATTGACTCAAATCGTTACTTTATTATTAAATGATGTTCAAAAGCGATTAGCTGAAATGGATATTGAATTAATCATCAAAGATGAAGTAAAATCTTATCTCTTAAAACATGGCACTGATACAATCTATGGTGCTAGACCGCTAAAACGTGCTGTTCAACGCTATCTTCAAGACCCACTTGCTGAACAATTATTACAAAAAAATATAAAATCCATGCAAAAAATAATTGTAGATTGTGTTGATGATAAATTGACTTTTAAAGTTGATGATGTATTGCCTACAGAAAATATCGAAAATCTAACAGATAATTTCGAGGTTACAAATAAATAATGAATAAAGTACAAAAAAATTTTTTAGCTGAAAAATCTTTGATAAAACGCATAAAAAATTTTACTTTAAATTTTTTAATCGCCATCATTTGGCTAGTAAAATCCATGGCAAAATATCTCAAAAAATATTTACACATTAAATCCAAATAATAAAAAAATTACAAGGAAACTTATTATGGCTAAACACAAAACCTTATATGTATGTCAAGAATGTGGCTATAGTGTTCCTAAATGGCTTGGCAAATGCCCAGGTTGTGGTCAGTGGAATACTTTAGTTGAAGAATTAGAAGAAGTTACTCCTTCTAATAATCGTGGTTTTAGCCTTAGTACAAATAAAACAAATAGTTCACCTAAACCCATAAAAGAAATTGCTACAGAAGATTTACCTAGATTTAGTGCTGGCTCTGTAGAAATGAACCGCGTTTTAGGTGGAGGTATAATTCCAGGGTCACTTGTCCTCATGGTCGGTGACCCTGGTGTTGGTAAATCCAGTTTAAATTTGCGTATTTGTGCTAATGTAGCTACTACCCATAAAGTTTTATATGTAACAGGTGAAGAAAGTGCTCGTCAAATTCGCATGCGAGCTGATAGATTAAATGCACTTCAAGATAATCTCTTTGTTCTAAGCGAAACAGATTTAGAACGCATTGAACGTCATGTACTTGAAACAAAGCCAGATTTATTGATTATCGACTCCATTCAAACTATTTTTCGCCCTGATGTCCAAAGTGCGCCAGGTAGCGTTAGCCAAGTACGTGAATGTTCTGTAAGCTTACTTCGCATTGCTAAACAAAATAATATCTCCATCTTCATCATTGGTCATGTAACTAAAGACGGCACACTTGCAGGCCCTCGTGTGCTTGAACATATCGTTGACACAGTACTTTATTTTGAAGGCGAACGCAATGCTGAATATCGCGTTTTACGTGCTGTAAAAAACCGCTTTGGTAATACTAATGAAATCGGTATTTTTGAAATGCGTGAAACTGGTCTTGTCGATGTTCCTGATGCTTCTAAAATGTTTTTATCTGAAGAAAATAGCAATGAATCTGGTACAGTAATCATACCTGCCCTTGAAGGAACTCGACCTCTTTTAGTAGAAATACAATCTCTAGTAGCTCCTACACCATACGTACCGCCACGCAGAACTTCTGATTCTATAGATATCAAAAAAATTCAATTGTTATTAGCAGTCTTAGAAAAACGCGTACATTTAAATATGGGTACTTGTGATGTATATGTAAAAGTAGCAGGTGGCATAAAAATAGATGACCCAGCTGTCGATTTAGCTCTTTGCTGTGCTATGGCTTCAAGTTTTCGCAATCAAAGTATCAAACCTCAAACTATTATCTTTGGTGAGGTCGGACTTTCTGGCGAAGTACGCTCTGTCAGTCAACCGGATATAAGAGTTCGCGAAGCTATTCGCATGGGCTTTACAAATATCATCTTACCTGCCAAAAACTTAGAACGCCTTGAACATTTTGCTTCAAATGTACAAATCCATGGTGTTCGTTATTTAAGTGAAGCCTTAAAAATTGCACTTAACTAGAGGTTTTATCATGAATATAATAATTCGTCCTATAAAAGAAAATGAAATTCCTTTATTAACCGATTTTTTATATGAAGCAATTTTTCTTTCAGATACTGACCAAATTCCACCTAGAATAATAATTCAAGAACCTAGTTTATGGCGTTATATAAATAATTTTGGTAAAGAAAAAGATGATTATTGTTTTATTGCCCAAGTTGATAATTATATAGTAGGTGCTGTATGGATACGCTGTATTCAAGGATTTGGTCATCTAAATGACAATATTCCTGAACTAGCTATGTCCATATACCCTCAATATCGAAATAAAGGTATTGGTACTTCTTTATTAAAAAACTTTTTAACTTTTTTACGGCAAAAAAATTATACTCAAATATCACTATCCGTGCAAAAGAATAATTATGCTGTAAATATGTACAAAAAATTAGGTTTTAAAATCGTTTCTCAAAATCAATCTGAATATATTATGAGTTTATGATTAAAAAATTATAATTTGATTATAATTTTGCAATCTTAATGGACTTTTGTTCATTATTTTAGTAGAATAAATTTATAACACATTCGTAAAGGGGGTTTAATTTCAACAGTGTTATTAAATAGAGTTTTAAAATTTTTTATAACAGTCTTTGCTGTTATCATCGGAGCAACCTTACTAGAGTTTGCTAGTCCTGTTTTAGCCTATATTATTAGTGCTGAATTTTTACAAATTAACCTCGATATTTTAGATATGACTATGATGAATGCTCTATCTATTCTCATCGGTGGTATTATTGGTGGTTCTATTGGATTTATTTCTTCTTCTTATTGTATAAACAAGTTACGTATCTTCTCTATATGGGTAGAACGTCAGCTCAGTAAAATGCCAACACATGATGTTGTCGCTGGTGTTTTAGGTTTAGCTATCGGTCTTATTCTTGCTAATCTTTTAGGTGTCGCATTCTCTAGAATTCCTTTAATCGGTCCTTACATTCCAATCATTTTCAGTATTGTCTTTGGTTATTTAGGTTTATATATTACCATAAAGAAACGAAAAGATATTATTGCATTATTACCTTCTCGCATTAAAGAAGACGCTAATAAAAATGATAATAATTCATCTGTGGATAAAATAAAGACAGAATTAAACACTCCATCATATAAATTACTTGATACAAGTGTTATTATTGATGGTAGAATTGCTGATATCTGCAAAACAGGTTTTATTGAAGGTACTTTATTAATCCCTGTTTTCGTATTGGAAGAATTACAATTTATCGCTGACTCTTCAGATTTACTCAAAAGAACACGCGGTAGACGCGGTCTGGATATCTTAAAACGCATTCAAACAGAATTTGATATGCTTGTAAAAATCGACCATCACGATTATGATGATGTTACAGGTGTTGATTCCAAATTAATCCGTTTAGGACAAGAAATCGGTGCTAAAATCATCACTAACGATTTTAATTTAAACAAAGTCGCTGATTTACAAGGCGTTCAAGTTCTCAATATTAATGAATTAGCTAATGCTATAAAACCAGTAGTTATTCCTGGTGAAACTATGGTAGTAACTGTAGTAAAAGATGGTAAAGAACAAGGGCAAGGTGTTGCTTATTTAGACGACGGTACAATGATTGTTGTTGAAGGTGGTCATAAACATCTCAATGAAACATTAGAAGTTGTTGTTACTTCTGTATTACAGACAGCAGCAGGACGCATGATTTTTGCCAAACCAAAATAAAAACTATGAAAAGACTATGGGGTTTATACTTCGTAGTCTTTTTTTAAGGAGGTATTCTTATGGTTTCTGTTATTTTTCCCGCAGCCGGTCAAGGAAAACGCATGGGACTTGGCTTCAACAAAATTTTCACTGAGCTTTCAGGTAAACCAATCTTAATTCAAACTCTACTTACTTTTTCTCGTTGTGATTGTGTTGATGAATTAATCATTGCTGTCGATATCAACGAGATGGAAATTATTCGCAAAGTCTTAAGTAAAATTCCTAAACTAAAACCTTACAAAATCGTAGCAGGTGGTTCTGAACGTCAATATTCTGTTTATAATGGCTTAATGGCAGTAGACCCTGCTTCTGATATCGTACTTGTTCATGATGCTGCTCGTCCTTTAATTTCTGAAACAGTAATCCAAAACGTAATCAATGAAGTCATGATATCTGGTTCAGCTGTTTGTGCCGTTCCTGTAAAAGATACTACAGCTGAAATCAATGAAATGGGCTTTATCGAACGAGTACCAGATAGAAACAAATTATGGGCAATTCAAACACCACAAGGATTTAAAAAAGAAATTTTAATTGAAGCGCATAAAAAAGCTCAAGAAGATAATTTCTTAGGTACTGATGAAGCTAGCCTTGTTCGTCGCACTAGCCATGCAGTAAAACTCGTTATGGGAGATTATAATAATATCAAAGTTACAACTCCTACAGATTTAGTCATCGCAGAAATGTTATTCGGACAAAAAGTAAAAAATCACGCTAAAATAAAAATCTCTTCATTATTTAATGAAGTCTTCACTAAGGTCTCAAAATAAACATAATAAATAGAATAGAAAAGAGGTTTAATTATGTCTAGAGTTGGTATAGGCTATGATGTGCATAAATTAGTAACTGACCGCAAACTTATTTTAGGAGGCGTTGATATTCCTCATGAAAAAGGTCTACTTGGTCATTCTGATGCTGATGTATTACTTCATGCAATCTCTGATGCTCTACTTGGTGCTGCTGCTCTTGGTGATATCGGCAAACATTTTCCTGACACAGATGAAAGATTTAAAGGTATCTCTAGCTTAATATTGTTAAAACATGTAGGAGAACTTTTACAAGCTAAAAACTATAAAATCAACAATATCGATGCTACTATTGTTGCTCAACGACCAAAATTATTGCCATTCATTCCTACTATGCAAAAAAATGTGGCTGAAACTTTAAATTTGCCTATTGAAGATGTCAATATCAAAGCTACTACAGAAGAACGTTTGGGCTTTACAGGTAATGAAGAAGGTATTTCATCTTACGCTGTTTGTAGCATTGATAAATTAAATTTATAAAAAATTAATTTATCCTTATTTCCCTGCTCAAGTGCTTGCCTTTGTATGGTATAATAGAATTTGCTAAATAAATTTCATAATTATCAATTCATATATTTGGAGGTATCACTAATGTCTGAACAAATCAGAGTTAGATTTGCACCAAGTCCTACTGGTCCATTCCATATTGGTGGGGCAAGAAGTGCATTATTCAACTGGTTATTAGCGAAAAAATACACTGATGGAAAATTTGTTTTACGTATTGAAGATACAGATAGAGTTCGCTCTACAAAAGAATCTGAGGAAAATATCAAAGCTGCTTTAAAATGGCTCGGTCTTGATTGGAATGAAGGTATTGATGTAGGTGGCGAATATGGTCCTTATCGTCAAACTGAACGTTTAGATATTTATAAAAAATTCACTGATAAATTATTAGCTGAAGGTAAAGCTTATTACTGCTATTGCACAGAAGAAGAAATCGAAGCTGAACGTCAAGCTCTTCGTGCACAAAATAAAATGCCTCTTTATGGTGGCCATTGCCGTAACCTTACACCTGAACAAATCGCAAAATACGAAGCTGAAGGTAGAAAACCTGTTATCCGCTTCCGCACTCCTTGCGACCAATCCGTAAATTTTGATGATATGGTTCGTGGAAAAATGAGCTTTGACTCCAACGGTATCGGTGATTTCGTTATCGTTAAAGCTGACGGTATCCCTGTATATAACTACGCAGTAGTAATCGATGATGCTCTAATGCATATCACTCATGTAATCCGTGCAGAAGAACATTTATCCAACACTCCTCGTCAAGTAGTTTTATATGAAGCACTTGGCTTCCCTGTACCAAAATTTGGTCATATTTCTCTTATCTTAGGTAAAGACCATACAAAAATGAGTAAACGTCACGGTGCAACTTCCGTTGAACAATATAAAAACCTTGGATATTTACCAGAAGCAATCGTTAACTTCTTAGCACTTTTAGGCTGGGCTCCTCAAAGTGAACAAGAAATCTTCTCCATTGATGAATTAATCAAAGAATTCTCTATGGACCATGTAGCTAAAAATCCAGCTGTATTTGATATCGACAAATTAAACTGGATCAACGCTCAATACATGAAAAAAATCCCTGCTTCTCAAATCACACAGATGGCTATTCCTCATCTCATCGAAAAAGGCTATATCTCTGATATTCCAGATGAACAAGAAATGGCTAGATTAAATCGCTTCACAGAAGTTATTCGCGATCATTTGAGTTTCGCTGCTCAATATGTAGATTTCGCTGACCTCTATTATAAAGATGATTTCACAGTAGAAGATGATGAATGTAAAGCTGTTCTTGAAGAAGAAACTGCAACTGAAGTTATCACTATGTTTAAAGATAAATTAGCTGAGCTTACAGAATTCACAGCTGAAAATATCCAACCAATTTTCAAACAAATCATGAAAGACTTCAAAGCTAATAAAGGTATAAAATTAGGCGGAAAATCCGTTTATATGCCTATTCGTATTGCTTTAACTGGTCAAATGCATGGCCCTGACCTTGCTGGTCTTGTAGAAGTTTTAGGCTATGAACGTGCAGCAAAACGCATTGAACGCACTTTAGCTTAAATCTAATTAAAATTTATAAAGAAATAATCCATATAACCCAGCTATTTTTTGGCTGGGTTATACGTTATAACGGTGAGCATTATGAACTTATTATCAACTTTAAAAAAAGATATTCGTGTTGTATTTGAGCGTGACCCTGCTGCCAAAAGTATATTTGAAGTTCTCTTATGTTATCCTGGTTTGCATGCTATTTGGCTTTACCGCTTAAGTCATTATTTCTACAAAAAAAATTGGGTAGTCCTTCCTCGTTTAATCTCTCATTTGGGTAGATTTTTGACAGGAATTGAAATCCACCCTGGTGCGCAAATAGGCCCTGGTTTATTCATTGACCATGGTTCCGGTATCGTCATTGGCGAAACTACTATTATCGGTAAAAATGTTACCTTATACCAAGGAGTTACTTTGGGTGGTACAGGTAAAGAAAAAGGGAAACGCCACCCTACTATTGGTAATAATGTCGTAGTGGCTTGTGGTGCTAAAGTTTTAGGCTCATTCACTGTAGGCGACCATGCCAAAATTGGTGCTGGCTCTGTCGTAGTAAAACCAGTACCAGCATATGCTACTGTTGTAGGTATTCCGGGTAGAGTTATTTTAATCAAAGGTGAAAAAACACAAGTTGAAGAAAAACCAATTTCTCCAAAAATGCGTGAATTAGCTGAAGAACTTGACGTCGATTTATCTCATGATAAATTACCAGACCCTGAATTAGATATGATTAAAACACTTTCTCATCGTATTTCTGATTTACAATTACAATTAGAAAAACTAAAAAAAGAATTGGAGGATTCCAAGAATAATCATGCTTAAAGTTTATAATACTCTAACAAAACAAAAAGAAGAATTTAAACCACTAAAAGAGGGACAAGTAAGCATTTATGTTTGCGGTGTTACACCATATAATCACCCTCATATTGGTAATGCTCGCCCATTTGTTACTTGGGACGTAATCAAACGCTATTTCACTCATCTTGGTTATAAAGTAAAACATATCCAAAACTTTACTGATGTAGATGATAAAATCATCCGCACTGCTAACCAAGAAGGTGTAAATTGGAGCGATATCTCCACAAGATATATCAATTCTTATTTTGAAGTAATGGATAAACTTCATGTAAAACATGCTGATACTTATCCTAAAGTATCTCAAACTATTCCAGAAATCATTGACATGATATCTGTACTCATTGATAAAGGCTATGCTTATGAATTAAATGGCGATGTTTATTTCAGCGTAGAAAAATTCAAAGGTTATGGTAAATTAAGTGGCCGTAAACTTGAAGATATGATGGCTGGTGCTCGCATTGAAGTCAATGAAAGCAAACACAATCCTATGGATTTTGCACTTTGGAAAGCAGCAAAACCAGGTGAACCATTCTGGGAAAGCCCATGGGGTAATGGTCGTCCTGGCTGGCATATTGAATGTTCTACTATGTCTTTAAAATATCTTGGTAAAACATTCGATTTCCATGGCGGCGGTAGCGATTTAATCTTCCCTCATCATGAAAATGAAATTGCTCAATCTCAAGCTTATTGTGGTGATGACCATAGCTTTGCTCGCTATTGGCTTCACAATGGATTCATCACAATCAATCAAGAAAAAATGAGTAAATCTCTCGGTAACTTCTTCACTGTAAAAGAAATCCTTGATAAATACCCAGCAGAAGTACTTCGCTTCTTCATCGTATCCACTCATTATCGTAGCCCACTTGATTTCAGTGATGCTCGTCTTGATGAAGCTACAACTAGCTTAAACCGTTTAAAAAATGCTCTTGATAATCTCAAAGAATTAGCTAAAAACACAACTGATGCTACATCTGGTGAAGAACTTATCGCCAAAGCAAAACAGTGCAAACAAAATTTCTTTGAAGCTATGGACGATGATTTCAACACAGCTCTTGCTATTGCAAATATGTTTGACCTTTCTAAAGAAATCAATATCTACTACAATGAAGTAACTTCCGGTAAAGTAGCTTGCAGTAAAGTAGCTGTTGATACTGCTCTTGATATATTCAGTGAAATGGCTGATATCATTGGTATTTTAGAAGACGACGATAACTCCGCTGATGATGGACTTGTGGATAATCTCATGAATTTAATCATTGATATTCGTCAAAATGCTCGTAAAAATAAAGATTGGGCAACTGCTGATAAAATCCGTGATGAACTTAAAAATATCGGTATTACATTAGAAGATTCTCCTACTGGTGTTCGCTGGAAAAAATAATGAAATTCAAACAATATCAATATTTAAAACAACATCTTTTTGAATTTACAGCACCTGATGAATTAAAAAATCGTTATGAAGATATACCTACGCGCAATCTATCTCCGCTTGTTTTAGCCTATGTAGGTGATGCTTATTATCATCTTTATATACGCACAAGATTGCTTAATTTTGAACAATCTCGCGTACATCTTTTAAATGATTTCAGTATGAAATTAGTTTCAGCTACGCTTCAAGCGCAAGCTTATAAAGCTATCAAAGATGATTTAACGGAAGATGAAGCATATGTCTTCAAGCGTGGAAAAAATGCTAAATCACACGCTCCGCGTGTGGCTTCAGTCCATGATTATCATATAAGCACAGGATTTGAAGCAGTTTTAGGTTATCTATATCTCAATAAAGATTTCACTCGCTTAGATGAACTTTGTGAAAAATCTTTTATTGCTGTAGCTCAAAATTTATCCCAACAGGAATAATAAATAAAAATAAAGGTATTTTTCTTAATTGAAAGTACCTTTATTTTTTATAAATAGATATCATATCTTTATCATTGAAAAATTTTATTTTTTTAGTATAATATAGTTTATATGTGCCCATAGTCTAATGGATAGAACGTTGACCTCCGGAGTCAAAAATACAGGTTCGATTCCTGTTGGGCACACCAATTTCAAGTATCAGCACAGAAAAATCTGTGCTTTTTATTTTAATCTCATTAAATTAAGGAAGTGTTTCTGTTGGATATAAAATGCCCAGTCTGTCGTAGAAAACTTGGTCATGTAGCAAGACCAGAAGCCAAAGGTCGCTTTTTTTGCACTGCTTGTGATTTATGGGTTGCCTTCACTAAAAAAGATGCCAAAATTTCCTATCGCTTGCAACGACCTGGAAGATAAATTCCTCAAAATTAATCTTGAAAAGCACTTCAATTATTAGTATAATGAAGTTTGGCTATGAGGCATATACATATATTTATCTAACTCATAGTTTATTGTATCCGCCTTTTGGCGGTGTTTTATTTTATATTGGAGATGATTTTATGATTAGTACCTCTATCCATCGTGTTAATTTTTATGATACTGATGCTATGGCTGTCGTACATCATTCTAACTACATACGTTGGTTTGAAATTGGCCGTGTTAATTTCTTACGTGAAATCGGTATCACACTTGGCGAAATGATGGAAGATGGCTATGTTTTTCCTATCACCGAAGTGAAATGTAAATATATAGCTTCAGGTAAATTTGATGATGTTTTACGCATAGAAACTACACCTGTAGCTTTAACCAAAGTAAAAATGGAATTCAGCTATAAAATCTATCGCGATTGTGATAATACTTTATTAGTTGAAGGTTTCACTCAAAATGTATTCACAAGCAAAGCTACTGGTCATATAACTCGTTTGCCTGAAAAATACTATACAAAAATGCAAAATGCTTTAAAATAATAACAATAAGGAGCAACAGTAATGGATAGCAATTCACCTATAGGTGTTTTTGATTCTGGTCTTGGAGGCCTCACAGTATTAAAAGAACTAAGACGCCTTTTACCTCATGAAAATTTTATATTTGTCGGAGATTCAGCTCGTGCCCCATATGGTTCACGCACTCCTGAAGAAATCATTTCTTTTCTACAACAATTTATGGATTATTTCCAATCTCGTGGCGTAAAAATGGCAGTTTGTGCTTGCAATACTATGACATCTTATGGTTATCCAGTAATTAAAGACAAAACTTCTTTTGCTTTAGTTCCTATGAACCCAGCTATCATTCCTGCTGTTAAAGCTTCTGCAAATAAACATATCGGTGTTATTGCTACAGAAGCTACTATCAAAAAAGGCATGCATAAACAAGCAGCTTCTAACCTTGATCCACAGATAAAGGTTTTTGGTGTAGGTTGCCCAAAATTTGTACCATTGATTGAAACAGGTCATATTCATGATGATGCTATTGATGAAGCTGTACAAGAATATGCAGACAAGTTTAAAACTAGCGATATTCACTCTTTGATTTTAGGTTGTACACATTATCCTATCATCAGTGAAGTTTTAACAAAACATTTTGGCAAAGATGTTGCTTTAATCAATCCAGCTTTAGAAACAGCTAAAGATGCTGCTACTATACTTACAAAAAATAATTTACTCAATACACAAGAACAATCTGGTTCTCTTGAATTACGCTTTTCTGCCAAACAGAATAATTCTGAAAAAATGGCTGAAATTATTTTAGGTAGTGATATTCCACCTATTACAGATGTAGATTTAACTACATTTGCAAAATAACACAATTGGGGGCATTGATGTGGATTTTATTATCACAATTATTCTATGGATTTTAATTATTTTATTCTTACTCAATGAAGTAATCATTCGTGTTGTTGGTGATGCTATTGTCAACATGAAAGCTAACGAACATACACCATTTACTGTTGATGAAATCACTCAAGACAGTATTTCACTTAGCACTACTATCAATGTTGCCAATGAAGGTAAACAATGTGCTACAATCATGGACTGTTACGTTCGTCAACTTTTACCATATGAACAATTCGATGGTGTAAAAGTTGAAGCAAAAGCTGAATTAAAAGGCGTTCCTCGTGAAGATGATTATTTTGAAGCTGTGTTAATTCAGAAAAAAGAAAGCATTGACATTGTTATTCGTGTTAAATTAATTGACCGCAAAAACAATGATATCAAACAAACACTTACTCATATGGTTGATTTACCACTTGATATCGTTTATCAGCATGCTGCACGTTACCCATGGAAAATCTCCAAAGAAACAATCGTGCTTACATCTGAAGAAATTGCTAAATTAGCAGATATCAAGCTTGCAGATTAATTTATAAGAACTTGTTAATATTTTAAATTTATAACTGTAAAAAAGGAAGGTAAATCATGTCTGAAGTTAAAATTATACCCATTCCGACTCGTATTCTAACAAAAAAAGATGATATTGTAGATACTATCGAAAAATATACAAAAGATAAAATTGGTCCTGATGATGTCATCACTGTAGCTGAAAGCGTTGTAGCTATCACTCAAGGATTATACATTCGTCCTGAAGACCTCAAAATTTCTCATATGGCTCAATTTTGTTGCCGTTTCATTCCAGATTATGGTAGTCTTGCAACTCCTCACGGCATGGAATCATTAATGATTAAAGAAGGTCATTTCCGTGTAGCTGCTGGCTTATTCATCGGCTTCTTAGCAAAATTAGTAGGTAAATCTGGTGTATTCTATCAAATCGCTGGCCGTCAAACAGCTCTTATCGATGATGTAACTGGCACAATGCCACCATTTGATAAATCTATCGTTTATGGCCCTGAAAACACAAAAGAAGTAGTTAATAATTTAAAATCTCGCCTTAACTGCTTTGGTGCTGTAATCGCCGATGTTAACGATTTAAAACGTTCTCGTATCGTAGATGTAACAGATGGCTGTAATGGTCAAATGGTTGCTAAATTACTTATCGATAATCCATTTGGTAACGCATCTCAAAAAACACCAATTGCTATAATTAAAAACTTTAAACAATACCAAGAACAAAATTCTTAATTCAATTATATATAGGCAAAATAAAAAAGATGTTTTCAAAAGAAAACATCTTTTTTATTTATTGTCTATCAAAGTTTTTATAGTAATCTCTGAAAATTTTTCTTTAATTATATTTTGAAAATTAGTATAAAATTTTCTTATCGAACAATTATCAACAGCATCTCTACTGCAATAATTGTCTTCTTCCAAACAACGATTTACATACATCGTTGGTTCCATTACTTTAACTATTTCTAATAAAGATATCTCTTCTGGCTTTTTAGCCAATAAAAAACCACCATATACACCCGAACGACGTTCTATCAACTCAGCAGCTACTAAACTGCGTGTTATTTTCAATACATATTTTTGAGGAATTTTCATCGTCATAGAGATATCTTTTGAAGATACTACTTCGCCATCTCTATTAGCTAATGCTAAAATAATTCTAATAGCATAGTCTGTTGTAATATTCAACTGCATCGCTTTCTATTTCTCCTTATATAACTCTATATAACTACTTCAAGTTAGTTTATCAGTAAAATATTTTATCTAAAAATTTAACTATAAATCAATATCTAAAAAGCTGTTTTTATTATATTTTAATTATATTTCAAGTCATTAAAAAAACTAATATAAAAAGACCCCACAAGAAGTGGAGCCTTTTCATATTTAAAATTAAAAGTAAAATTATTTAGCAGCAAAGAATTTTTTTGCAACTTCAGCATCGAGGTTGTAAAGTAAAACATCTTCGTCAGTTGGGTTAGCAACACCAAGTTCTTTAAGAGTTTTAACAGTACGTTTTTTGAAGAATTCTTCAGCAACAGCTGGGAAGAGAGCATAAGATAATACATCTTCTTCGCTAGCGTTAGGGAAGCCTTTATCTGCAAGTTCTGCTTTGAATTTATCCATACCTGGTTCGAGAAGGTCTGCTGGACGGCAAGTAACCAAGTCTTCTTCTTTAATGCCGCATTTTTCAAGAACTTCTGGGTTAACAGGCTGTGGAGTACGACCGAATTCACCACGAGCAAGTTTTTTGAATTCGTCTGGAACCATTTTATAACGTTCGCCAGTCATAACGTTGAATGTAGCCATAGTACCTACAATCTGACTAGAAGGAGTAACGAGTGGTGGGTAACCAAGGTCAGCACGAACGCGTGGCATTTCATCAAGAAGATCTTGATATTTATCAGCCATACCCATTTCTTTTAACTGATTAACAAGGTTGGATAACATACCACCTGGAATCTGGAAGTCAAGAACGTTAGGGTTAACATCGAAGTAACCTTTTAAACCAAATTCGTCAATGATTTCTTTTTTAACACCGAGGAAGTGTTTAGCGATTGGAGTCATAGCCTGACGGTCAAGACCTGTATCATATTCAGTACCTTCAAGTGCAGCAACCATAGTTTCTGTACAAGGCTGAGAAGTATCCATAGCGAATGGAGAAAGTGCACAGTCAATTACATCTACACCAGCTTCGATAGCTTTCATGTAAGCCATGGAACCAAAACCGCTAGTATAGTGAGTGTGTAACTGAATAGGAAGTTTTGTGGATGCTTTTAATTCTTTAACGAGTTCATAAGCATCATATGGTTTTAATAAACCAGACATATCTTTAATGCAGATGGAATCAACGCCCATAGCATCAAGTTCTTTAGCTAATTTACCAAATTCAGCAATAGTGTGAGGACCGCCAACTGTGTAAACTAAGCAACCTTGAACTTCTACAGAATGTTCAACTTCAGCTTTAGCTTCTTTAGCAGCTTCTACAGCTGTTTTGAGGTTACGAGTATCATTGAGAGCATCAAAGATACGGAATACACCAATACCATGTTGAGCAGCTTTTTTTACGAAAGCACGAACAACATCATCTGGATATTGGTAGTAACCTAAAAGGTTCTGACCACGAAGCAACATCTGAATAGGAGTTTTAAGATGAGCTTTTAATGTGTCAAGACGTTCCCATGGATCTTCATCAAGGAAACGAAGGCAGCTATCAAATGTAGCTCCGCCCCAAGCTTCTAAAGATTTGTAGCCAATAGCATCGAGAGCTTCGAGCTGTGGAAGCATCTGGGAAAGACGCATACGTGTAGCAAGCAAGGACTGATGGCCATCGCGTAATACTGTTTCAGTAATTTTTACTTTTGCCATAATAAAATAAACACTCCTTCATATATATGCAATTGACAATTCACATATCTATGTGATTTTAAGACATAATGACACTACCTATATTAATTTATAACATAGGATTTAAATATCTATCTTAGAGGTTGTTGCCCCAACCTTTTATATTCATACGCTCTTAAATTAAGAGCATTATGTTATACCAAAGTCATACAACACATATAATATTAATTATATCTATTATATCATATTTTAAGTTTTTATAAAGTATTCTCACAAATAAATCTTTCATACTTATTACTTATGAAATACCCAAAAATTAACCTATGTACAATATAAAAAATAGAACATAACATTCTATTTACAGTATAGGTATTAATAAAACTATTGTCAATGACTTTATGTGATTTTTTTAACATATTTAATGTTATCATAAATTTTATTTATGATAATGAGATTTTATACAGCTTCTAATAAATAATTAATTACTTTTTTGCTTTTCTACTATATCTTTTAGCCACTTGGGCATATCTAATCCATAAATGCATACAAAACAATAAACTGTAATATATGTGTCAATCAAACTATCATGAGCTTTCCCTAAATTTGGACATCTATAATACTGCGCGCAAGATTTCAAACTAGGCATATTATTATCATTGCTATAAACTCGTGAAAAAGATTTTTGTAAATCATAAATAATGGTATTTTTACCTACAAAAATTTTATCTTTTTTCATAAAGCGCAAATCATTTTCAATGCCATAGCCAATGACCATATCTGCATGTTTAAATAAATTTTTTATTGTTGCTTGATGAACATTTATCGTAAAACAATCTTTTACCATTTCTGGTGTTATATGGTGTATAGCTTCTGTATCTTTCCACGATTTACATTTTCGTGGCTTTATATATTCATTGAATACCACACCTTTATATAAATCCACAATACTAAATTGCAAAATTTCATCATATCTAGTATTGCCACCAGTCATTTCTAAATCAAAAAATAATATAGAGGGATTTGTTTCTACTGATGCAATATATTCTTGTTTAAAAAACAAATTTTACACATCCTAAATCTCTAAAAATTATACTTTTACTATTCCTTCTTTTTATATAAGATTATTGCCAAAATTAAACCTATAGTCAAAATAACAGTTTCAAATACTACTATACCGCTCCAACCATAATTACTTAAAAAAGTACCGCCAATTGTACCAAATGTACTAGCACCAATATAGTAAAATAGCATATACATCGCAGAAACTTGCGCTTTATCATTTTGACAACTCTGCGGTGCCCACGCACAAGCATTTGAATGCACACCAAAAAAGCCATAAGTAAATATAGCAAGACCTATTATCTTCACGATTAAAGGCATAAATAAAGTCAATAAAATACCAACTAATTGAATAATAACAGAAATCACGATTATTATTCCATGACCATAATGGTCAGATAATGTTCCCATAACGGCTGAACTTACTGAACCTACTAAATAAAGCACAAAGATAAAGCCAATTATAGTTTGGCTCAAATTATAAGGTTCTGCCATCAATACATAAGAAATAAAATTATACGTACATACAAAACAGCCCATTACACAAAAAGCTATTAAATATATCATAATTATTTTCTTATTTTGCAATAAACTCAAAAAATCTTTCCATTGTATTTTAATTTTACCATGTTCGATTTTTTTATTTAAAGATGGTGGCAAGAAAATCCACATCATGATTGCACTTAATAAATACAATATACCGGCAATCATCAAGCCCATTCTCCATGAAGCTACATCTGTTAAGGTACTGATTAAAATACGACCAACTAGACCGCCAAGAGGCGTTGCTGCTACATAAACACCAATAGCAGCACCGATTATTTTAGGATTGAATTCCTCATTTATATAAGCTACAGCTAAAGAAGGAAAACCTGCCAATAAAATTCCCTGTACAAAACGCAAAGCCAAAATCAATGCAAATTCTTCTGTAATTGACATCAACAATATCAATATAGAAGAAATCCCCAAAGCGATTACCATGACTTTTTTACGTTCCAAATGTTTGGAAATACTAGCTATCAACAACATTGAAAAAGCCATACCGATTGTGCCAAAAGACATGGATAAACTTGCTTGTGTCGGAGTCAAGTTAAAATCTTGTGCCAAAATAGGTATAACTGGTTGCAAACAATACTCTGCCCCAAATGCTGCCAAACTACCAAAAAACATCATGATTAATGCACAGGTATATTCTCTAGTACCTTTATCTATTAATCTTGCCATCTTCAAGACCTCTTTTATTTATTTTTCATCAAATTAATTCACGGACAGACTTTATCAATCATAATATTCAACACTTCAATATCTGTTGATTTCATTCCTTCTCGACCAATATATCCTACCGCTCTAATAGTTTTTTCTAAATCATCTTTTACAATACCTTCATCAGCATGGAATACATCATCGTGCATACTCATTGTATGAGCTAAAAGTGCCGCATCTAATGCTGAAGAAATTTTCGCTGCGCAAGAAGGTTTTGCCCCATCACAGATAATACCACTTGTATTAGCTAAAGTATTAATGATAGTATTAGCAATCTGATTAAAATTACCACCTAACATATAAGTAATAGCTGCACCACAAGCATAACCTGCACTTACTGCACCACAAAAAGCAGATAATTTCCCTATATATTTCTTCTGATGAATAGCTAATAAATTACTTACAAGCAAAGCTCTATACAATTTTTCTTGAGAAATCTTATATTCATCTGCATACACTACTAAAGGAATTGTTACAGTCATTCCCTGATTGCCACTTCCTGAATTAATTACTACAGGCAATGAACAACCACTCATGCGAGCATCAGAACCAGCTGCTGCCATAGCTCTAGCTCGAACAGGTAAACAATCGCCATATAAAGCTAATAAATTAAGTCCTACGTTAGCACCAAAATTATTTTTTATACCTTCTCTCGCAATAGCCATATTACAATTTATCTGTCTTGATAATATATCTTTTACATCTTCTAAATTTACAGTATCAGCAAATTCAATAATATCTTTTACATTTAATAAATTTCTATCCGCTTCGATTTTATCAGCTTGATTATCTATTTTATTCACTTTATCATATAATACTTCATCATCTTTTACTATTCTTACGATATTAGTATGATAATCAGATACAATAACTTGAGCTTTATGTTCATCTGCTACTACTGTTATATCTATATATAGATTGTCTGTATTTTCCACTAAATCACAACTACAGATTTTAGCTTTTAATAACTCTCTTAATTTTACTCTATCTTCATCAGTTACAGATTCTAAAACTTCTAATTGTATATCAGCATTACCACCTATAATACCGAGTAGCGCTGCAGTATCAATGCCCTTTAAATCGCCAGAATTTGGAACTGTTACACCTTTTACATTTTTAATGATATTACCACTGCATTTTACTATTACTTTTTGCGGAAATGTTCCCAAAATTTCACGAGCTTTAGCACCAGCATAAGCTATAGCAATAGGTTCAGTACATCCCAAAGCTGGCACTAATTCCTCTTTTAAAATATTTATATAATTATCGTATATTTTCTGCTCCATCGTATTACGCCAACCTTTCTATAAAAAAATTAATTATATCCTCTATAAAAAAAATATCGCAAAATAAGCAAAAAGGCAATATATTACAAGAAATTTATAATATATCACCTCTTTGACAAATTCACATACTAATTTTTATTTATTTCATTATATATATTTTCATCTAAATTACCTAATCTTTTATCAATAATCAAAGCATTCGTTACTGAACCAGATACATTCAACATAGTTCTAGCCATATCAATCAATGGGTCTATAGCCAAAATTGGGCCAATCAAACTAAAAGAAGACGCCATGCCTACGCCAGATAAACCTACAGATGCTGCCATTGTCGCAGTTCCCGGAATACCTGCTATACCAAGTGAACCTAACGTTACTACAATTATTGTCATGACGATCATGCTAAAATCCATAGCTGTTCCTGTCAAATGGCATACATAGACAATTAATAGTGAAGGAAAAATTCCTGCACAACCTTGCATACCTGCCGTTGTCCCAAAACCAGCTACAAAACTTGCTGTTGCTTGATTTACACCTAATTTTTGCGTTAAAGTTTCAATCGTAACAGGCAAGCACCCTACACTAGAACGAGAAGTAAAGGCTAAAATGAGCAGAGCTAATGATTTTTTCATGTACACAATAGGATTTATACCATTTATACTCAATGCTATTAACTGAATAATAAACTGTGCAATAATCGATAAATACAATACAAAAATAAAATGTACTACACTTAAAATACTATCTAAACCTTTTTGCGCAATAGTATTAGCTAATAGTGCAATTACAGCCCATGGCATATAATCTAAAATCAAAAGTGCCATATTCATCAAAGCTTTATGCAAACCATTGACTAATTTGCGCATAAATTCCTCAACTTTTGGCTCATCCGCTTTTATCCACCAAATAGCTCTACCTAAAAATGCTCCAAAAATAACCATACCAATAATATTATTTTTTACCATAGCATCAACTAAATTCCCTGGTATCAGCCCTCTAAGTGTAGTCGCTACAGAAACAATTTCTTTCGCTTTTGCCTCTGTTGCCACATTTGTCAAAACATCGCCACCAACATTGAAGAAAATCCCGAAAGCTATACCAACTATAGAAGCCACAGCTACCATAGACATTGTAACTAAAATAGTTTTCTTCACTAAACGGCTCATTTTTTGCTCAGATTTCATATTCACAATAACATGAGCGATAGAAACTATTACCAGTGGTACTACTATCATTTTGATTAAATCAATATAACCATTACCAAATAATTGTAACCAATTCGTTGTTTCTTTAATAAAAGTAACCTGCATTGGGTCATTAGGAAAGCCTGCCATATACTGCATGAATATACCTAAAATACAGCCAAGACCCATACCGATTAATACCACTAAGGAAAAATCCATTTTACGTTTGCAATAGAGATAATGAATAATGCCAAAGAAAATACATAATAAAATCAAAAATCCTACCGTATATATATCACTTATCATCAAAAATGATTGCCAAAAATCGCCATTCATAATCATACCACCTTTCATACTATTTCTATATGATTTATTATCATAACATATAATATGGAAAATTGACAATAACTTTAAATATTCATTTTTTTATTTCTTTACGATATAATATAGATTATCTAATTTTATATAAAAGGGTGATATGATGTTATATTTTGACAGCGATTATTTAGAAGGAGCACATTCCTCTATTTTAGAAAAACTTGTAACTACTAACTTTGAACAAACTCCTGGTTATGGCAATGATACATATTGCGAATCTGCTCGCGAAAAAATCCGTCAAGCTTGCAACTGTCCTGAAGCACAAGTTCATTTTCTCGTTGGCGGTACACAGACAAATGCTACTGTAATCGATGGTTTATTAAAATCATACGAAGGTGTCATCGGCGTAGATAGCGCTCATATCGAACTTCATGAAGCTGGTGCTATTGAATTTGGTGGACATAAAGTCATCACTTTGCCACAAGAAGAAGGTAAACTCAAAGCTAGTGAAGTAGAAAAATATCTCACTAAATTTTATGGTGATGAAAGCTTTGAACATATGACTATTCCTGGAGCTGTATATATCTCCCACCCTACTGAATGGGGTACTTTATATACTAAACAAGAATTAGCCGATTTATCCGCTATCTGCCACAAATACAATCTACCATTATTTTTAGATGGCGCTAGACTCGGTTATGGTCTTGCTTCTTTAAACACTGATGTTACTATGCAAGATATTGCTAAATATTGTGATGTATTTTATATTGGCGGTACAAAAGTTGGTGCATTATTCGGTGAAGCAGTAGTAATCACAAAACCAAATTTAATACCTCATTTCTTCACTATCATCAAACAACATGGCGCATTACTTGCTAAAGGTAGACTACTCGGTATTCAATTCGATACATTATTTACTGATAATCTCTATCTTAAAATCGCTAAAAATGCCATTGAAAAAGCTGAACAATTAAAAGCTATTTTCAAAGAAAAAAATTATAAATTCTTCTTAGAAACAGATACTAACCAGCAATTCATCATTTTAGAAGATACTAAATTAAAAGAACTTCGCCAAAAAATCAGCTGTAGTTTCTGGGAAAAATATGACGATACACATACAGTAGTGCGTTTTGCCACTAGCTGGGCAACACCACAATCATCTATTGATACATTAAAAGAAATTCTATAAAAATCTTCAAAAAAAAGTAGTTTGATATTATATTTATCAAACTACTCTTTTTTTATTTTACATAACTTTCATTAAAAATTATCTGCGGATTAGCTGTATTTGCATCAAGTGTTATTTCTACATTCAAAGGCAAAAATCCATTTATCGCTCCATGACCTACTGGCATATCATAGACTACAGGAATATTGGCTTTATCTGCATATTGCTTGATTACCTGAATCACAGAATAATCAAATTGTGTCGGCTCTGTTGGCTCACATCTTCGCATATTACCAATGATTAATCCCTTCACTTGCTTTAACACTCCACTTTGCCATAATTGCTGAAAACATCTATCTATTACATAAGAGTCCTCACCGACTTCTTCAATGAATAAAATACAATTTTCACCATTCGGCTGATATTCACTGCCAGATAAAGAAGCTAATACAGATAAATTACCGCCAATGATTTTACCTTTAGCATAACCTTCTTTTAATACTTTTAATTTATGATTGCTTGGCAAAACAAATTCATTATTCATACCCAAACTTTCATTTGCCAAACCCAATTTTAATTGATTATCTGTATAATTATAGCCATTGTCGTTGATATCTATAACCATAGCCCCATGCACTGGCACCAAATCTGCTTTTTTTATCAATGCCATATGCAATGCCGTTATATCACTATAGCCAATCATCATTTTAGGATGCTGTTTTATCATTTCATAATTCAATAAATCAAGTATTCTACCGCTACCATAACCGCCACGAAGACAAATTATCGCATCAACTTCGTCATCAGCAAAAAAATTATTTAAATCATCAGCTCTCATTTGGTCGCTACCTGCTAAATATCCTGATTGCTGATACAAATTCGGTGATAATTTCACCTTATAACCCCAATTTTGCAATTTATTGATAGCGTCAGCTATATTCATATCTTCAATACCTGAAGCAGGTGCTACTATACCTATACAATCGCCTTGTTTTAGAGCATTACCCTTCAAACTTTCAGCAAAAACAAATTCACTATGCAAACATAAACCGATAATAAAACATATACTCAAAAAATATTTAAAATAATTTTTCATCACTTCACCACCAACCAACTATCAATCTTGCTCAACAATATGTTTACGCACCTTCATTGGTGTATCGCCAAAATGCTTTTTAAACAAAGTCCTAAATAATTTATAATTATTAAAACCATGTCTTGATAAAATCATAGACAAACTATCTGTTGTATTGATTAAATCTCGATAAACATAAGCTAATTTCACTTGATTTTGATACTCGATAAAAGTAACACCCATATGCTTTTTAAAAAATCTACAAAAATAATTCGTCTGAAAATGTACTAATTTTGCTATATCTTCTAAAGCTATATTTTGCTTATAATTCTCTTGCAAATATTTCAAAATTATATTCAATCTAGCTAAATCTTTTTTCCTTTGACCTACATTGACATTCATCATTTTCACACTAAAATGAGTCTTCAATTCAAACAACAACGAAAACAATAAACTATTAAACTTCAATAAAAATCCATCTTCCTTTGCATCATAAACCCTTTTCATTTCCAATAATATAGATTTTACCTTATTTAAACATTCCTGTTTTCTTGGTGTATTTTTACTATCATTGAGTACAAATATAATCTCTTGTATATCTGGTACAAACTGCTCTAAAAAATCTATAGGAATTTGCAACAAAATAATCGTATTTGTTTCCATCAATTTCATAGAGTGAATAGCATTTGCATTGACTAAAACACAATCACCATCATGAAGCAAAAACGATTTATTTTCTATAGTCGCCAATCTTTCGCCCTTGATTAGATAAATAAACTCTATGGATTGATGCCAATGATTAGGTATATAATTACATTTTTCCACCAAAGTACAAAAACGCACCTTCGTTATTTCCGAAAAATCTATATGCTCATAGGCAATATTCTTATTCATATTCTCCATGATTACCTCTTATTATTTTATTTAGTACACTTATTTTAACATAAAAAGAGTTATCTACTAAATCTAGTAAATAACTCTTTAACAACTTGTTCAAATAATTAAAGCTAACCTTTTTAGAAAAGTTATTTATTTTTACTTTATAAATTTTACGATGAGTATAATTTTTATTAAAAAATTTATTTGAAGTTGATATCAATTATTAAAAATGTTATAATCTCCAAGAAAGGAGATGCCCTATGGATACGATAAAAATCTTAAATTATCAAGGAAATAAATCATCATTAATGCCATTTATTAGTAAACATCTAAAAAAATATATTTCAAATGATGATAAAATCTGTGATATATTCTCTGGTTCTGGAACAGTAGGAGCTTTTCTCAAAAATAATTATGATATTGTAGCTAACGATGCAGAACTATATTCTTATATAATTTCTTCAGCTTTACTTAATACTCCAACTTGCATAGAATTAAAAAACTTAAAAAATATTTTTACCCAAAAATATAATTTAAATCTAAAAAATTTATTAAAACTTCAAGAAGAATACGTTGCAGAAGAAAGATTTTTTCTAGAAAAAAAAGACAATCTTTCTTTAGTTGATCTATATTCTAAAATCCCCACCATTTGGAATAAGAATAATACTCACTTAAGTGCTTCATTTTTAAGAGAAAAAAACCATTATAATTTATTTCTATATTACTATGCAGGAACTTATTTTAGCATAGAGCAATCTATTAATATTGATTGCGTTATTAAATCTATTCATGAAATAAATCAACACAATGATGTTTTATGGTCTTGTCTCTTTTATGCTATGTCAGAAATAGTATTTTCTAAAGATGGTCATATGGCTCAACCTTTAAATATAATTAAAAATCCATCTAGACATTTAAAACAACGTACAAAGAAACTAACATATTTTTTCTATAAGAAATTAGACGAATTTATAGAAAAAAGTCCTCACACAATGAATAAAAGAAAATATAATATTTATAATAGTGATATTATTGATTTACTTAATAATAACTCTTTTTGCAACCAAAAAATAAAACTTATTTATGCCGATCCTCCCTATACAGACATGCAATACTCTAGGTACTATCATTTACTAAATGTTGCTGCACAATATAATTATCCAAACCCTACAATTATACATGGTAAATATACAAAAGGATTATATACTGAGGGTAGAAATCAATCTAAATTAAGTAAAAAAAGTACTGCTAAAGATGTATTACAAAAACTATTCGAGTTTTGTTATGAACATAAAATTATTTTAGCATTAAGTTATGCATATCCTAAAAATAAAAATAATCAAAAAACAGACCGTTATACTATTTCTATTGAAGAACTTGTTAATATGGCTAAAAAAATTTTTGGTGTAAAAAAAGTACAAATAGAACAAAAAAACTACGAACATGCCAATCATAGGAATAGCAACACTAAAGAAGTATATGAATATTTAATATTATGTGGTCAAGAAATCCATAAATCAAACTATGATTTAATCAAATTAAAAAAAGAACTAAAAAATCTTATTCCTACATCTAAAAATCCTATTTATAATACTCATTTATATTGGTCACAAAAATCATACAATGTAATTGATTACTTAATTGAACATCTCTCTAAAGAAAATGATATTATTTTTGATCCATTTATGGGATCAGGTGTAACAATATTAGAAGCAATACAAGACAAATATAATCGAGCAGCAATTGGATGCGATATTAATGAAATGCCCAAATTTATTATTGAAAGTATAATAAATAATATACCAAAAAACAACTTAAAAGAACTATTTAATGATTTTAATTTAAAATTAAAAGAGTTGGAATTCTATTATGATACTAAATGTTCCATATGTGGTAATACTGGATATATTTCTAAGGTTGTATTTAACAAACCTATTCGTACCGAAAATAAATTTATAATTAAAGCTATTAATTATACCTGTCCAATATGTGGAAAAAGTACAAAAGAACCTGATGAAAATGATTATTTTAATTTTTGTAACGTAAGATGTACATCCTATGTTCCAAATAAAAAATTAATACAAAATAGTAAAATAGCTGTTGGCGAATCTGATACTATAAGTGATTTATTTACACCTAGAAATTTTTCTATTCTTAATGAGCTTATTTTGTATATAAATAATTCAAAGTATAAACAAATATTACGATATCTTTTAATGTCAATAATACATTTAGCAAAAATTACTGACACACACTCAAACTCTCAATGGCCGTTATGGATACCTAAATTAAATTGTGTAGAAAAAAATATTATTGAATTATTACGAAAAAAAATTAAAACTCTTATCACATGTAAATCATATGTTTTATCTAATTATTCTAATAGTAAATTAGTTAATACTTTTAATGAATTAGAAAAAAATTCAGCTTTAATATTTACAAAAGGTAGTCAATATATTACTTCTGAAGAAATACCTAATAATTCAGTTTCTTTAATCATTACAGATCCTCCCTATATGGATCAAGTCTTATATTCAGAATATATGCAACTCTATCAACCATTTACAAAACTAAATTTTAATTTAAAAGATGAAATTATTGTTTCCTCAGCTAATGAAAGAAAAAGAACTAAGGCTGAATACTTTTATCTTTTAAATGAAGTTTTTTCAATATGTAAAAATAAATTAAAAGAAAATCATTTAATGTGTTTATTTTTTCATGATAGTAATCTTGAAGTCTGGGTACAGCTCATCAACATATTAGAAAGAAATGGATTTAAATTTATTTCTCAAGAACATATAAAAAAATCAAAAACAATAAAGAATATTTTAAGTCCTAAAAAATCACTTAGTGGTGATGCTTTACTTTTTTTTGAAAATACACGAAAAAAATTACCCAAACCTACAACGTCTTTAACTTCTTATGAAATAAAATATAATGTTTATTTAGAAGCAAAAAAATTATTAGAACAATATGGTGATTTATCTACACCTGAATTATATGATATGGGTATTATGGAAATGCTTATCGAAAATGGCTGGCTCGCTCAATTATCAATAAAATACAAAACATTAGTTGACATTTTTAATGAATATTTTATCTGGAAAGGAGAATGTGGCAAATGGCACCTACCATAAGGTGCCATTTCTTACTATCACTGTAAATTTGAATTATAATATTTTCCTTCAAAATGTCTATTTAACATAATGATTAAATCTTTTCCATCAATTAAATCAACATTTTGCATCTTTGCAATTTTTTTTGCATCTTTAGAATATCCTGATGTAGTATAACAAGCTATTCTATTTGCACCCAAACGTTCTCTTTCTGCTATTAATCTTTGAATTGGAGTCGCATCTACATTACTAACCCAACGTTTACATTGAATTAACCACATTTCACTTGAATTTCCATTAAAAAACTTAGCAACAATATCTACACCAAGATCTCCACTACCACCTTTTCTATGGACATCTACAAATCCTTCATGCTCAAGCAGTATTTTACATAAATTTTCAAATTCATATGGATCCATAGTAGCAATGTCAATGGCATTTTTATTAAAATCTTTAGGTAATTCTTTTTTTATATAATATTTACCACTTATATCGGTTTTATTAGCAACAAGTTCATCTATTTCTTTGATATTATTATCATCATTCAATAAACTATATAACGTTTTATTATTTCCATCAGATAATTCATCTATTAATTCTACATACAAATCTTCTAATACAAATTTCCCCTTTTTATTCAAAAGATTTGATATATAAAATGGAACTAATTCATATAATTTTTTAAATAAAGTATCTTCATCTTCTTGATCTAAATAAAGCCTTTTTTTATCAAGTTGAATTTCCTGATTATCTCCAATATAAAAATTATCTTTTATTATATCTATTATCTTTCTTTGAATCACTTCATTATAATGAATTCCCATCAAATTAAGTTCTTTTTTTATTTTATTAACAGCTCCTGTTATTGTATATGGCAAATCTTTCATTTTCTTTATTTGTTTATAAATATCATCAACAATTTTTGTTTCATAATTAATATCTCCAATATAAAAATACCTTTTATTATTAGGTAATTTTTCAAAACCAATAATGACTTCATTAATTAATGTATTTTTATAAGCAGATTGCTTTCTTAATGTTGGATCATTTTTTTCTACACCTATTCTAAATGTATATTCAAATCCATTTTTTCTAGCATAATCAACAATTTTAGCAAATACATTAAAATATTTCAGCTTTCCTAATTTAGTAAATATTATAACAGGTCTATTATCTGGTAAATGCTTATAAAAAGTAGCAAACATCTTATCAATGTCATGATAATAATTTTTTAAATTTTTTTCTTTACGTTCAATAGCATTTGTAACTACTAATTCCTTATCTAACATATCTTTAGTCAATATAAATTGTTTCTTATTATCATCAAAATGATTCAACCAAATTCTAAACATCTGATTTCTCTCTAAATAAGGGACTTGATCTGTATAAGGAAAATCTGTAATAATAGCATCTACTATTATTTCTGGATGTGTATTTAAATATCTATAATAATCATCATTTACAACAAAATAATTATTTCCATTACAAAAATTATCTGTTAATGCATAACTATATTCCTCTTGAAATCTGCAAAATTTTTTATATTTCGACTCAAATAATTCCCAAACATTCATATCTTGAGCACTTTCATTTACAACATGATATAAAATATCTGTTGAACTTCCATACATCGCAATTCTAGCCAAACTTAGAACAGATACTAATACTTGTTGTAAAAATTCTTTTTCTCTACTAGGTATTAATTTAGTTATTTCTTTCTGCAACATTAACAATGCCACTTTATTTCTATGAGTAAAAATTGCTTCATATTTATGTGCACCAGTAGAAGCAGTAATATTAATTCTACTATTTACTAAATATAAATCTGTAGGAAACTTTGATGTATCTATATTATTTATTTCTTGAATTTTCTTCCAATCAAAATCCTCAAAAAATTTATCTTTAGAATTGCATATAGGACATTTTTTTATCAATTTAATATTTCGTCCCTGTCTTATTTCTCTATTTGGTATTGGATTAAAATAACCTTCTTTTCCATTTTGAGGATCAAATAAAACTTTTTTTATATAATTTTTTTCCCCACAACACCTTGTTTCATATAACAACATTATTTGATCTTTTATATTATCTTTTATTAATCTAAAATTTTTTTCAAGAGAATTAATATCTATATGCTCAAATAAAGTTTTATCTATAGAATAAGTATAATTATCCAGTTCAATACCAATAAATTTCCTATTTATTTTTTGCGAAGCTATTAATGTTGTTCCACTTCCCATAAAAGGATCAAGAATAACATCTCCTTCTTTTGTTACAGATGCAATTACTTTTTCAAGTATATTTGGAGATTTTCTTCCTTTAAACGTATATGTTTCACTAATAACTCTAGGAATTGTATTTTCCACATTATTTAGTGCTTCAGTTATAGTTTCATAAATTTTATTTGTTTTTATTTTTTTTCTCATAAACATTACTCACTTTCTATTAATTTATAGGATTCAACAGATAATATCTCTGCTATAATATCTATTTTTTTTAAATTTATATTTTTATTTTTTCCATTAGCATATCTTAAAAAAGAACGATAACTCATTTTATTATCACTCATTACCTTTTTATAAAAAGAACTTTCATGTATATCTTTTTCATATTTTAATCTATTAATATTATTTAATAAATTTGATTTTAATGTATCTTTCCATATTGGAGTATCTATATTAAAAGTATTATTCGGTATTAATAATTGATATGTTGCTATTCCCAAAAAATAAGCTATATCATCAACATTTTTTAGATTTGGTGAACTTCTTCCTGAAGACCAATTTAAAACAATTGATGTAGATATATTTATTTTTTTAGCTAATTTACGATATGAATTTACTAAAAAATGTTGTTTCAAATTATTAAGCATAATCTCCGTACTACTCATTTTAATACCACCTATTTATTCAATAATTAATATATGTTATACATAATAATGCTAAAATAATAGATTTTTTATTTTATATTCAAATAATACAAAACAAAAAACAATGTAACAATACTATAAATTACATCATAAAAATTTATTTGAACTAAATTCTATTTTTACATATTAAAAAATTTTTTGAAAATAGCTATATTTGACAACAATTTTAAGATATAAACTTTCTTCAAATTCATTGACTCTTGATTATAAAGCGTTATAATAATAACCGAAATAAATTTTCACGAAAAAAAATTATACAACATTTTATATATATTTTTTAAAATCAGGAGGAATTTCATTATGAAAACTGTTCTTATTATTCGTGCTTTATTAGTAGCTATTGCAAGTTTCATTCTTTCCCTTTATATAAATAATCCAACAATTACTGCTTTAACTTTAGGCATTATTTATTTAGGCTTCTTAGCAAATCTCATCACTTATAGACTTATCACTAAAAGAGATGACGAAGAAGAAGCATCTTATCACAGCGCACATAGTTTACAATAATATTAATAATATATTGTAGGCTATTATTATACCTCTGACATAAATACACTTATGTCTTCAAATCAAAACCTATATATTAATTAAATCTTAATCTAATGTATAATTTTTGTGGAGCTTATTATGGATTGAAAAATCTTTAATAAGCTCTTTTTTTATAGTTACATTTCATTAATTTATTCCTTTAAAGTCAATATATTGTTAGTCAAATATTAACATAGTATAATCTTAAAATATGAAATTTATTTTAGGAGCGTTATTTTATGAAATTGAAGCAATGGATTCAAATTTTTCCCATTTTGTCGGGCATAATGTGGGGTTCTGCGGGGATTTTTGTCCGAAAACTTAGCGAATTAGGTCTAAATAGTGTTTCTATTGTCGAAACTCGCATCATTGTTGCTATTATCATTATTATTGCCGGTTTACTATGTTTAGACAAAAAATTACTCAAAATCAAATTAAAGGATTTATGGATTTTTATTTGTGCTGGTATTTTCAGTATGTTAGGTCTAAATCTTTGTTATAACTTCGCCATAAATGAATTGACCTTATCCTTATCTGCTGTTTTATTGAGCCTTGCCCCTATATTCGTATTGATCTTGGCTAGTATTTTGTTCAAAGAAAAACTCACTTTGCAAAAAACTGTTTGTGCTATTTTGGCTTTGATTGGTTGTATATTATCTAGTGGCGTCTTAGAAGAAGTCGGTGCTATGAAATGGACTACCATCGGTATTATCATTGGCACTTTAGGTGCATTTTTCTACGGTACATATAGTATATTCTCCAAAATCGCCATGCTCAAAGGCTATCATTCTTTCACAGTTACAATTTATAGCTTAATGGCTGTTGGCATAGCTTTATTGCCTTTTACTGATTGGCTAAAAGTTTGGGAAATCATTCAAATTGACCCAGCGCCTATGAGCGGATTTTTATTATTACATTCTTTGCTTACTTCTGTATTACCATATATTTGCTTTACTGTAGCTTTAAATTATGTCGAAGCTGGCAAGGTTGCAATTTTAGCCTCTGGTGAACCTATAGCTGCTATGCTCTTTGGTATTTTCTTTTATCAAGAAATACCTACTGTCTTATCTTTAATCGGTCTATTCACTGTTTTATTTGCCTTGGGATTATTGACCATTCCTTTTACAAAACTAAAAAAAATCTTTAATTAAACAAAACTAATCTACAGATATATTTTTCTTATGAAATCTATATCTGTTTTTTTATTTGACAAATATCTCATCTTTCTTTAAAATGTTAACTAAAATTATAGAAAGGTTGACAATATGAGATATAAAACTTCTACACTTTGTGAAATCGCTATTTTAGTTGCCATGATTTCTATATTAGGCTCAATCAAAATTCCTAATATCATTCCTGGCATTGAATTCCAATTATCAGCTCCATTAGCTGTAGCTATTTGTAGTGTCTTTGGTTTTAAAAAATATATCATCAGTGGCATTTTATCTAGTGTAATCTGTTTAGCTTTAGGTACACAAAATATATTAAATGTAGCTATTGCCATGCAATTTCGTCTAATCGTTGGTCTACTTTTATATTTAGCTCAAAATCATCTTTATATGATAATTTTCGCTGGCCCTATCGCTTCACTCATCGCTAGATTTAGTCTATTTTTCTTTTTAGGCAATCTTGGTGCTTTGACATTTTCCATGATTTTATTTACCATTCCTGGACTTATCTTCACTGCTATAGCTTCCCCTATTTTAGTAAATATCTTAAAGAAAATAATTCATAAAAGGAGATAATATTTATGCTCTATAGTATTCGTATGCGTTCAGCTCAAGGTGGAGCCCATGAACATGGTGGTCATCATATTTCAGGGGCTGAACGTTTGATTACAACACAAGATTTAACTACAATCACAGAAAATTTAATTCAACGAGCTTTAACTCATGAAAAAGGCAGAGCAGATTTTATCCGCCTTACTATTGAAGAAGTTAAACCCAAAGATATCATAACTATTCCCATGCTTAAGATGGAAACGTATACGGCTATTGATGTAAGTGATGGACATAAAAATGCTTGTGAATTTTTAGCCAATGCAGGTATTTCTAAAATAGCCATAGATAATGCTATGTCATCTTTATTATCCCTAGAAGAAAATATGCGTGGTGCTATTTTAATTGATGCCACTACTGGAAAACGCTTGGATAATACAGGCATGAGAGGAATTCGCGTCAGTCGCATGGATTTTAAAGATACATTACAAGCAAAAAAACATTTTGATGAATTAGGCTATACAGACAATCATGTACAAGAAGCTCTCGTCTTAGCTAGTAAGGTTTTATCTGCGCCAAATGTCGTAGGAGAATTATGCTGGTCTGATGATCCTAATTATATTATCGGTTATGTATCTGCCAATAATATTTATCACCGCATTACTAAAATGAAACCACTACATAGCAGTCAAGGTGGTCGAGTATTTTTTGTAAAAACACCTGTAGATATCACAGCTTTGCAAAATTATCTTGAAAGACAACCCGTACTTGTAGATATTAATTTATAAATTGAAATGGAGTTTATCATGCAAGATAATTTAAATAAATATTTAACTGAAATAGAATTTTTACATCAACAGCAATTATATCGAAAACCTATAACTTATATTCCCATTTCTGCCACTAAAGTTCTAAAAGATAATGAAGAATTTTTAATGATGGCTTCTAATAATTATTTAGGGCTTACCCATCACTCACAAGTGAAAAAAGCTGCTATCAAGGCTATCGAAAAATACGGTACAGGCTCTGGTGGCTCACGTTTGATATCTGGCTCTCATATTTTATTTGCCAAATTAGAACAAGCACTTGCTGAATTTAAATCTACAGAAAAAGCATTGGTCTTTAATACTGGCTATATGGCTAATGTTGGCACTATTAGTGCATTGACTAATAATAATGATTACATTATCAGCGACGAATTAAATCACGCAAGTATAATTGATGGCTGTCGACTCAGCAAAGCTAAAACATTAATTTATCGTCATAAAAATATGGCAGATTTAGAAAATATATTAAAAAATTTACCATATTCTCATACGAAATTAATCGTTACTGATAGCGTATTTAGTATGGACGGAGATATTGCTCCTTTAGATGAAATAGCCTATTTAGCACATAAATACAATGCTTTAACTATGGTTGATGATGCTCATGCTACAGGAGTCTTGGGCAAAGGTCATGGCAGTGTAGAACATTTTCACCTACAAGGAAAAATTGATATTCAATTAGGTACTTTAAGCAAAGCCCTTGCTTCCGAAGGTGGCTTTGTCGCTGGCAAAAAAATTCTTATTGAATATCTCATCAACAAGGCTCGCAGTTACATTTTTTCTACAGCATTGACACCAGCAGATATAGCAAGTAGCCTTGAAGCATTGTCCTTAATCGCTAACGATAATAGTTTAGTTGATAAATTATACGATAATATTTCCTATGTACAAGATTTATTCCAACAAAATAATATAGATATAAACTTAACGACTCCTATCGTGCCCATCATTGTGCATAGCAATGAAAAAGCTCTGCAAATAGCTCAAAAGCTCTATGAAAAACATATTATTTTATCTGCTATCCGCCCACCGACAGTCCCACAAAACCAAAGCCGATTGCGTCTTGCTATATCAGCTAGTCATACACAAGAAGATTTAAATTTTGTTATCACTGAATTAATTAAATTACTTTAAATTAAGACTTAGATATGGATTTACTACAAATCTAATATCTAAGTTTTTTTATTTTTATATTCTAATAAATTCAAAAATAAAACTAGACAAATTATTTATAATTTTGTAAAATATATTTTGTAAGATATATTTTACAAATAAAATAGTTTTAAATTTATTATAATTCCTAATTGTACGAAGGTGATTTTTATGAAAAATATTACTGATGAAAGTTTCAAAAAATATGGTAGAATTTTAAATCTTGATACTACAGAATTTGTTGAAACAATGTTAAAAAAAGATAGTATTCCAGAAGGCACTGCTTATGTTGCTTCTGATCCTGACCTTGAAAAACTTCCTTTATTTAAACAATTACAGACTGAAGTTTACGGCGATGTTCCTATTGAATTTGGTTATTGCAATGGTCGCAACAATAAATTAAATGCTGTTGAATACCATCGTTGTTCTGAAATTGATATAGCTGCTACAGACCTTATTTTAATGCTTGGTCTTCAGCAAGATATCAATTATGATAATAATACTTATGAAACAAGTAAAATCGAACAATTCTTCATTCCAGCAGGTACTGCTGTAGAATTATATGCTACTACACTTCATTTTGCTCCATCTCGTCAAAATAACGAAGAATTCCGTTGTGGTATTGTACTTATCAAAGATACTAATTTACCATTAGAAACAATTCCTACTGATTTAACTGGTGAAAATCGTTTATTATTCGCTAGAAATAAATGGTTAATTTGCCATTCTGAAAGTAAACCTGCTACAAGAGGCGGTTGCATTGGTTTAATCGGTAAAAATCTTGAAATTTAATAAAAACAAAAATGAGGATAAGAATTTTCTTATCCTCATTTTTTATTCCATATATTTTTATACTTTTATCTTTGCTGAATATATTCTATTACCTAAAATATTTATTTTTTCTCCTACTAAATTTATTTCTTCTTTAAAGATAATATTTTCTGAACTATTTCCTACCATTATATTAGCTCTTCCTGACTCTACTACAAATTCCATATCTTCATTATAATATCCTAATTGTTTAGTATTTATCTCAAAAATTATATTTATTTCTTCATTTGGTTTTAAACTTATCTTTTTAAAAGCTATTAATTGTCTATTAGGTCTTATAACATAAGCATCTTTAAAATAATAATATATCTGTACAACTTCTTTTCCCTCTATTTTACCAATATTTTTTACTGTACATGATATCACTATATCTTCACCAGTTTTTATACTTTTATCTTTTATATTTATATCATCTATTAAAAATTTTGTATAACTTAAACCAAAACCAAATGGATATAATGGTCGATAACTTTCATCAATATAGCCACCACTAAAAATAATAGCCACCACTAAAAATAGTTTGCATCACTTCATCACCATTAGAATAATATCCACTACCTACTTTATGATTATAATATATTGGTATTTGACCTACACTTCTAGGTATACTAATTGGTAATTTACCACTTGGATTAACTTTTCCACTGATGATATTACTGATAACATTTCCACTATATGGTCCTGGTAATCCTACATATAATATAGCTTGAATATTTTTCATTGATGGTATTACATATACTCCACCATATAAGACTAATACTATCGGCTTATTTGTCATTTGCAATTTTTCTAATAATTTTTCTTGTATCCCTGGCAAATTCAGTTTACATCTATCTTTTCCTTCACCACTAGTCACATTAACCCAGCCACAATTACCACCTAAAGCTACTACAATAACATCATTTTTCATAGCTAAATTATAACTTTCCTCAATTTCGTCATAATCTTTACCAATTAATGTACAACCTTTAATATAATCTATTTGATAATATTTTTCTAAGGATTCTTTTAATGACACAGCTCCTATTTCATCTAGAATATGAATTTCATCATCCAATTTTTTCCAATCATCTTCATTTAAAATACTATATATAGAATTAAAACTTTGTGTATCCTCATCTTTTTGTTCTTCATCTATAATACCATTAAAAGATACATCTTTTTTAACATTCTTTTTTAATGATTTAAGCATTTCTATATATGCTGGATAAGTATATCCTGCAATAGGATATCGCTTATTATCTGCATGTGGCCCTATTAATGCAATTTTTCTATTCTTAGTTAAAGGTAATATATTATCTTTATTTTCAAGTAAAACTATAGACTCCTCTGCTATAATTTCGCTCAGATTTCGTTTTTCTTGTACTTTTTCTATATTTATTACATTTTCTTTTATATACGGATTTTCAAACAAACCTAATTTAAATTTAATAGCTAAAACACGTTTTACAGACTCATCTATTAATTGTTCATCTAATTGATTATTTTTAACAAAATTTCCTAAATATTTATATGCCCCTCCAATCGGTATTTCTGTATCTAATCCTGCTTTTTTCGCTAATAAACCTGCTTCTTCATAAGTCTTAGCTAATTTAAAATAATCATATATCTTCCATATTGCAGCACCATCAGAAGTCAATAATCCTTTAAAATTCATAGTTTTTCTCAATAAATCATTTATGATGACTTTATTACAACCTACAGGTAATCCATCTATTTCTGAATAAGAAGCCATCATTCCATCTACATTAGCCACTTTATCTAAAGCTTCAAAAGGAGTTGCAAAAACTTCATATAATTCTCGATTATTTACTCTAGTAACTGCTGTATTCAAACCACCTTGAGTCTCTGCATACCCCAAGAAATGCTTTGCTATACAACTTACTCCTTCATTTTGTATTGCTTTTACATAATTTATTCCCATTTGTGTAGTTAAATATACATCTTCACCAAAAGTTTCATAACACCTTCCCCATCTAGGATCCCTGGATATATCAACAACTGGACTCATAACAGTATTTATACCTACATCTTTACATTCTTTGCCAATAATTTTTGCCATATCTTCAACTAATTTAGGCGCCCAACTAGCAGCTAAGTTTATCATTGCTGGAAAAATTGTTCCACCTTCACTAGGATATCCTGATAAACATTCACTTTGTAATATTACAGGAATGTTTAATCGTGTCTCATTTACAAAAACTTTTTGAATTTCATTACTAAATGACCTTATCCTTTTTATATCAGTTAAACCTACTAATGAATATTGTGTTATTCTTCCATATCCACATTTAGCTATAACTTTTAATCTTTTGTAATCTATTTTACCATCTTTTACAAAACTTGATGGTAATTGTCCACATAACTGCATTACTTTTTCTTCTAAGGTCATTCTTTTTATTAGATCATTTACTCTATCTTCTATAGAATAATTCGGATTTTTATATATCATTTTTTCCATTTTCTTTTTCCTCATAAACAAATCCCCTTTTTATTAATAATAAAAAGGGGATTTATCATCATATTATTTATTATTCTGTCTAATTTTTATATAATCAATAATTAAATCAGCTGCTTTTTCTAAAGGCATTTTACTTGTATTGATTATACAATCGTAGTTTTTAGGTTCTCCCCACACTCTACCTGTATGGTACTTGTAATACTCTGCGCGTTTTTTATCTTCTGCATTGAGTTCTTTCAAGGATTTTCCAGCATAAGTTGTTTTTCCTCTACTAGCTCTATAATCGTCATCAGCATAGATAAAAAATGAATAATGATTTTCTTGTTCGCTTAAAATATAATCTGCACAACGACCTAAAATAACACATGGACCATCATTAACTAATTGATGAATCACTTTTGATTCTGCTAAAAACAATTCAGTATTAACATTTGGGCCAGCATGAGAACCAAAAGAATAAAATGGCATGAATGCAGAAGAAAGTGGTAATACTTTATTTTCTAATTCGCGTAAAGATTCATCTGTTAAATCACCAATGCCTAACATCGCTGCAGCCATATGAATAATTTGTCTATCATATAATTTTACGCCTAGTTTTTTAGCTAAAATTTCACTTAATTCTCTACCACCACTACCATATTGTCTACTAATGGTAATAACTGTATTACTCATATCTTTTACCCCCTTAAATTAATTAAAATTGTAATTCAAGTTGTCCAAAGAATTTACTTGCATCTTGATCTGTGGAAATATCTTTACCATCAAAATATTTTAATGTTGCTAATACATTTTCAGCTGGTACAAATTCTACGCCAAATTCAATACCTTTCTGGTCAGTCCATGCACCTTTATAAACTGGACCAATAGCAACCATTGCACCTAAATAACGATATGCAACAAATGCATCCCAAGAACCTGGATCTTTTGTATCATAGCCTTTATATGTTAATTCAACACTATAAGCTTTAGATTCATCACCTTGTACTGTGAAATCTCCTGTTGTATTATAGCCTTCGCCTTTTGTATTTTCAGCATAATTTCCAGCTATTTTAAAGTTATCATCAAATTTATAACCTAAACCAACATTCCAAAGACTCAATTCATCTGTATCAAAATCTGCGCTAGATAAAGTTTTTCCATTACCTAAATTAATAGTATTTTCTTTGAAATAATCTTTAAATAAATAATATCCAGCCTGACCTGTCCATTTATCTTGAGCATAATCAAATTGTACAGCATAATAATCTGCTGTAGTTTTATCCATATCTGGATTAGCTGCAGATCTATCAGTATTAAAACGACCAGCTTGAATTGTAGTTTTTAAATTATCATTATTAAAGATTACTTCTGCACCAGATACTTTATCATCTAATAATAAACCATTCATCGGTAAAATTGGATATTTACCTAATTTCCATGTTCCACCTAAAGCAGGACCTTCTACCCATGCTCTATCTACTGTAGCATCAAAATTTTCATCATTACCAATATCGCTTAAATATTCCACACGAGAATGTGCCATCCAACCTGTATTACCAATATATGCATGAGGTTCTATACGGAATAATAAATTATGTTCACTATTTCCACTAGGTTTAGTTTTATCTACATCAGTATAACGATATCTTACAGTTCCTGACCATTTTACATTATCAGATTTTTTCTCTAAATCGCTAACTCTAACACCTAGATTATCTAATTCTTCAGCAAATTCAGCAGCTAATTTATCTACTAAAGCTTTATCTGCTTTATCTAAATCAGTTTTTGCCATAGCACGAGCTGTAATTTGAGCCATTTCATAACGAGTCATTGTATTTTGACCTTTATATGTACCATCTGGATATCCATCAATAATACCATCAGCTGCTAATTGACTTACTGCATCATATGCCCAACTATCTTCTGGAACATCAGAAAAAGGATTTTGTGCTGCTAATGCTGTTCCTGTAATCAATCCACTTAAAACCATCGCACTAAGTGTAGATGTTAACATTTTTTTATTCATAAATAACTTCTCTCCTTGCTCAATATAAATATTGAAAATAAAAAATATTACAAAAATATTTATAGCTTATTTAAATATTAGACAGCTTATATTTCTATAAGCTGTCTATTCTATTATCAAATTTCTTTTACACCATTGAATAATTCAGTCCATGCACTACCTTTGCGGAAGAATACTGGTGGTTTTCCAATTGGAGCATCAATTGTAATACTTTGACCACCTTGGATTTCTTGCATATTCCAAATATTTACCCATGTTTGACCTGCTGGTAAATATACCTGCCATTCTTTTACATCTTTTTTATGAACAGGTGCTACCAACATATCTGGACCAAACATATATTCATCTTGAATAGCATAAGTATTTATATCATTTTCAAAATGAACAAATAATGGTCTTTGTACTGGATAGCCTTTTTGACTAGCTTCTTCAGACAAGGATTTTAAATATGGTTTTAAATGACGATGAATATTTGTCATTCTAGCTAAATGAGCCATTGTTTGAGCATCTTGGTCAAATTGGAAGTTTTCATATGGTCTATTGCATTCATGAGTTCTCATCATAGATGTGAATGTTGCCATATCTACCCAACGATCAAATACTTCTTTAGTTCTGCGGTTACCAAATAAGCTTGTATAACCACCAATATCACTATGATGATATGCATTACCTAAAAGACCAGAGGATAATGCACCACAGATAACAGTATTCAAGCCATCATGACGAGAGAAATCTACGCATTGGTCACCAGCCCAAAGCATTGGACAATATTTCTGTGTACCTGTACCACCTGCACGCATGAAGAATGTTACTTCATCTGTTAAGCCTCTTTCAGCAACACCTTTAGCATTTACTTCTGCCCAAAGTGCTGGCCAAGCATTATGCATGATTTTTGCATCTACGCCATTTGCAAGATAAACATCATCTGTTGGTAAATATTCACCAAAGTCAGCCATCCAGCCACGTACACCAAAATCAAGCATATTTTTCTGAATGATTTCTTCTTTAAACCAATCTGCTGCTTCTGGATTTGTGAAATCTACGATACCACAATAAAATTCACCAAAATCTACAAGTGCTGTTTCACCTTTAGAATTTTTAGCAAAATATCCTCTTTCTTCAGCAATTGGGAATAAATCTCCATCTGTGCAAAGATATGGACAAGCATATGCTAAGAAGCGAATACCTCTTTGTTCAAGTTCTTTGATTTTTTTATCTAAATTAGGATAACGTTTTTTACCCCATTTCCAATCCCAGAAATTTCTTGTACCAAAAGATGTTTCTCTTACACCAGCCCAGTCTTCACTCCATACACCTACAACTGGAATACCATGGTTTATAGCATTTTCCATACGAGAGAATGTATTTTCTTCTCCGCCTTTTAATCCCAAAATAACACCATCATATAACCAATCTGCTAATTTAGGCTGTTTACCAAATCTATCACTTAATTCTTCAATAATACCCAAGAAAGTATCTGCTGTGAAAAATTCTATAGATTCAGGAACTTCCCAAATTTGTAATTCATGGAATGCTTCATTTCTAAAATCGAAATCTGCATAAGCTGTGCTGTTTACATGACAAGCATATTTTCTTGAAGATACAAAAGTTGGTTGTGGATAGTTGGTATTATAATAATCGCCACCAGCTTTATTGTATTTATCAGATAAGAATGTTATTTCTGTTGTTTTATCACGACCAACACCTGGTTCAGATGTCCAAAGAGGGAAATGTCTTCCTCTCAAATTGAAATAAGACATCTGTTCCCCACAGCCCCAAACGAATTCTTCTTTTTGAGCTGGAATTCTAATCCAAATACGATTTACATCATCATTTGTAGCTTTAATATTTACTTTTGCATAATTATCTTTAGTTTCAACATTTAATTCAATTTCAGCTACATCATTATAAGCTGATAATAATACTTTATTACCATCAACTTTAGCATTTTTTAATGGATATCTTTCAATTACATAATCTTCTATATCAAAGTTACCACGATAAATATCCATTTTTTCTTTACCTTTACCGATAAAGATAGCTGGATTATCTATTGTATGAGAAAATACTACTTTATCATTTTCTATTAAAGAAAAACCATTTTCAATATTTACTAATTGCATAATCTTTCTCCTTATTTTTTAAAATTAAGGCTATCTGTTAATTCTGTGAAAATAACGCCTAAAGCATATGCACCAGCATCTGGATATCCTATACTTCTTTCGCCTACAGTACCTGCTCTACCCATGCGAGCTACAATTTCTTTTGTACTATCAGCACCAGCTACAGCAGCTTTTGCACCTTCAACAAATGCACTTTCCATATCACAGTTTTGTTTCACTGCTACTTTCCAAGTATCTGCACATGGAACTAATGCATCTATCAATGTTTTATCACCAACTACAGCACCTCTACCGAATGCTCTTTTACCTACAGCTTGTATTCCATCTACAGCACCTTGTAATAATTGAGCAAATTCTGCTACAGTTAATTCTTGTTTACCTTCTGCAACTTTGCCTGCTGTTTTGAAAGCAAATCCCCAAACAGGGCCAGAAGCACCGCCACAATGTTCCATGATAACCATAGAGCAAGCTTCTAAAAATGCACCAATATCTTTTCCTTGAGCTACTACTTCATGCCATTGACGTTTCAATTCTTTAAAACCTTTAGCTACACTCATACCGAAGTCACCATCACCTGCATGAGAATCTAATTCGCAGAATGGTACTTCATTTCTAATAATAATTTCACTCATTTTATCAATAATATAAATCATATTATTTAAAGTGATTTTATTATCTACTACATCAGCATAAGCTAAATCAGTTTCTACATCAAAAGAAACTTCTTTTACTACTTTATTTTCATCTTGTTTTGTAACAAGGCTCATATCTACATCTTCTTCATTTTCATTGATTTTTAAAGAAGGTGTATCTACAGGTGCTACTAAATAAGATTTTAATTCTTCATCTAATTTCAATAAAGAAACAGAAGCTCCTGCCATATCTATACTTGTCATGTAATTGCCAACAATAATGCGTGCAGGTTTTAAGTTTTTGCTAGCTAATTCTTTATTTACAGCATAGTTTAATACATTTAATTCCATTAATGGTGTACTGCCAAAGCCATTTACTAAAACAGCAACTTCATCATTATCAGCTAATTTTAAATCATCAACTAATGCTTCTACCATACGATGAGCTAATTCATCGGCAGTTGCAATTTTTTCACGTCTTATACCAGGTTCACCATGAATACCTACACCATATTCCATTTCATCTTCAGCAAGTTCAAATGTAGGTGTTCCTTTTGCTGGTACAGTACAAGAAGTAAATGCAAAACCTAAGCTTCTAACATTATCAGCAGCTTTTTGTGCAATTCTTTTTACTTCTGCTAATTCTAAACCTTTTTGAGCTGCTGCACCTGCAATTTTATGCACAAAAACAGTACCTGCAACACCACGACGACCAACTGTATATAAGCTATCTTGTACTGCAATATCATCTTCAACTTTTACATAATCTACAGTGATATTATCCATTTCTGCTAAATAAGCAGCACTTTGGAAATTCATCATATCACCGCTATAGTTTTTAATGATAAGTAATGTGCCTTTATCACTTGCTGTAGCTTTAATTGCTTGGTATACCTGTACTTGTGATGGAGAAGCAAATACATCACCACATACAGCAGCATCTAACATGCCTTTACCGACAAAACCTGCATGAGCTGGCTCATGACCGCTACCGCCACCGCTGATTAAGCTTACTTTATTTTTATCTATATTTTTTTTCTTTACGATTTTATATTTTTCTACAAATTCTAGTGTAGGGTTTGCTAAAACAAACCCTTTACACATTTCTCTAACAATTGTTTCTGGTGTATTAATTATTTTTTTCATGTTCGCACCCTTATTTCTAAATATTATTTAGACATTTTTTTCATTTTATATTCTTTACCAATTTTATCAGCTGTGATAATAGCTGCTGCAACATCATCTACAGTGATAGGGAATGGCATAGAATGTACGGATTCTTCTGGAATACAAGATTTTTCTGCAACTTGCATTAATTCTTCATCAGTAATAGTATCCACACCAATATCTTCTAAGCATACAGGAAGACCTACTGCTAAGCAGAAATCAAGTACTTCATGTAATTCTTCTGTTGGTGCATTTTCTAATACTAACTGAATAATTGTACCAAATGCAACTTTTTCACCATGCATATATTTATGACTACCTTCAAGAATAGTTAAACCATCATGAATAGCATGAGCAGCTGCAAGTCCGCCACTTTCAAAACCAATACCAGATAATAAAACATTTGTTTCAATAATATTTTCTAAAGCTTGAGTTACTTTTTTACATTCGCAAGCTTGTTTTGCTTTTACACCATTTTCTAACAACATTTCATAGCAAGTTTTAGCAAAGATAAATGCTGCATTTGTTGATTTTGCAGGACCGCAAAGACCTTCACGATATCCACAAGGAAGACCTGCATTTACATTAGCAAAAGCTCTTGTAGTAGCACGTGCTTCAAAATATGTGGATAAAGCATCACCCATACCAGAAACTAAGAAACGTACTGGTGCATTTGCAATAACTGTTGTATCAATCAAAATAACACTTGGGCTTTGTTTGAAATATGCATAATCATCAAAAGCTCCATCTGGAGTATATAATACAGCAGAATGACTAGTTGGAGCATCAGTTGCTACAATTGTAGGTACGATAATCAAAGCATCACCTTGAGCTACACATTTTGCTGTATCGATAGCTTTACCGCCACCAAGACCAATAGTGCAATCGCATTTATTTTCTTTAGCTACTTCCTGTAAACGAGCTACTTCTTGTCTAGAACATTGACCACTAAAAGAACTTGTTACAAATTTTACACCGAATTTTTCTGCTGTTTTATCTAATTTATCTTGAACACGTGCAATATCATCTGGATGAGCAATTAATAATGCTGTTTTTCCATAAGTAGATACAAAATAACCTAAATTTAAAAGTTCATCTTCACCTTGAACATATTTTGTTGGACAAATAAACGCTTTTCTCATTATAATTACCTCTTTATCGTAAAACTAATCGAACAATTATTTAATTACTTTATATACAGCTACGCAATCTTCCATACCATAGCCTTCATTATCAGCTTTTTCAAAATAAGATTTTGCCAATTTTGTAAATTCTGCACTATATCCCCATGCATCGCCCATTTCACAACCTAAACGAACATCTTTTAATGCAAGTTTAACACCAAAACGATTTGCATAATCATTAGCAAGCATTAAAGGTCCTCTCATATGAAGCTGAGCTGAATCTGCTCCTGTTTCTGCCAATAATTCTTGGAATAAATTACCTTCAATACCAGCTTTTTCACAAAGACGCATACCTTCGGATAATACAGCTAAATTTGTCATACCAACCATATTACTAATTAATTTAAAAGCATATGCTTGAGTTGCTCCACCCATATAATATACAGGGCTACCAACGATTTCCAAAATTTCTTTTACTTTTTCAAAAGTTTCTTTTTTACCACCAGCAAAAATAGGCTGTTCTGCTTTTTCTGCTTGAGCAGGACCTTTACCAAGTGGACAACCCATAAAACCAATGCCTCTTGCTGCTGCAAAGTCTTCTAATTCTTGAGCTGTTTGTGGATCAATAGTGCTTACATCAATATAAACACTGCCTTCTTTCATTTTATTTAATAAACCATTTTCACCAATCATAGTAGATTTAATATGCACAGGCAATGGCAAGCTTGTAAATACTACATCACAATCAGCTAATTCATCTGCAGATTTTACACCCACACCTGTTGCACCTACTGCTAAAGTTCTTTTGATACTTTCTTCATTTAAATCAAAAACTTTTACTTCTTTACCAGCTCTAATTAAATTTCTAGCTAAAGGACCACCCATTAAGCCTAATCCAATATATCCGATTTTCATTTTATTTACCCCTATTCTTATAATGTTCAAAATTAATATTCAAAAACTCTTATTTTCAAAAGATTACACATAATTTTTACTTCATCTACGATATCGCCATAAGCAATAACAAAATGTGGTTCCCAACCATCTTTAACGAAGTTTTTAACATATGCTGCTGCATTACCATTTTCAGGTCTTACTGTTACAGATGTACCATAGAATTTTTGTGGTTCATCTAAAGCTTCACCTTTATAAATGAACATTCTATAACCATCTTTATCTTTACCCAATCTTAAAACAGTAACTTTACCTGCTTTTAAGCCAAAATCCATTACTGGGCCAATTTTTCTATTAGGATGTACGCCTAATTTAGCACCACAAGACGCATTTGCTAAAGAACTTGCGCCTGCTCCGCAATGCCAATAAACAATACTATCACAAGCTTCATCAATAGCTACTGGATCACCAAAATATGTTGCAGTATTAGTTAATTTACTGCCGATAAACATACTGATAGCACCGCCAATATCAGTTTCACAAGATGATGGAATATTATTGTCATTTAACATGGACAATACTGCACAAACAGGAGCTCCAAAACCAGTGAAGAAATCAGGCCAACAACGAGAAGCTAATGCGCCTATTTTGTTTTCATCAACAAAGGCTTGGAAAGCTTTTCTAAGTCTTGCATATTTTTCCATATTTTCCTGTGGAATATTTACGTTTATTGTACGGCTATTTAATTCTTCTAAATCTTTTGCAAGTTCTTCGCTTGTATAAGATTTAGCTTTTTCCATGATGCTTGCTGCTTCTACACGAGCAACTCTGCTACCTAATGCACCTACTAAATCAGTTTCATTAATAGCACCAAAGCCAAAACCTGCTGGCTGATTACCAACTACACCAATAACTAATTCTTTTAAATCATTGATTAAAGTTATAGCTTTATTATATTTTGTAAATTCATCGATTACAGATTGTTCATCTGGATTACCAAAGACAAAATCAAAATCTCTATCTTGTGTATACACACTATTACCAGCAGAAAATGCTCCTGTTAAAGAATTTAATTTTAATCTTGTTCCATCAATAGATGGTTCTCTGATTGCCCAAATAATCACAGGACATTTAAATTTACGCATTAATTCATACATAAACTCTGAGCCGATAAATGTTGTACATTGATAAATAATTAAATCTGCTTTATCTACTTCATCTAAATAAGCTGTTAAATCAGCTGGATCAGTTATTAAAGCTTCTGGTACTTTTATATCTTCAAAAATATTTTTTAAAACATTTACAGAGTTTTTAAAACTTTCTTCTGCACTAGGCATATAAAAAGTAGTTCTTGCTAATGGAACAAATACCGCCTTAATTGCCATAATATATACACGTCCTTTTTTTATTTCATATCACTTAAAGATAAATACTTATCATCAAAATTGCCAATAATTGGCATAATCCATTCTTTAAAGTCTTTTGTCATTTGTTTATTTTTAGCATCATAAAAGTCATCAGGCACTTTCTTTTCTTTGCCACCAACATCTTCTAAAGCAATAGTATAATAATCTTCATTATTATCTGCTAAACAAATCATTTCATTATCATGATTATCTTTTAATGCTTCAATAGTTACAAATCCTATTTTATAAGCTTTTTGCTCATCAATATCTGAACGTAGTGCACCAAAACATCTCTGTGCCATAGTTAAATCTTGAGCACGTGCCTTTAAATTTAATTTTTCACTGATAAGTGATGCTAAATAAGTGGAAGCTCCACCATAAATTTTGCTTGCCTGTTTTACATCAGCAAATGGATTTGAACCGACTGGATTTCCTTCGCTATCATGAATACCTTCACCAATAACAGCTACTACAAAACCGTTTTCTTCATATACTTTTTTTACATCTTCTACAAATTCAGCTTCATTAAAATCATGTTCTGGTAAATAAATTAAATGTGGTGCACCTTTTTCACTTCTTTTAGCAAGCATACTAGCAGCTGCTAACCACCCAACAGAACGTCCCATAACTTCAATAATGCGAACTTGTTCAAATGTCTTCATAGATTCAAGGTCAACGCTTATATCTCTAACTAATTGCGCAATATATTTAGCAGCACTACCAAAACCTGGGCTATATTCAATACCAAACATATCATTATCTACTGTTTTTGGTGAACCAACTACTACTAAATCTATATTTTGTTCTACTGCTGATTGATGAATTACTTTCGCTGCATACATAGTTCCATTTCCACCAATCATTATTAAAGCATCTATTCCTAATTCATTTAATTTTTGAGGAATTGCTTTAAAAATTTCTTTAGTCAAAAACATTCGACTTGAACCTAAAAACATAGCTGGAGTATTTCTTAATTTATCAATCTGTTCTTTTGTCAAAACTGATAAATCTATAATTTTATTATTTAATAAACCCTCAAAACCATTTAATAATCCATATATTGTTAAACCACTTGCTTTAGCATTTTCAACAATACCAGCTAAAGTGGAATTTATAACTGCACTACAACCTCCAGTTTGTACAACAGCTATCTTATTTACTTTTTTATTTGTTGTCATACTAACTGTCATCTCAAATCTACCTCATCTTATTTCAATTCAGATTTCCAGCCTTCAGCAAAAAATCTTAAATTTTGTTCTACTGTATTTGCTACTGCTTCTTTTGCTTTTTGTGGAATATTTACAAAATCATATGCTTCTTTATCTTGTAAATGTAAGTTAGTAAAAGTATCCATGAAGGAACGTTTAATTTCTGTACCAATATTTACTTTCTTTACGCCTAAATCAATACATTTTGCAAATTGTTCTTTACTTAAACCAGTACCACCATGTAATACAAGTGGAGTATCAATTAATTTTGCAGTTTCTTCTAAAACATCATAATGTAAATTTGGAACACCTTTATATAATCCATGAGCATTTCCAATGGATAATGCCATTGCATCTACATTTGTTAATTCTACAAATTTAGCTGCATCTTTTGGATCTGTAACTTTTGCATTAGCTACTGATTCACCATCTTCAATACCTGCTAAAGCCCCTAATTCAGCTTCTACAGATACGCCTACTGCATGAGCAGCTTCTACTACTTTTTTAGTAAGTGCTACATTTTCTTCAAATGGTAAATGAGAACCATCAATCATTACAGAACTGAAACCTAATTGAATAGCTTTCATACATAATTCAAAAGATTTTGAATGGTCTAAGAATACAGCAGCTGGAACTTTTGCTTCCTGAGCTAATTTAACCATCAATTTTCCTACTTCGAAATTACCTGGTTTACTTAATGGACCGCTACCAATCATTAAAATAACTGGCATGTTAACTTTTTCTGCTCCCGCTATAATTCCTTGAGCTGTAAATAAATCATATGTACTAAATGCACCTACAGCACCTTTATCTTTTATATTTCCTAAAAGTTCTTTTAATGTAACTAAAGCCATATTATTACCACCTTATCATATTTAAATCATTTTCAACAAAATTAAAATTATCCTTATCTATTATTATACTCATTGAAATATATTTTTCAAGATATATTTTAGAGTATAGGTCTCCCTTTTTTTAGAAGACCTATACCATTTGATTAACCAATTACTATTTCTTTATTTATCTGATTTTTATGCAAAGTTATATTATAACGATATCTATCTGCTCTATAAACATTATATGCATATTCTATAGGAACATTGTCTTGATAGCTTAATCGTTCCATCAACAATACAGGCTCTCCTTTTTTTATATCCAAAAGAGTTGCCTCTTCTTTAGATGCAGCTTTCGCTGAAATTGTTTCTTCCGCTTTAGTCAATTGTACATTTAAAAATCTATCAGCAATTTCATATACACCTGTATTAGATAAATCATATTTAGCTAATTCTTTACCATATTCTAATTTCCAAAAACTATTAACATAAATCAATTTTTTATCATTTATTTTATGCAATTTCTTTATTAACATAACTTTTTCTTCATTTAATAATTTTACTTCAGGAAATTTTTTCAACAAAGCTTCATCTACATCAACTTCTATGATATCTAAAACTTCAGCTTTAGGCACAAATCCCTTATTTGTCATTTCTTCGAAAAAGCCTGTCAATTTGCCTAATTCTTCTTTTATTGGTTCTTTTTTGATAAAAGTTCCTTTACCTGGTTGTCTTTCGATCCAGCCTTCTTCAACTAACTGTTTTACTGCTCTACGAACAGTTGTTGCACTGACTTTGTATTTTTCCATAATTTCCCTATCAGTAGGAAATAAATCTCCAATATTCCAAGAACCGCTTTGTATATAATTTCTTAATTCATTTGCTAATTGATAATGTAATTGAATAGGCGCTGATTTACTAAAAGCCATTTCTTTTTCTCCTCACAATAATACTCTTAATTAATACTTTTTCTATTTTAACATATTTTTAATGTATATTTTCAATGTAAGGAGATATTTTTTCTATTTTTCTATAGTTTATTGCTTAGCTTGTTGGCTTTTTCTTTTTTGTAATTCAAATAATAATTCTCTAAATCTTTGATCACTTAATTTGTAGAAGAAGCCCATTACAATAATAGTTGCAATAGCAAGTACACCTGGATAGATAAACATCAAGCCTCTAATACCTTCTAATGCTTCTAAAGATTGAACAGCATTTGGCACATAACCTACCATTGTTAATACTAAACCTGGTACAAAGCCAGCTACTGCCTGAGAGCATTTTCTAAAGAAAGTAAAGAATGAATATACAATACCTTCAGCTCTTACACCTGTTTTATATTCACCATATTCAACAGCATCTGCTACTAAAGCCCAGTTTAAGCTATTTACAAAAGAACTACCAAAGAAAGCAACACAAGAGAATAAGATAAACATTGTTGGATCTGTTACAAATAAATAGTTGATAATATCACCAACAGCCCATACAGCACAACCAAACATATATGTTTGTTTTCTACCACCAAGCCATTTTACCATATGAGTTACTAAAGCAACACCGATAAATACACAACCAATACTGAAGAAGCCCATATAAGGAATAATTGTCATATCATTTAAAATGTATTGGCAATAATATACCTGTACAGCCAATTTTACGTTGAAAGCTGAGAATGTAAATAAGTTTACTAAACATAAAATTAATAATGGAGAATTTTTCAAAATAGATTTAAATGCAGTTCCTAAATGAACACGTTCATGAACTTTTCTATCTACTTTTACATGTTCTTTAATATTTAAAGCACAATATAATGTAACTAAAACACCCATTATAGCAAAAACACAAGCGGCTACGAAATAACCTGTTTCTTCACTATCAAATAACAACACAATTGGCATAAATGCAACTGTTGTAATCAACAAACCTGTATTACTACCAGCTTGACGGAAAGCTGCTAATTGTGAACGTTCTAATGGATCTTGTGTCATTACAGAAGCAATAGAACCAAATGGAATATTTACGATACTATATGTTAAACCAAATAACATATATGATGCATACGCAAATATCAATTTCCCAGTAACACTAAAATCTGGATTGGTAAAACAAACTACGGTCATTAATCCCAATGGTATAAGTCCATAAATCATAAATGGTCTAAATTTACCTAATTTTTTACTGCTAAATTTACCTGAGTCTACTACTGTACCCACAGACATATCGGCAAAAGCATCAAAAACTTTACTTACTAAGAAAATAGAACCTGCCCAAATAGCTGGCAAACCTAATATATCTGTATAGAACTTTAATAAATATATCTGCCCTAAATCGAATAAAAAGTTATTACCAACATCTCCTAATCCATAAGCAATCTTTTCCTTCAACTTTAATTTTGTAGTTGAAACAGTCTGTTCTAAACTACTCATTATAACTACTCCCCCTTAGTTATTAAATGTTTACTTATCTTAATAGAAATCACTTAATTTCTATTTTGTAACTACAGTTAAATTCTTCATTTGATTTTAATTTACAAATTTCTTCTTTTTCTGAAAAATCTACATATTTATCTTTTACATCTGGTAAACCATTCCAAGGCTCAATGCAAACAAATGGTGCCCCCTGCGGTTTTGTCCAAAATCCTACATTATTGAAATTATTAAAATATACTCTTACGAACTTACCAGATTTTTTACTTTTCAAAGTAACATATTTTGATTTAATTTGCTTCAACAAAATTAAATCTTTTTCAAATAATTTTTTACTTATAGCTAAAGTATCTTCATCATTTAATAAATCTGCTGTTTCGTTATTAATAATTCCGTTACTCAGAAAATGTCTTTTAGCAGTTTCTTTTTGTTCAAAAATCAATTCATAATCTTCAAAATCATCTGTTTTCTCTAATGGGCAATTATAAGCAGTATGTAAACCTAGAGCAAAAAATATATCTTTATTCGCATCTTCTAGATTTTTTACTGTGTAATTCACCTGTAATCCATTTTCTAATAATACATATTCTAATTGTAAAGAGAATTTAAATGGATATACTTTTAAGCTTTCATCATTATAAATTAATTCATAAATAACACTATTTTCAGTCTTTTTTAACAATGAAAATTCATAATCTCTAGCAAAACCATGAACTGTTAATGCATATTTTTTATTTTCAAAAATATACTCATCATTATGTACCCTACCTGTAATTGGAAAACAAATCGGTGCATGCCATGACCAATATGTCTTATCGCCTTGCCAAATATATTCTGTCTTAGTTGTTTTATCATACAAACTATGTAATTCCGCACCATGACTAGATATCTTGGCAATCAATTCATGATTTTCTAAAACTGTCATCATTTTTATCACCTCAATATTATTTTTTACAAGTTATATATTATCTTATAAAATAAATTTTGTCAAATATATTTTTCAAGATATATTCAGAAAATAATATTTGACTTTTATGTTTTAATCTTATAAAATATATTTTATAAGATATAATTAAATATTTAATGAGGTGTATATTATGTCCGATATAAATCTAAATCTTATATTAGCTATATTTATCGGTTTTGGCTCTACACTAATTCAATCTTTGACAGGATTTGGACTATCAATTGTTTCTACTCCATTATTTTTAATGGTTTACGATCCTAAACAAGTAGTACTAATTCTTCAAGTTATTTGTGTAGTAATCAATATATTTTTTGCTATTGCACTGCGAAAAAATATAGATTATCGTTTTCTTTTGATTTTGTTTATAGGTTCTTTACTTGGACAACCTCTCGGTTTATTAATCTTTCAGATTGCTCCTAATAATATATTAAAAATTTTTGTAAGTTTAATTATCTTATTTTTCTTGATAATCATGCAATTAAATCATAAAAAGATTACAGAAACTACATTGAAAACAAGTATTACCGGTGTGTTATCCGGTATCTTGACGACTGCCACTAGTATGGGTGGCCCTCCTTTAATCTTATATTTAGCAAATGCTAATCGTGATAAAGTTTCCATGCGTGCTACTTGTATCGCTTATTTTGCTATTACTAATATAAGTGCAATTATTATCTTTTTAATGGGAAATACTGACTTCACTTTTGCAATAGAACAATCAATTTATTTATTACCATTTTGCTTTATTGGTTTATGGATTGGTAATAAATTATTCCCTTATCTTTCACAAAAAATGTTTAATCGCATTATATTTGTAATGCTTTTATTCTCCTCACTATATACTTTATATAGTGCTTTTTAACCCCTTTTATACTAAAAAAATAAAGACCTTAAGTCATTTGGCTTAAGGTCTTTATTTTTATGCATCTCGTTTATTTAATCTTTTTCCTTCTTCAAGTAAAGGTTTTAAAAATTGCCCTGTATATGAAGCTTTTACTTTGGCTATATCTTCCGGTGTTCCTTTGGCTACAATAGTACCACCGCGATTGCCACCTTCAGGGCCTAAATCGATCAAATAATCTGCTGTTTTTATCACATCAAGATTATGTTCAATGACAACTACAGTATCTCCACCATCAACTAATCGCTGTAATACATCTAAAAGTTGATGAATATCTGCTGTGTGAAGTCCTGTTGTCGGTTCATCTAAAATATAAAGAGTCTTTCCTGTACTTCTTCTAGCTAATTCAGAAGCTAATTTTACACGCTGTGCTTCACCGCCAGATAATGTTGTCGCTGGCTGTCCCAATTGAATATAACCAAGTCCTACATCTTGTAATACTTTCATGTAGCGATAAATTTTAGGTATATTTTCAAAAAATACACAGCCTTCATCAACTGTCATATTGAGTACATCAGATATAGTTTTCCCTTTATATTTTACTTCTAAAGTTTCACGATTATATCTCGCTCCCTTACAAACTTCACATGGAACATATACATCTGGTAAAAAGTGCATTTCGATTTTTATAATGCCATCACCATGACAAGCTTCACAACGTCCACCTTTAACGTTAAAACTAAAACGACCAGGCTTATATCCTCTTATCTTCGCTTCATTAGTTTGACTAAATAATTCACGAATACTATCAAATACACCTGTATATGTCGCAGGATTAGAGCGAGGTGTTCTTCCTATTGGCGATTGGTCAATATTGATGATTTTATCTATATTTTCAATGCCTTTTATCTCTTTATGTTTACCTGGTTTCCCTTTTATTGTATATAATTTACTTGCTAAACCTTTATACAATATTTCATTTACCAAAGTAGATTTTCCAGAACCAGAAACACCTGTTACTACAGTAAATACACCTAATGGAAATTTTACATTTATATTTTTTAAATTATTTTCTTTAGCACCGACAACTTCAATAAAATTGCCATTGCCTTTTCTTCGCTCTTTTGGTACTGGTATATATTTTCTACGACTTAAATATTGCCCTGTTATTGAATTTAAATTTTGCTTGATTTCTTCAACAGTTCCTTGAGCTACTACTTCACCGCCACCAGCTCCTGCTTTTGGCCCTATATCAATAATACAATCTGATGCATACATAGTATCTTCATCATGTTCTACCACAATCAAAGTATTTCCTAAATCGCGAAGATGTTTTAATGTAGCTAACAACCTATTATTATCTCTTTGATGAAGTCCTATACTAGGTTCATCTAAAATATATAATACACCGACTAAACCTGAACCAATCTGTGTAGCTAAGCGAATACGCTGGGCTTCCCCACCAGATAAAGTGCCTGCTGCTCTAGATAATGTTAAATATTCCAACCCTACATCTAGTAAAAAACCTAATCTAGCATGAAGTTCTTTCATAATCTGTTTAGCAATGATTTCTTCACGCTCAGTGAATTTAAGATTTTTAAAAAATTCACTAGCTTCAGCGATAGTCATATCTGTTACTTGTTTTATATTTTTATCGCCAATCGTGATGGACAATACTTCTGGTTTTAACCTTGCCCCTTTACATTTTGGGCATGGTGTAGTGCTCATATATGCTTCATATGATTCTCGCATTATATCTGAATTAGTCTCTTTATAACGACGCTCAAGCATAGGCATTACACCTTCAAATGGTGAAAAATACTCTTTATATTCATCATACATATTTACATACGAATAATTAAATCTTTCTTCACCTGAACCATTTATCAAATACTCTTGAATATTTTTATCGATTTCATTCCATGGAGTATTTAAAGTATAACCATATTTTTTTAATACAGCTTCAATCTGTACCATAGCATAAGAAGCTGGATTTTTAGATAATGGTGCAAATAAACCTTCTGCTGGGCTTAAATTTTTATTTGGCATTACTAAATCAATATCAAATTGTTGATGACTGCCAAGTCCACTACATTCAGGGCAAGCCCCATATGGACTATTAAATGAAAACATACGCGGAGCAATCTCTGGCAGACTGATACCACAATCTATACAAGCAAAATTTTGACTAAACATCAATAATTCACCATCAACTACTTGTACATAGACAATTCCTTCACCTATATCTAAAGCAGTTTCAAGTGAATCTGCTAAACGTTGTTCAATGCCTTCACGCACAATCAAGCGGTCGATTACAACTTCAATCGTATGTTTTTTATTTTTTTCTAGATTAATTTCTTCATTAATATCTATAACTTCGCCATCAATGCGTACACGCACATAACCTTCTTTACGAATTTGTTCCAATACTTTTTTATGTTCGCCTTTTTTCCCACGAATGATTTGTGCCATGATCAATAATTTACTGCGTTCTGGCAAACTCATGATATTATCTACCATTTGGTCTACTGTCTGTTGAGTGATCGGTTTGCCACATTTTGGACAATGAGGTTTTCCTACTCTAGCGAATAATAAACGCAAATAATCATAAATCTCGGTAACTGTTCCCACTGTAGAACGAGGATTATGACTTGTTGTCTTTTGATCAATAGATATAGCTGGAGATAATCCTTCTATATAATCAACATCTGGTTTATCCATCTGCCCTAAAAATTGTCTAGCATATGCAGATAAAGATTCTACATAACGACGTTGACCTTCGGCATATATCGTATCAAAAGCTAATGAAGATTTTCCACTGCCACTCAATCCTGTTACTACTACTAATTTATCACGAGGAATTTTTACATCTATATTTTTTAAATTATGAGCTCTCGCTCCTTTTACTGTTATAAAATCAGACAAAATATATCCTCCTTATTTATATTATTATCAAATTTAAAATCATTTATAAATCCTAGTTTTATACTATTAATTATATCATATTAATAATAATTATTAAATAAGAATTTATTTTTGATATTTATGAACTTTTATTGATTAATAGCAGCTTTACAAAATAAAAAAAGTGCAGAAAACAAATTTCTGCACTTTTAATTGCTTTATTCTATATTTTAAATTACTTATTAATAAGCATAGCCTTGAGCAAGCATAGCATCTGCTACTTTTAAGAAACCAGCAATGTTTGCACCTACTACGAGGTTACCTTCAAAGCCATATTCTTTTGCAGTTGTTGCTGCATTTTTGTAGATATTTACCATGATTGAATGTAATTTTGCATCTACTTCTTCAAATGTCCAGCTTAAACGTTCGCTGTTCTGGCTCATTTCAAGACCGGAAGTAGCAACACCGCCAGCATTTGCAGCTTTTGCAGGAGCAAAGAGAACTTTATTATCTAAGAAATAGTTAATTGCATCAATAGTGGAAGGCATATTTGCACCTTCACCAACAACTTTACAGCCGTTAGCTACAAGAGCTTTTGCGGATTCAAGATCAATTTCATTTTGAGTTGCACAAGGAAGAGCAATATCGCATTTAACAGTCCAAATACCTTTGCAACCTTCATGATATTGTGCACCTTCAACACGTTCAGCGTATTCTTTAATACGTTTACGTTCAACTTCTTTAATCTGTTTTACAACATCAAGCTTGATACCATCGTTATCTACTACATAACCATTGGAATCGCTCATAGCAATAACTTTTGCACCTAATTCCATAGCTTTTTCAGCAGCATAAATAGCAACGTTACCAGAACCAGATACTACAACTTCTTTACCAGCAAAAGATGTATTACTATCTTTTAACATTTCTTCAACGAAATAGCATAAACCATAACCAGTTGCTTCAGTTCTTACTAAAGAACCACCGAAGGATAAACCTTTACCAGTTAATACACCAGTAAATTCGTTGCGAAGACGTTTGTATTGACCAAATAAATAACCAACTTCACGAGCACCTACACCGATATCACCAGCAGGAACGTCAGTATCTGCTCCGATATGTTTTGCAAGTTCAGTCATGAAGCTTTGGCAAAAACGCATGATTTCCATATCGGATTTACCTTTTGGATCGAAATCACTACCGCCTTTACCGCCACCCATAGGAAGAGTAGTCAAAGAATTTTTCAATACTTGTTCAAAACCTAAGAATTTAATTACAGAAGCGCATACGGAAGGATGTAAACGAAGACCACCTTTGTATGGTCCAATAGCAGAGTTAAATTGTACTCTATAGCCACGATTTACTTGTACGTTACCATTATCATCAACCCATGTTACACGGAAAGTAATCATACGTTCAGGCTCAACCATGCGTTCAATAATATTAGCTTTTTCATAAGCAGGATTTTTTTCAATTGCAGGTGTAATAGATTCTAAAACTTCATAAACTGCTTGTTGGAATTCTGCTTCGTTTGGATTTTTAGCTACTACTTTGTCGTAAACTTTCTGTAAATATGCGTTTTTTAAACTCATGATTAAACCACAACTCCTTGATAGAAATATCTTTATTCACAAATCATAAAATAAAAAAAATAAAATAGGTATATAAATTTTACTTATATACCTTTTCTGTATTTAACGTAAATCATTATAGCACGTCATTTTTATCTTGCATAGATATTTTTTACAAATTTACAATTAAATACTGTATACAGTATTTCTAAACTCCATTATAGCAGGTATTTATCACGTATTTTGGCTCTTGTGTACAGTATGATATAATAGATAATAATTTAATTATTATACAGAAAAGATGTGTTATCATGAATAAATTACAAAATTATCTAAATGATTATGTACAAAAATTAGATGGAGATTGGTCTTATTTAATCTGCAATCTAAAAAATCCCCAAGAAACAATTTGCTTAAATGGAAATCACCTTCATAAATCAGCTAGCATGATTAAAGTTCTTATTTTAGCTACATTATGCGCTAGTGATTTAGATTTTAATGAAAAAATCTCTATTGATTATGTACCATATGTTGAAGGTGGTGGCGCATTACAAGAAATGGATAGCGATACAAAAGTCAGCATCAAAGCTCTTGCTAGTCTAATGATTGTCCTTAGTGATAATTTAGCTACAAATATTCTCATAAAAAAATTAGGTATGCATAATATTCAAGCTTATGCTGATAAATTAAATTTAAAACAGACAAAAATTCAACGTTATATGATGGATTTTGAAGCAAGTAAGCAAGGTAGAGAAAATTATTTAACTGTAAATGATTACCATAAATTACTTTGTCATATCTATGATAATCGTCATTTATCAAGGTTTAATATCGCATGGCAAATCTTAGCTCGCCAACAATTTAGAGACCGCATTCCTTATTATTGGGATGAAGATATCATATTCCATCATAAAACAGGTATGCTTGATTTTGTCGAACATGATGGTGGTATTTTAGAAGCAGATTTTGGCACTTATAGTATTATTATTTTTGCTTCTAATTTAAAATCAAATGCTATCGGTGGTCGTGAAATGGGAAAATTAGGGCAATATATTTATAATTATCTAGCACAAAAATAAATTTGATTATCTAATCATTAAAGGACTGATTATATGTTTAAAATTATTTCACCTAAATTAATTTTAATTTCTATATTCATAGTATATAGTTTCCTCATCAGTGGTTGTAGTGATGAAGCTATGACTGATGATACTGTTCGCTATGCTTTAGAAAGTGAACCATCTACTTTAGACCCTGCTAAAAGTACAGCTCTTGCTGAATCAAATGTAGAACTTGCTTTATTTGAAGGTTTGACTCGTTTAGATGAACATGAACAACCTCAACCAGCAGCAGCTAAAAGTTGGGATATTTCTCCAGACGGCACAGAATACACATTCCATTTGCGTGATAATCTTCTCTGGAATGATGGTACACCTCTTACTGCTCATGATTTTGAATATGCATGGAAACGTGTACTTGACCCTCAAACAGCTTCTGAAAATGCTTATATGATGTATCCATTAAATAATGGTGAAGCCTTTTTCAAACAAGAAGTATCTGCTGACCAAGTAGGGGTAAAAGCTTTAGATGATAAAACTCTATATGTAAAATTAAAAGCACCTATCACATATTTTTTAAATTTAACTGCCTTTCATGCTTATTATCCTGTACCACGTCATGTTGTTGAAAAAGACCCTGAAATCTGGGCAGCTAATGATAAAATTGTTTCTAATGGCCCTTTCGTTTTAACTCATTGGATACATTCTAATCAATTACAATTTGTCAAAAATGATAAATATTGGGATAAGGATAAAGTTAAACTTGAAAATATGCAATGGCCTATCAGTGAATCTCAATCCACTCGTGTTTCTATGGTAGAAAGTGGTCAAGCTAATATCACTGTAGAACCGCCAATCTCTGAACAGGAACGCTTGACTAAAGAAGGCTTATTCAAGATGAGTCCTTATTTAGGCTCTTATTATTATAGTTTCAATACACAAAAAGCTCCATTTAATAATCCTCTAGTACGTAAAGCTTTTTCTATGGCTGTAGATAGAGAAAAACTTGTCAATAATGTAATTAAAGGTGGCAAAGAGCCAGCTTATGCTTGGGTTCCTCCAGGGCTTACTAATCCTATAACTAAACAAGATTTTCGCCGTGAAGGTGGCAATCTCGTAGAATACAATCCCCAAAAAGCAAGAGAATTACTCAGTGAAGCCGGATATCCAAATGGCGAAGGTCTTCCTCTTATAACTATTTTATATAATACAAATGAAATGCATAAAGCTGTAGCTGAAGTAATCCAAGCTATGTGGAAAGAAAATTTAAACGTCAATGTAGAACTTTTAAATCAAGAATCAAAAGTGTATTTAGACGCTAGAAATACAGGAAATTTCCAAGTAGCTCGTGCTTCATGGATTGGAGATTATGCTGACCCAATGACTTTTATGGACGTATATCTTGATGAAAATAACGATGGTCAATATCACAATCCACTCTATAATGATTTAGTTCGTAAAGCTCAAAATACAAATAATCAAGAAATTCGCATGCAAGCAATGCATGAAGCTGAAAAAATCTTAATGAACGATGCTGTTGTCTTACCGATTTATTACACTACTCAACCTTATATAGCTCAACCTTATGTAAAAAATTATCGCTGGTCAATATTAGGCACTATCGATTTTAAAGAAGCATATATCGAAAATTCCCCTGAAAAAGCTTCCAAAGAATAAATCTTATAAGTAAAACCATTATATATTTAAATATAATGGTTTTTTCTTTTATATTTTCAATAAAGTCAAAACATTTAATTGACTCATACTTATTCAAATGCTATTCTAATAATTAGATTTATTAATAATATTTATGAATAAAGGAGGCTTCCTTTATGATGAAGACTCGCCACAAAGGCAAAATTCTTGGCATTGGTAGTTGTATTGGCATCATAGCGCCAGCTACTGCTTGTGCAGATTTTGATTATACTCCTGGCATTGAACTTTTACATCAATGGGGTTATAAAACAAAAATCTCCAAAACTTTAAAAACAAATGAAGGTTATCTCGCAGGTTCTGATAAATTGCGAGCAAGTGAACTCAATAAATTTTTTGCTGATGATGAAGTTGATGCTATCTTATGTTTTGGTGGTGGCTATGGTTGTACACGCATTCTTGATTTATTAGATTATGATTTAATCCGCAAACACCCAAAATTATTAATAGGTTTTAGCGATGTTACAGCTCTTCATACTGCCATTGGACAAAATAGCCGACTTGTTACTATTCATGGACCTATGCTCAAAACTTTATCACGAAAACCTACGCAATATACGATTTCTTCTTTTTGTCGTGGTCTTCGTATGTCTGTTCCACTCGGTGCTTTTCCACTACCTAAAAAACATGATTTAGAATCATTTTATCCAGGTAGAGCATTTGGTAAGTTAATCGGTGGCAATCTAAGCGTTATCACTTCTCTTTGCGGTACTCCTTATGAATTAAAAGGGGAAAATAGTATTTTATTCTTAGAAGATATCGGTGAAGATGCTTATGCTATCGACCGTATGCTTCGTCAACTTTGGCAAAACGGTTTACTAAAAGACATCAAAGGTTTAATCTTCGGCAATTTTTCTCATTGCCAACCAAATAAACAAGAACCTTATGAATTTACTGTTAAAGAAGTTTTAGAGCAGTATGCTAATTTAGCCAAAGTTCCTACAATTTATAATTTCCCAGCAGGGCATGAACGCACAAATGCATTTTTGCCATTAGGTGTAAATGCTACTATTAATATTACTGACGATAATATTAATTTTTTCATTAGTGAAGCTCACTGTAAATTACGTTAATTCTATTAATTTCATCAATTAATTTTATTTTTAGAAAGATTTTATTTATGTACAAACAAGATTTAAAACAATTAGTCTGTCAAGAAATTGATAAACTCGAACCCGTCTTATCCAAAATTGCTGATTATCTTCATCAACATCCTGAAATCAGTATGCAAGAAATAAAAGCGGTAAATTATCTCAAAAAACTTTTAGAAGAATTTCAATTTATATTCACGCCTATTCTCAAAGACACATTTTCTACTGCTTTTATTGCTACTAAAGGAAATGGAGATAAAAAAATCGGCTTTTTAGCTGAATATGATGCCCTTCCTGATATTGGTCATGGCTGTGGTCATAATCTCATTTCTTTAATGAGTCTAGGGGCTGGATTAGCTTTCAATGCTGTAACAGATAAAATTGCCCAGACAGTAATCTTCGGCTGTCCTGCTGAAGAAACTATTGGCGCTAAATTAAATATTGCTGATAATGGTTATTTTGATGATTTACAAGCATGTTTAATCATTCACCCTGATGATAAAACAACTATCGGTGGCACATCTTTTGCTACTCACCCTTTAGAAATAACATTTCTAGGCAAAGAAGCTCATGTAGCTGACCCTGTATATCACGGTATTAATGCTTTAGATGCACTTGTAGATTTTTATCAAGAATTTAAAAAGCTTAAGCAAAGCTTTACTAAACCTAATATCATTGGCACAATTATCACAGATGGTGGCATAGCTCCTAATATCATTCCAGCTAAAGCTACACTAAGAGCTACTATTCGCAGTCTTGATACAGATTATTTAGAAGAAGTCATGCTTCCACAAATAAAAAAATTAGCACAAAAAATAGCGCTAAAACATCAAACACAGTTAAAAATGTATCACTATGAGCCACTTTATAAAAACTTGCGCAGTGATAAACTATTAAATCAATATTATCAAGAAAATTTCTCTCTACTTGGCGAAAAATATACTCTACTTCCTGATGATTTTGCTGATGGTTCTACTGATGTAGGCAATGTCAGTCATGTTACTAGAACTTGTCAACCTACTATTTGCATTGGCAATAATTTATTTGTTCACACTTTAGAATTTGCTAATGCCAGTGGTTCTGAATATGCGAAAAAACAAGCATTAATCGGTGCTAAAGCTATGGCAATGACTGCTATTGATGTGCTATTTGAAAAATAATCATATTTTGAGGTCTTATTCATTATGAAAATCATAAAAATTCAAATCGGTAAAGTCAAAATTCCCTTAAAAAAACCTTTTATAACAGCTCTGCGCCGTGTTGACTTTGCCGAAGATATCATCATAAAAATAATCACTGATACAGGCAATATAGGTTTTGGCAATGCTCCGCCAACTGCTGTCATCACTGGTGATAGTCAATCTTCTGTAATCTCTGCTATTCATGATATCATTGCACCTAAATTAATCGGCTTAGATATTTGCGAATTAGAAACCATCTGCAACCAAATCGATAAAGCGATGCTACATAATTCTTCTGCTAAAGCTGCTGTAGATATTGCTATTTATGATTTATTTGCTCAAATGTGTAATTTACCACTATATAAATTATTAGGTGGTTATCGCACAAATATAAAATCTGATTTAACCATCAGCTTACGTGAACCTGAAATCATGGCTCAAGATGCCATTGAAGCTGTAAATAATGGTTATACTGACTTAAAAATCAAAGTTGGCAATGACTCAGCTTTAGATTTTAAACGCATTATTGCCATTAGAAATGCTGTAGGCAATGAAATAAACATTCGCCTAGATGCCAATCAAGGCTGGAAACCTAAAGAAGCGGTTCGCCTCATTCGCCAATTTGAAGATAAAAATTTAAATATTGAACTTATTGAACAACCTGTTATTGCTCATGATACTATAGGTCTAAAATTCGTAACAGATAATGTAGATACTCCTATCATGGCTGATGAAGCAGCTTTTGGCACATATGAAGTATTCGAACTGCTCGCTAAAAGAGCTTGCGATTTAATCAATATCAAACTCATGAAAGCTGGCGGTATCCATAATGCCCTAAAAATCGCTGATATGGCAAAAATATCTGATGTTGAATGTATGATGGGCTGTATGCTTGAGTCCAAAGTAGGAATTACAGCATCTGCTAGTTTAGCTAGTGGTAAATCCATCATTACCAAAGCCGATTTAGATGCTGCTGATTTACTTGCCACAGACCCTATAGTTGGCGGTATATCCTATAAACAAAATCATATCATTTTAAATGAAAATAATGGTCTTGGTATAACAGATATCAAAGACTGGGAATTTATCACTGAAATAAAATAAAGGCTAGAAAATTCTAGCCTTTTTTTGTATCTTTATAAAAAATCTCAATTAATAATTAAATTTTATTTTAATCTTTGCTATAATAAAATTGTTATGCATATAATAATTATCATTTAAGAGGTGTTTATATATGGCTAAAGAAAAAAAAGATAAAAAAGCATTAAAAAATGCTAAAAAAGATATTTGGAATAATTATTCCGCTTCTGAAAAAAAAGCATTAGAGAAACTTTGCTTAAACTATCGTCATTTTTTAAGTAAATGCAAAACAGAACGTGAATGTGTAAAAGAAATTATTTTCCAAGCTCAAAGAGCTGGTTATAGAGATTTAAAAGATATCATCACTAATAAAGAAACACTTCAAGCTGGTGATAAAGTTTATTCCGTATGTATGAATAAATCTGTTGTATTATTCAATATCGGTTCTGAACCTATGGAAAATGGCATGAATATTCTAGGTGCTCATATCGATAGTCCTCGCCTTGATATCAAACAAAATCCACTTTATGAAGATGGTGGACTTGCTTATATGGATACACATTATTATGGTGGTATCAAAAAATATCAATGGGTTACTGTTCCACTTGCTATCCATGGTGTTGTAGCCAAAAAAGATGGAACTATTGTTGATATCAATATCGGTGAAGATGATAATGACCCTGTATTTTGCGTAACAGATTTATTAATTCATTTAGCACAAGAACAAATGCAAAAAAATGCTGCTAAAGTCATTGAAGGTGAAAACCTCGATATCTTAGTTGGCTCTATTCCTCTTGATGGCGCTGAAAAAGATGCTGTAAAAGCAAATGTTTTAAAAATCGTTGGCAAAAAATACGGTATCGAAGAAGAAGATTTCCTCTCTGCTGAACTTGAAGTAGTTCCTGCTGGTCGTGCTAGAGAAGCTGGTTTTGACCGTAGTATGATCATCTCTTACGGTCAAGATGATAGAGTTTGCGCTTATACTTCTTTAGTAGCTATGCTTGAAACAAAAAATATGACTCGCACAGCTTGCTGTCTTCTCGTAGATAAAGAAGAAATCGGCTCTGTAGGTGCTACTGGTATGCAATCTCGCTTTTTTGAAAATGCAGTAGCTGAAATTTTGAATTTACTCGGTCAATATAGCGATTTAACATTAAGACGTTGTCTTGCTAATTGCAAAATGTTATCCTCTGATGTAACTTCTGCATATGATGCTTTGTATAAAGGTTCTTTTGATATGAAAAATATCGCTTACCTTGGTCATGGCATGGCATTTAATAAATTCACAGGAGCTCGTGGAAAATCTGGCTCTAATGATGCTAATGCTGAATATCTCGGCAATATCCGTGCCATCATGGAAAAAAATAATGTAGCTATTCAATTTTCTGAACTTGGTCGTGTAGATTTAGGCGGTGGCGGAACAATCGCTTATATCATGGCTCTTTATGGTATGCAAGTAATAGATAGCGGTGTTGCTGTATTGAATATGCACTCCCCATGGGAAATCACTAGCAAAATTGATGTTTATGAAACTAAAAAAGGATATAGCGCTTTCTTAAAAGACGCTTAAAATAAAAATGCCTTCTAAAGCTAAAAACTTTATGAAGGCATTTTTTATTATTTTTATACAACAGCTACTAAGGCATAAAACAACATAATATAATTTATACTCAAAGCATAAGGCAAAATTTTCTTGATAACTAAATTAGTATCCACATCTACATATTGCATCAAAGCTATATTTTGCACATCTAAAGGGTCCATCATTTTTCTCAAATTATTCAACGATAATAGTGCCATACCTAATACCATAGGATTCATAGATGTTGAAGATATTATCACAGCGCTTAGACCTGCTCCCATACCTTGCAAGTTGAAAGGTCCTTTGTATAAAACAAGTGGTGATAATATCGTGAAAAATAATAGACATTGCGTTGGCGATTTTGGCATTAAATGCAATAATAACGGTGCCATTAAATCTACAACTTCTGGAGTCTTCACAGCATGCATGAAAATCCCCACACTTGATAATAAAATAATAACCCTTGTAGATTTATAAATACTAACCTTCAATAATTCCAACATATCCATAAATGGCTGTTTGGAACCCATAGCTAAAAAGCCATAAGATAAGGCTAAAATTAAACCTGTTCCAATATTTAATTTAAAGCCAAAAACAGCTATAAATGGTATGAAAATAGTACATAATCCCTGCCAATTTACTTTTATATTTTTCTGCTCATAATCTATGCTTTCAATATCTTTAACATATTTACTGTTCAATAAAATATAAAAAACTAAAGCTATAACGCCAACAACTGCCATGATATAATAAAAATCTTTTACTTTATCAATATTCCATGACAATAAATTAGCGTACAAAATATGATATCCAGGATTTAAACAACTACCTATCGCACTAGATAACAATAACAACACGACTGAACCTTGCTTATTAAATCCTATTTTTAACAAAATAGGCATAAATATAATCGCAATCAAAATTATCGAACTAAAATTTGTTATTATACTAGAAACTATTATTGTCAAAATAGCTACTACCCATAAGATACCTTTTAAATTATTTTGCAAATACTTTAAACATAAATGATTTATACTCTCATCTAATTTAAATTCTACAATAAATATTGCTAGCATCACACTTAAAATATAAATAAACATCGGCTCAGCTAAAGTTGTAGCTCCTTTTACAATAACATAATCAGCAATGCTATATTCACTGCCTGTTATGGGAGTGCCAGCTAATATCGCTGTAACTATACCAAAAGCTGGCAAAGCACGTACAAATTCTACTTTTTTTGTTATTATTAAACCTACTGTCAACAAAAATATTAAAAAAACTAAAATGGCTAATAATCCATAATCTTCCATGACACTATCACCCACTTTATATTTTATTTTTATTCATTAGCTTTATTTAGTTCATTTACTTTGGCAATAGTTTCTGGCGATACTACAATCTTGCAAGCACCAGCTTCCACTTCCATCAAATCGCCAGCTTGATACAATAAACCTATTGAACCATCATGACAAATAAAATAATTATGACTTACATATGGTATTCTTTTTGATAAATTAACACCATTATCCAAACCATCAACTGCATAAGCTTGGCTGTTATTTAAAGCATCTTGCAATTGTTCTAAATTGATATTTAGATATCTACTCATAGGTACACGCTCACCAGTATGTTTATCATATGTGATAGTATAACCTTCTAATTCCATACTATTAGAGAATTTCTTTTTCTTATTCACATAAAACATCAAAGAAATAATATTATCATCTTCATATTTTTCATAATAAGTCATATCAACTTTACTATATACATGTTTTTCGATCTTTTCTTTTAAATCTTCAAGTTGTGCTTCAATATCTTCATTTATTTTGTCTTCAATCTTTTTATCCTCTATATCTACTACTGGATAAGCTAAACTATATGTTTGTTTTTTATCTCCCATATATTCACTAGACACTTGAGCTGTAGATATCGAGGGCAAGAAACTAAGTAACGTACAAATTATACATATTTTGATTATATTATTCATAAAAAAACCTCCATTAGCTATTAATATCCACAAATTATTATTAATTATATCATAAATATTTAAGACTATCACAAAATAAAAACAGAGTATAACTTTTCTTTCGATAAGCTATACTCTGTTTTATTTATCTATCCTTAATAACCATTTACTACTACATCAACTTTTCCTGTATCTGGATTAATGATTAAACCATGTACGGGGATATCATTAGGAATTAATGGATTTTCATGTATACTTGCTACGCTTTTTTCCACATTATCCTTAGGATTGTGAAATGTATCAATCCATTGGGATAATTCATCTTTTATTTTGTCAATAGCTTTTCCATCAATACCACGTTTTATCATAGTATCAATCAATTCTTTTGAAGTAGCTGTTGCCATACCACAACCATAATGACCAATAACCATAATTTCCTTGATATCAAATTGATAAATGCAAACTAACAAACTGCGAATTACATCATCAAATTTACTAGTTATTGTATTGCCTGCCGTTTTTATCATTTTAACTTCACCGCGACGAATACCAAGTGCTGGCTCTAACAATTCAACCAAGCGCGTATCCATACAACTAACAATAGCTAGATGTTTTTGTGGATATTTACTCCAAGTATTCACTTCTTGTGTATGTTCAAGATAAGTTTGATTTGCCTGTAAAACTTCATCTAAAAGCGTCATATATCTTCTTATCCAAGCTCCTTTTTTATTTATTTAATTTATAGACTATCCAATAGTAATAGTATAAGAAGCATCAAATTGCTTACTTGGTGCTAAATGCAATATACCTTTTTTATTGGAAAAATCTGTTTTTTGAGTGCTATCAGCTAAACCATACCATGGTTCAATGCATAAAAATGGTGCTTTCACTGGTTTTGTCCAAATGCCGAGATATGGAAAACCTTTGAAATTAACTTTTACAAAATGATTATTCGCTGTATTAGTTAATTTCACTTCTTCAGAAAATAATTTTTTAAATACTAGAGCATCTTCAATAAATAAATCATGGTTTAAACGCAATACTTTACCATAAACAAGTTTTACTGGAGCTACTCCGCCATCAAATACTCCTGCAGAATTTACATGATAAGAAGTCAATGGATTAGCTTCTGTCTGTTCAAACTCGAGTTCATGTTCATCAAAAGAGCCTTCAACGCCGATTGGACAATTAAATGCAGGGTGAGCACCAATGGAAAAATACATATCTTCTTTTGTATCAAGATTTTCTACTTTCCATGAAACTTTTACTTCTGCAAAATTAATAGTATAGGTAACTGTCAATTTAAACTTAAATGGATACATTCTCAATGTATCTTCATCATAAGTCAATGTGTATTCCAAAGAATTTTCTGTTTGTCCGCTAAACTCAAATTCTTTATCACGAGCAAAACCATGACCTGGCATACGATAAACAGTTCCATCATATTCATATTGACCATTTTTTAATTTACCAACAATAGGAAATAAGATTGGCGCATATCTTTGCCAGTAATTAGGGTCAGCCTGCCAAATATATTCAATACCTGTATCTTTAGCTACAAGGCTATGAATTTCAGCACCATGAGTATCTACAGTGAGGCGTAAAATATCATTTTCTAACGTTTTTAACATGAAAAAAACACCTTCTTATGTTTTATTTTTTATAACAAATCTCCCATGCGTTCTTGAGGTACTGTTAAATCTAAATGATTATCTAATGCTTCTAATACTTTTCCTTCAACAGTAAAGCGAACAGCTTTTATATCTTTGAATTCTGTTAAAGAATTTACAATAGAGCCAATCAACATTAATTCCCCAGTAGAACCACCTGTGAAATTTGTTTTAAATGCTTTATTAAAATCAACAGTGGCAATATTATTATTTACTTTAACTGATAAAACTTGTGTATCTTTTGGCATGATATAGATACCTTCTTTATCAGAAATAGGTCCATCTATTAATGCTTGTACAACAGCTTTATATTTATCTTCACGATTTAAATTTATCTGTCTTTGTGTTGGAATTAATTTTTCACCATTAGCATCAGGGAAATAAATGGTAACACCAGATACTTTCTTTTCGTTTGTTTGTTCCATATCACTTGCACTAGTGCTAGAAGAACTTACTTCTTTATTTACATTTTCTTGTACAGAGCTAGAAGAACTTTTTTCTAAATTTGTACCTTGTTCTGTACAACCAGAAGTAATTGTTAAAATAGATATTGCTAAAACTGCTAATAAACCTTTTATAGATTTTATTTTTACTCTCATTATTTTTTCGCCTCTCAAATTATATTAATTAATTGCTAAAATATTCGTTGATACCTTCTGCTATAGCTTTTGCCATTGTTGTTTGCCATTCATCATCACTTAATAAAGCTTCTTCATCATAATTAGTGATAAAAGCTGTTTCAATGAGTACAGCTGGCATATAAGAATGTTTTACTACATAAAAATTACAAGTGGAAATGCCTCTATCACGCAAGCCATTAGCTTCAATCATTTTTTCTTGAATGCTTTGTGCTAATCTTTGTCCTTGATAGCTAGAACCATAATAAAATGTCTGTGTGCCATTTGCAGCAGGATTTACAAAAGCATTGCAATGAATACTAACAAATATATCTGAATTTGCATTATTTCCTACATCAACACGTGCTTGTAATTCATTTCTTGCAGAAGCATTTGGACCATAAACATCGACATCACTATCTCTAGTCATAACCACTTTTGCTCCTGATTGATTTAAAATAGAAGCTACTTTTTGAGATATAGCAAAAGCTCCCTCTTTTTCTGTATATCCATTAGGTCCTACAGCTCCAGAATCAGAACCGCCATGACCTGGGTCAATGGTGATTATTTTATTTTTTACATTACTCAAAGCTACATCACTAGCTACAGGAGTATTTACTACACTATTAAAAATGTCGATTGCTATACCTTTTTTACCTAAACTATATATTTTATAATTATTATTTACTTCTTCTTGTAAATATATTTTTCCTTGAACTGTATCCTTTTTTTCTTGTAGAAATACTTTTTTAGCGATATTTCCATCTAATTTTTCTTGTCTTGATATATTACTTATTTGAGCATCTTCTATATTAAAAATCAACTGATATTTATTATTAGGATTTTCCTGAATAGAAAAGTTTTTTACTTCTCTATTAGTATTTATTTCTATATGAAGATACGTATCTCCTTGCTCTGAAGTCATAAGATTATGAGAAATTTTTTCTACATTTACACTACTTTTAGCTAAAGAAATATTTGGTATGACCATGAGCAACAAAACAACTGAACATAAAATTACCTTTTTTAATAAATTATACACTCTTACTACCTCTTTAATTTATTTATTATCATTTTTTAAGGACTTTAATAAATCTTCTATTTCTGCTACAGCTTTTTTTGTAGCTACTTCATCATATTTAATATCTATAGATAAATAATCTCCCTCCTTTAAATTCTCATCTAATAAATTCTTAGGAAAAACAACTTTTTGTTCATCTTCCCCTACTAATAATACAACTTTATCTTCTTCAAATCTATCAATAACAGCACTTATCATATCTTTGCCTCGATTTTATTTATATTTTATTTTTCTGTAGTAATTTTATAATCTTTACTACCATCACTTGTTATAGTAATAGAACCATTTTTATCTGTTTCATATACTTTCATACCTAATTTTTTATAACGTTCCATAGTTTGTTTATGCGGATGTCCATATTCATTACCAGCACCTAAAGAAATCAATACAGTTTTAGCATCTACTTGTTTTAGAAAAGCTTCACTTGAAGATGTTCTACTGCCATGATGCGGAGATTTTAATACTAATGAAGCAAGCTCACTACCATATGTTTTCACCATATTTTCTTCAGCTTCTTTTTCAGCATCTCCTGTGAACATCATTGTAAAATCATTGTATTTTAATTGACCAACTAAAGAATTATTATTTAAATCATCTCCAGATTTTAACATCTGTTTTGTAGGGCTAAAAACTTTGAATTTTACACCACTGCCAAAATCTAATTCATCATTTGCTGATAATTGTTGATATTTTATTTTTTTCTCTTTTATATTTTTTAAATAAGTCTTATAAGTTTGTGTTGTTGTAGGGTCTCCATTATCATAAACTTCTTTGACTTCAAAATTCTTAAATACTGCATAAGCTCCACCCAAATGGTCTGCATGCGGATGAGTTATGATTAATTTATCAATAGTTGTAATATTTCTTTCCTTCAATAATTTAACTAAATTATCACGCTCATCAATATCTCCTGTATCAATCATGATAGTTTGTTCTTTTGTTTGTATAAGCGTTGCATCACCTTGACCGATATCTAACATCTCTATTTTTAAAGCTTCGTCTTTATCTGCTGACTGTATAGTATTATCTTTTCCACAACCCCATAAAAATAAACTGCACAAAATCATCAATAAGGCAACAATCTTTTTCATTCTATCAACCTTTCACCAATTTAATTTGATATTAAGTTATATAGCAAAAGTGCTCCTTAAAATCATCAGGAGCACTCCGCATACATCAACTATTATATAAAATTTTTTATGTATAGACAATTCGTTTTACTTTTTTAATCAATTTATTTTAGAACTTAACTAGCCCTAAACTAATCATTAATGCCTTGTTTACTTCCTGCATAAAATTTTTATCCAGCGTGGTAACTTTCTTACTCAATCGAGATTTATCAATAGTACGTAATTGTTCTAACAATACCATAGAATCTCGTTCTAAGTTGCAGTATTTTGCAGGCAAATCAACATGTGTAGGCATATGTGTCTTACCTAATTTGGCAGTAATTGCAGCTACTATAATAGTTGGACTATATTTATTACCAATATCATTTTGTACAATGAGTACTGGTCGTAGTCCACCTTGCTCTGAGCCAATTACTGGGCTTAAATTAGCATAATATATATCGCCACGCTTTACAATCTCATTTCTTCTCAGCGGATACACCATTACAAGAAATTTATTAAATAATAAATTGCGCTCTTGCCTCAGGCTTTCAACTCCTTTTCTAAATAAAATATGACTAACGCGACTTTGTAGCCATTTATATTTAATATGTTTCCTCCAACATATTAAGAAATTGCTAATATCATTGATTTTTATAAAAATTACTTCTAGTATAACAAACTGTCTTGACTTAAGCTTCTTGCTTATTTAAAAATCCTATATTTTCCTATCAACTAAGCTCATTATAACATATTTTTAATAAGCATACATCTTTTTTACTATTTGTTTGCAAAATAGTTTTACAAAATTAAGCTAAAGTTTTGTTATCAGGGCAATAAATTTTACTATATGTCCAAAATAGTGAACTATTGCCCTTTATTACAAATATTATCTCAATTAATACCTTATTTATTGTCTATTTGTTTACGAGCTTTAGACAGATTTAATAAAATATCTCCTGCTATTAAACCAGCCTGTCCATTTTCTCCAGCTAAATCACCAGCAAGTCCATGTAAATAAACGCCTACTGGAGCTGACATTTTTCCAGCTAATTTTTCAGCTACAATACCCGCTATTGTACCAGCTAAAACATCACCACTACCAGCTGTTGCCATACCTGCATTGCCAACTGTAGTTACAAATATATTTCCGTCTGGATAAACAACAAGTGTTTTTTCACTTTTCAACACAAATATTGCATTAAAATATTCTGCTGCTTTTCTAGCTATTTCCCAAAGATTATCTTTTAAATCTGAAATAGTGATATGCAATAGGTTTGCCATTTCTCCCAAATGAGGTGTGAGTATTGGCATTTGTTTTATTTTCTTTAATTCATCAGGTGCTTGGCTAAAAGCAAAAATAGCATCAGCATCTAATACTAAAGGTTTATCTAAATCAATAGCTAATTTTCTTACCATTTGACATGTTTCATCATTTCTACCAAGTCCAGGTCCCATTAAAACTACATCAAAATCTTTAGCTATATCTTTTATATTTTCCATAGCACTATCGCCTAACACACCAGGCAATATTTCTGGCAATGGTTTTACCATGACTTCTGTATTTTTCATGGATAAAATATCATATAAACTTTCAGCAGAAATAAGTGTAGATATGCCAGCACCTATTTTTAATACAGCTTGGCTAGATAAACAAGCAGCGCCTGTATAACCTGTTGAACCTGCTAAAGTTAAAACTTTTCCACAAGAACCTTTATATACATCATCTGCTCTTGAAGCTAAATGTGCTTTTACAAAAGCTTCATCTATAGCTTCTTGTTTTATATCTTCTTTAGTCAATAAATCATTTGGTATGCCAATAGTTTTTACGATTATATTACCTGTATGTTTGCAACCAGGATACATAATCAAACCAATTTTTGGTAAACCAAAAGTAATTGTAGTAGTGGCAAAAATAGCATCACTTTCCACTACTCCTGTATTAGCATTAACACCACTTGGCATATCTACTGATAAAACAGGTCTATTCGAAGTATTTACTATTTGGATACATTTTTTAATGTTTTCTCGTAATTGTCCATGAATACCTGTACCTAGCAAAGCATCAATAATGCAATCAGAAAAAGTTATTGATATTTGCAAACGATTCCAATCACGTTCAGAAACAATATGGTATATTTCAGCTTTCATATTCACTAAAACATTGTAATTAATTTTAGCAGATGGTGTAAAATGTTCTGTATTTCCTAAAATAAAAATCTTAACTTTTGCACCATTATTCATTAAATGTCTAGCTGCTACAAAGCCATCTCCGCCATTATTACCACAACCAGCTAAAATGCAATAGCTCTGTCTAGCTACAGCTATATCTTTGCATAAATTCATAGCTTCTTTTGCTATTTCATGCCCTGCATTTTCCATTAAAGCTATTTCTGGTATACCAAAATGATTAATCGCTTCATTATCAATTTGTCTCATTTGTTCAGCAGATGCAATTTTCATATTATCATTATCCCTCCAAAATAGCTTGAGCTACCGCATATTCTTTGCAATGACTCAAGGAGATAAAAATATTATATATCTTTCTTTTTGTAGCTATATATGCAAAATATCCATAAAGTTTTACATGTGGTGCTCCATCATCATCTGGTAATATCTCAATATCAGTCCACAATCCTCCACCAGATATACCTGTACCCAACGCTTTTACTACAGCTTCTTTAGCTGCAAATCTAGCTGCATAAGAAGAAACTGCCATTTGTTTTCTGGAATTACAATATTCCTGTTCTTTTTTTGTAAAAATGCGCTCGACAAATTTTTCATTGGTTAAGGATTTTTCTATTCTTGATATTTCTATGATATCAACACCTGTACCCTTTATCATTCATACTTCACCCTTTATTTTATTTTAATGCCTCTTGTAATGTAAGTGCATTTTGTTTCATAGCCTCGATATAAGCATCAAGATCATTTTCTCCTGTTACTACAGGATCTAAGGTATAAACTTTAGCTCCTGTTTCATTGGCAATCGTTTTGGCTGCTGTTGATGAATATTGTGGTTCTGCAAATAAAGCCTTTGCCTGTAAATCATTTACTTGTGCAATAATTTCATCTAATTCACTAGGTGTTGGCGCTGTTCCTGGTTCACGTTCAATTACACCAACAATATTTAAATTAAATTCTTTAGCAAAATAAGGAAATGCTTCATGGAATGTAACAATATCTTTATGTGATAAATTATCAATCTGATTATGCATATCTTGTTTTAAATCTTCCAATTTAGCAATATATTCTTTGGCATTTTTCTGATAAGCATCTGCATGTTCGGGATCCAATTTACTCAATTCATCAGCAATTGTCTGTACTTGTGTCATGCAATTAGATACACTAACCCACACATGTGGATTTTCTCCATGTTCATCTGCTAATAATTCGATGCCTTTAGCAGCTTCAACAACTTTTAAATTCTTCTGATTATCAATTACATCTTGTAAAAAAGATTCCATACCAGCTCCATTAGCTATGAAAACATCTGCATTTTCTAACTTTTTCATATCAGCTGGCGTCATTTGATAATCATGTAAACAACCTGTTTGTGGTTTAGTCATATTTTCTACAACCACCCCATCAATTCCTTTTGTAACATTCAAAGTTTCTATATAAATTGGATAAAAAGATGTAACAATTTTTATTTTATCCTCTAAATTTGCTTTATCCTCTTGACTTGTACTTGTCTTTTCACTACCACAAGCTGTAAACACCATCATTGTCATCAAACTCAAAACCACTAATAATAATTTTTTCAAAATAAAAACTCCTTTAAGATTTTATTTTTCCTCAATCATCACCAATATATATACAAAATTATATAAAATGTGGCGATACTACCAAGGATAAAATCCTCGATATACTCGCCACTAAATTAATTTATATCAAAGTTTAATAGTTGCTGCAGCAGATAATGTTTCGCGAGCTTGTTTCATGATATCTTCAATGATTATAGCTACAGGTTCTACTTTTTGTAAAACAGTCAAAGATTGACCAGCCTGCATCATACCATTTACTACATCACCTTCAACAGCTGCTAATTTATTTGTACCTGTTGCCATGCGAATAAGTTCTTCTTTAGAAGTTTTACCTTCATTTTCTTTTTGTACAAATTCTGTAGAGAATTTATTTTTAATACCACGTACAGCACCGCCAAGAGTAAGACCTGTAACAATAGTATCTGTATCTATAGCTTCAATTAATTTCTGTTTCATATTTTCATGAACAGAACATTCTTCTGCTACCAAGAAACGAGTACCCATCTGTACACCGCCAGCACCCATGAGCATAGCTGCCGCTAAGCCACGACCATCGCCGAAACCACCAGCCATAACAACTGGAATATCTTTTATTTCTGGAATTACTTGTGTCATAAGAGCCATTGTAGTCAATACACCAATATGACCGCCAGCTTCCATACCTTCTGCTACCATAGCATCAGCACCAGCAGCTGCTACACGTTTTGCAAGTTTTACATTTGGAATTACAGGAATTACTTTTATACCTGCTTCTTTTAATTTTGCAAAATATGGAACTGGATTTCCTGCACCTAAAGTAACAAAAGCAGGTTTTTCTTCGCAGATAACATCTACGATTTCATCTTTATTTGGTGCCATGAGCATTACATTTACGCCAAATGGTTTATCTGTTAATTGTTTTGCTTTGCGGATTTCTTCGCGAACATATTCTGTAGTTCTACCACCACAAGAAATAATACCTGCACCACCAGCATTAGAAACAGCTGCTGCAAGTTTTGCATCAGAAATCCAAGCCATACCGCCTTGAATAATTGGATATTTTATACCTAAAACTTCAGTAATAGACTTTGCCATTATAATCCTCCTAAATGAAAAATCTTTTTGCTCAATTTTAATTCAAATCTTATTTTAGTATATCATAAAATCCATACTAAATCATTAGGGATTAATTATAAATAATAATTTTTGCTTACGTGATAATTTTTTTATTTGAGCTTCACGCTTCATAGCTTCGCTTTTTGTGGCAAAAACTTCATAATAAACTAATTTAACCGGCAAACGCCCACGTGTATAGCGAGCACCTTTGCCGGCATTGTGTTTTTCTAGACGCTTTTTTAAATCATTTGTCCAACCTGTATATAAAGTACCATCACTGCATTGTACCATATACGTATAACAATTCATTATTCAGCATCTTTGATTTCTATTTTATTAATAACTACATCTTCGATAGGTTTATCCATGAAATCAGTCTGTACATGACCAATAGCTTCCACTACGTCCATGCCTTTTACTACTTTACCAAAAACAGCATGATGACCATCAAGCCATGGAGTTTTGTCTAAAGTGATGAAGAACTGAGAACCACCTGTATTAGGGCCAGCATTTGCCATGGATAATACGCCAGGGCCATCATGTCTTAAATTTTTGTGGAATTCATCTTTAATTGTGTAACCAGGGCCACCTGTACCATTGCCATTAGGGTCTCCACCTTGAATCATGAAACCATCAATTACACGATGGAAAATTAAACCATCATAAAAATTATGTTCTGCTAAATCGATAAAATTACCTGTTGTGATCGGTGCTTTATCTTCGAATAATTCAATTTCAAAAGTACCCATATTTGTTTCAAATACTGCAATACGATTTTTACTCATTGATTGAACTTCCTTTCCTATTTGTTCATTAGAATTTATTTGTTGCTCTGCAATACCATTACTTGTAAATAAAGATAAAGTAAATACAGATGCCAATAAACATAAAAATATAATTTTTTTCATCTCATCTATTCTCCATCATACTTATTTTATTTAGTGATAAAATAACTCTCTCCAGAAACTTTAGGGCACCAAATAGAGTTCATTTTCTCTTTATTAGGAAAATCTTCTGGTATTCTCCAATCTTTTTTACCTACATTGTGCATAGTAATTAAATTTTTAACTTCCGTAACTTTGCAAAACTCAGTTACACCTAAATCTAAAAATTCTTCTAATCTACTATCTACAGGGAAAAATGCTATATCCATTTTTAAACCAGATAAACGCATCATTTGCTTTACAAATCCATTTTTAGCAAATGCATTATTTTCTTTTGTATCACCTTTCCAATGCCACCAATTAAAATCACCTGCATGGAAAATCTTCCAATCATTTTTTTCTACAAAAAAAGAAATACCTTCATCAGTAGAACTAAATGAGCGTACATGTATATTTTTATCATCATAAGTCATGTATTCATCTAAAATAATAGTCTTTTCTTTAGGCAATACATCAGTTACTACATCATAGCTGATAAAATATTTTGTTGCCTTATCTTTAAACTCACTTATTTTAGGATTAAAATGGTCATAATGAACATGAGATACAAAAAAATAAACTTCTTTTTTATCTTGAATAATTTTGTCCACTATATTTTTTTCATCTTGATAATAATCAAAAATTATTGCGCAATCACCTATTTCTAAAATAAAACCGCTATTTAATAAATAAGTTACTTTTACTTTGTCATACATCAGACTCACCTCAAAAAGGCATAATATACATTCATTTTCACAAATTTTAGCAATAGTGTCAAGACCTGTTTATTTTTGTCAACAAAATAATATTTTTCTAGCATGATTTTCTATTTTTAGTTATAATATCTATTGATAACTTGTAAACATGAAAAATATAAGGGGTTGAACATAATGTTTAGATTTTTAACTGCTGGAGAATCTCATGGACAATGCTTAACAGCATTAGTTGAGGGAATTCCCGCTGGTCTTAAAATAAATCTTGATGAAATAAATAGACAAATGGCACGCCGTCAAAAAGGCTATGGTCGTGGTGGTCGTATGTCTATAGAAACAGATAAAGTAGATATCTTATCTGGTGTACGTTTTGGCGAAACAATGGGCGACCCTATTACTTTGCGTGTAGTGAATAAAGACTGGGAAAACTGGACTGACCGCATGTCTGTGATGGGTACACCTACATGGACTAAAGTTACAGCTGCTCGCCCTGGTCATGCAGATTATGTTGGTATCAAAAAATATAATCGCGAAGATATCCGCGATATTTTAGAACGCTCTAGTGCTAGGGAAACAGCTGCACGTGTGGCTGCTGGAGCTGTTGCTCGTCAATTTTTAGAAGCTTGTGGTATAAAAATCGTATCTCATGTAATCAATATCGGTGGTGTAAAAGCTAATACAGATAATATTGATTATACTAATTTACAACCTAATGATAGCGACTTAAACTGCAACGATGCTCAAGCAGAAGCTAAAATGCGCGAAGCAATTCGCGATGCTGGTCAAGCAGGCGATACTTTAGGCGGAACTTTTGAAGTTGTAGTCCAAAATATGCCAATCGGTGTAGGCAGTCATATTCAATGGGATAAACGACTCGATATGCAACTTGCTGGAGCTATGATGTCTATTCAAGCTATCAAAGGTGTTGAAATCGGCGATGGTTTTGATTATGCAAATCATCCAGGCAGTCAATTACATGATGAAATGTTCTACAATGAAGATAAAACTGTTTATCGCAAAACAAATCATGCAGGTGGTATCGAAGGTGGTATGAGTAATGGCGAACCTATTATTGTTCGCGCTTGTATGAAACCTATTCCTACACTTATGACACCACTTCATTCCATTGATATTGAAAGTAAACAAGAAGTTTTAGCTTGTAAAGAACGCAGTGATGTTTGTGCTGTTCAAGCAGCTTCCGTAGTTGGCGAAGCTATGGTTGCACTTGCTATCACTAAAGCTATGATTGACAAATTCGGCAGTGATTGCATGATTGATGTCCTTCAAAATTTACAAGCTTATAACGAAAGAATAAAAGGATAGGATTAAAATGAAATCTAATATTGTACTTATAGGATTTATGGGCAGTGGAAAATCTATTACAGGTAAATTATTAGCTTATCGTTTAGGTTATAGTTTTGTAGATACAGATACAGCTATCGAACAAGAATACAAAACAAAAATAAAAGATATGTTTGCTAAAGAAGGCGAAGCAGTATTTCGCCAACGTGAAACAGCTACTATCCAAAAATTAGCACAAAAAAGTCATCAAGTAATTTCTACAGGCGGTGGCGTTGCTACTAAAGAAACTGATATGCAAGAGCTTCGCAAAAATGGTATCGTTATAGCGCTGACAGCTATGCCACATACTATTTTAAAACGCACTGGAAATGATAAACGTCCTTTACTTGCCAAAAAAAGTAATGAAGAACGTTTAAAAACTATTATTGAACTTATGGCTAAGCGTGCTCCATTTTACAAAAAAGCTGATTTAATCATAAAAACAGATGATACAACACCACTGCAAAATGTCGAAATCATTATGAAATACTTAAAGGGTGTGAAATAATGCGCATTGTTCCCGTAAATCTCAATGAAAAATCTTATAATATCTATATTGGTCATAATCTAGAAACAACTATCATTGATTTTTTTAAAGCACAAAAATATTCTCAAAAAACTTTAATCATCACTGATACAAATATTGCTCCATTATATGCAGACAGCGTCAAAGATTTACTCACTAAAGCTGGTTTTAATGCCAAAATTGCCATCATTCCAGCTGGTGAACAATCTAAATCTTTATCCGTTGCAGAAACACTGTATACACAAGCAATTGAACATGGTCTTGACCGCAAATCTCCTATCATTGCTCTAGGCGGTGGCGTTGTTGGTGATTTAGCTGGTTTCATTGCCGCTACCTTCATGCGTGGTGTGCCTTTCATTCAAATGCCAACTAGCTTACTTGCACAAGTTGACTCTAGTGTTGGTGGCAAAGTCGCTGTAAATCATGCTCTAGGCAAAAATCTCATTGGTGCTTTTTATCAACCACAAGCCGTTTTCATGGACTTAGAAATGATGAAAACTTTACCTACTAGAGAGATTTCCACAGGCTTAGGCGAAGTCATTAAATATGGCTTTATCTATGACCATGATTTTTATACTTATTTAACTGAGCACCAACAAGAAATTCTTCAATTGAAGCCAGAAGCTCTAATTCATATCATTGCACGCTCTTGTGAAATAAAAGCAGATGTAGTATCTAAAGATGAATGTGAAGCTGGTCTTCGTGCCATCTTAAACTTTGGTCATACTTTAGGTCATGCTATTGAAAAAGAAACTAATTATGCCGTTTATAATCATGGAGAAGCAGTAGCTATCGGCATGGTTGGCGCTAGTAAATTAAGTTTTAAATTAGGCTTAATATCTCAAGATGTAGTTGATAAAATGTGTCAATTACTTGCAAATATGAACTTGCCACTTAAAGCTAAAAATTGTAATGCTCAAAAAATTTATCAAGATATTTTCCATGACAAAAAAACTGTTAACGGTAAAGTTAATTGGGTTTTATTAGAAGATATCGGCAAAGTATGTATAAAAAAAGATGTTCCTGAAAAATTAGTCAAGGAAACTATTTTAGAAATACTGTAAAAACTTTATAAATAATGCTTTAACAAAACGAGTATTTTTTTTAAATTTGAATGAAATACTCGTTTTAATTTTAAATTCTGATGAATTGTCAATCCAAGTGCGACACTTCTTTTAAAAATAAATTAAATGGATTATCCCAATTTAAACATTTTCTTGGTCTA
>ERZ791740.61-NODE-61-length-117863-cov-7.499779_pt1 | contig 117863 bp, 107 predicted proteins | sample MGYA00510041_ERZ791740 | MGnify/ENA primary metagenome ERZ791740 (study PRJEB30046, sample SAMN00791959) | human gut metagenome | study: EMG produced TPA metagenomics assembly of the A metagenome-wide association study of gut microbiota in type 2...
TCCTCGTTAATCTGGCCGTTTACCCACAGACGGGAACGCAGAACGCTTTCGTTGCTGTTTACGTCGCCGTCAACGTCGCGGTAAGAATAACGGATTTCACCGGTAACTTTTACGTTGTCAGCTTTCTTTTCAAGGTTAGCCACGCGTACGCCGAGGCTGTCGAGTTCATCAGCAAATTCGGCTGCCAGCTTATCAACGTTTGCACCTTTTGCCATTGCTTTTGCTACAATCTGTGCCATTTCGTAGCGGGTCATAAGTTTATCGCCGCCGTAAGTGCCGTCGGGGTAACCGTCTACAACACCTTCTGCAGCCAGTTTGTTAACTGCGTCATAAGCCCAGTGGCCTGCCGGTACATCACTGAATGGGTTTGCGGCATAAGCGCTTGCGGTAACGCCAAGAGCCATTGCCATTGCTAAAACTAAAGATTTTTTCATTGCGGGTTCCTCCTAAAAACTTTTTAGAGAACGCCTGCCGCAAACTGCTTTTTATAACGCGAGTTGCCTTGTTTCCTCTGTTATTTCTTTTAACAGTTTACGCTTACGTAACTCTTTAGTTAGTATAAGCTAACTTTGTAATTTTGGCAACCCCTTTTGTGAAATTTTTGATACATTTTCCCAACTACAAAATAACCCTGCCCTTTTTGCAGGCAGGGTTATGGTTAAACTTGTTATTCTACTGTTACCGATTTTGCAAGGTTACGCGGTTTATCTACATCGCAGCCTCTTGTAAGGGCGGCATAGTAAGCCAAAAGCTGCAAAGGCAGCACTGCCAGTATCGGCGCAAGCTCTTTATCCGCACGCGGAATGTAAATAACATGGTCTGCATATTTGGCAATGCTGTCATCACCTTCAAGGGCAATGGCAATAACCATGGCTTCACGCGCCTTAACCTCCTGCAAATTGCTTACGGTCTTGTCGTAAACATCTTCCTGTGTTGCCAGCACAATTACCGGCACACCTTCAACAATAAGTGCCAAAGTGCCGTGTTTAAGTTCACCGGCAGCGTATGCTTCAGCATGAATATAGCTGATTTCCTTCAGTTTCAGCGCGCCTTCAAGGGCAACGGCATAATCCAGGCTGCGGCCAAGGAAGAATGCGTCCAGACTGCTGCCGTAGTGACGTGCAAAAACTTTAATCTGGTCAACATTTTCCAGCATGTCGTGCAGCTGTTCCGGAACTTTATGCAGGCCTTTTGCAAGTGCGTCCGCCTTATTGCCGTCCAGAGTTCCGCGCAGGCGGCCAACATAAACGGCAAGCATTAACATTACCAAAAGCTGGGTGGTGTATGCTTTGGTGGAAGCAACAGCAATTTCAGGCCCTGCGTAGGTGTAAACAACCTGGTCTGCCTCGCGCGCAATAGAAGAACCGACAACGTTGGTAACTGCCAAAGTACGGCTGCCAAGGCGTTTGGCTTCTTTTAAAGCTGCCAGGGTATCAATGGTTTCACCGCTCTGGCTGATAACAATGGTCAGGCAGTTGGCGTCAACCAGCGGGCTGCGGTAACGGAATTCACTGGCAATATCCACTTCAACAGGGATGCGCGCCAGATTTTCCAGATAGTATTTGCCGACAATGCCTGCATGGTAAGCCGTACCGCAGGCCACAATAAAGATTTTGCTGATGCCGGTAAAATCTTCCGGAGTCCAGCCAAGCTCGGTAAAGTTAATTTCCGTGCCGTTTTCGGCTAAACGCCCGCGCATGGTATCTTTAATTGCTTTCGGCTGTTCGTAAATTTCTTTCAGCATAAAATGCTCAAAACCGCCTTTTTCGGCAGCTTCGGCATTCCAGTTAACTTCAAAAACTTTTTTGGTAATCGGCGTGCCGTTAATGTCCTGCACCCAAACTCCGTCCTTGGTAACGGTGGCAATTTCGCCATCGCTCATAATATAGGTGCGGCGGGTTTTGGCAATAATCGCCGGAATATCGGAGGCAATAAAGTTTTCTCCTTCGCCAAGGCCGATAATCAGCGGATTGTCCTTTTTAGTGCAGATGAGCTTATTCGGTTCAGCCGCGCACATAAATACCAAAGAATAAGAACCTTCAATTGTTTTTAAAACTTTTTTAACGGCTTCTTCCATATCACCTTCGTAAAAATCGGCAAACAAATGAGCTACAATTTCCGTATCGGTGTCGGAAGAAAATTTCTGCCCTTTGGCAATGAGTTTTTCTTTCAGCATTAGGTAGTTTTCGATAATGCCGTTGTGTACAACTACAAAATCGCCGCTTTCATCCGTATGCGGATGGGAGTTGCGGTCGGACGGCCTGCCGTGAGTTGCCCAGCGTGTATGGCCGATGCCCATGCTGCCTTCGGGCATTCTGCCTTCCAGCTTATGGCGCAGGGCATCAAGGCGGCCCACGCATTTTTCAACCCTGATTTTGCCTTTTTCGTAAACCGCAATACCGGCGGAATCATAACCGCGGTATTCCAGCTTGCTCATTCCGTCCAGCAAAAACGGCGCAGCCTGTGCATTGCCTACGTAACCAACAATACCACACATATTAAAATCCTCCTAAAGGTTATTTGCCAGTTCTGCCGCAGCTGCTTTGTCCCCCACGTTGCCATGGGGCTTTGTCAGTCTGCTTACGGCCCGCAGCCGGCCGGGAGGCACCCGCTGACTAATCGATAAACCTCCGCCTCGTCTGCCGCCAAAAGCGGCACTTGCGCTTGGTTGCTGCACATACATTTTGTGCCGCACAGGCCTGGCTGTCCCATGCGGCACTTTTGCAGCTACTTTATTTTACTATATTTTTACAATACGGTCAATCTAAATTCAGCCCAGTTCGTGCGTAACAACTTCACCGATGCTGTCGGCAATTTTCTCCAGGCGCTCCTGCGCAGGGCCTTCCGCCATAATGCGGATTAACGGCTCGGTGCCGGACGCACGCACGAGAATCTGCCCGTTGTCGCCCAGTTCGTCCTGATATTTTTTGATAACGGCTTTAATAGCCTCGTTTTCTTCCCAGCCGTATTTATTTTTAACGCGTACGTTAAGAAGAATCTGCGGATATTTGGTCATAAGCGCGCCGAGTTCGGAAAGGCGCTTGTTGTTTTTAACCATTGCCGAAAGCAGCTGTACGGCCGTTAAAATGCCGTCGCCGGTTTTGGCAAATTTGCTGAAAATAATATGCCCGGACTGTTCGCCGCCGAGGTTATAGCCTTCTTTCAGCATTTCTTCAAGCACATAACGGTCGCCTACATTGGTTTTTACGCAGCGCCCGCCATGTTCTGACATTGCTTTGTGCAAACCTACGTTGCTCATAACGGTTGTTACAAGCACATTATTATGCAGTTCTTTCTTTTTCATCATTTCCAGCGCGCAGATAAGCATAATCTGGTCGCCGTCAAGCGGTTTGCCGTTTTCATCAACGGCAAGACAGCGGTCGGCGTCGCCGTCATTGGCAATGCCCACGTCTGCTCCTTCTTCCAGCACTTTGGCCTGCAAAGCCTCCAGATGCGTACTGCCGCAGCCATTATTAATGTTAATGCCGTTAGGCTGGTTAAAAATGGTAATAACATGCGCGCCCAAGGTACGCAGGATTACCGGCGCAATCAGGCTGTTGGCGCCGTTGGAGCAGTCCATAACAACCTTTAAGCCGTTTAATTTGGTCGGCGCGGTGCTGATGATATGGTCGATATAAAGTTTATCCATGGCTTCTTCGTTAATAACGCGCCCAACGGAAGAACCGCTCGGATTCTTGCTGCTGTCCTGTTCTGCGGCAACCATGGCTTCAATTTCATCTTCTACGGCATCAGGCAGCTTGTGCCCGGTTTGCGAGAAGAACTTAATGCCGTTGTCCTCAAACGGATTGTGCGAAGCGGAAATTACCGCACCGGCATTGGCATGCAGTTTGGAAGTTAAATACGAAACAGCCGGCGTAGGAATTACGCCCAAAAGGTGCGCGTTGCCGCCCGCAGAGCAGATACCTGCCGCAAGCGCAGCTTCCAGCATGGTGCCGGAAAGGCGTGTATCGCGCCCGATAATAATTTTAGGGTTGCGTGTTTCTCTGCCGAAGTAAGACGCAGCAGCGCGCCCCAGTTTAAAAGCAAGTTCCGGTGTAAGTTCCACGTTGGCAATGCCGCGTACACCGTCAGTACCGAATAAACGAGCCATTTTAAAACCTCCATTTATATGTAAAGTTTAAATCTTTTCACCGCATGTATTATAGCAGGCTTTGCCTGAATAAGCAATAATTATAATGGCGCAAAACGCTCCATAACGGCACGCGCCACATGGTAGCCGTCAAGTGCGGCGCTCATAATGCCGCCGGCGTAGCCAGCTCCTTCGCCGCAGGGGTACAGCCCCTTGTGAGATACGGACTGCTTATCGCTGCCGCGGATAATGCGCAGCGGGGCGCTGGTTCTTGTTTCAACGCCCGTTAAAAGCGCGCCGCCGTCGTCGAACCCAGCAAGGCGCTGCCCAAAGGCTTTAATGCCGCCGCGCAGCGTAGCCGTAACGTAATCAGGCAGCACCAAATTCAAAGCGCACGCCGTTATGCCCGGCAGGCAGCTTGCTTTAACAAGGCTCTCTGCCGAAGGCGCCGAACCGCTTAAAAACGTTTTAAAATTCTGCGCCGGTGCGTAAAACTTTTCACCGCCGCATTTAAACGCCAGGCGTTCCCACCTGCGCTGAAACTCCACGCCGTCCAGCGGGTTATGCCCAAAATCTTCCGGGCTTACGTTAACCACCAGCGCGCTGTTGGCAATGCCGCTGTCGCGCTTGTACATACTCATGCCGTTAACAACAACGCCGCCGGTTTCGCTGGCCGCGCCAACAACCTGCCCTCCCGGGCACATGCAAAAAGAATACGCCGTGCGCGTGCTTTCAGGGTTATGCCATACAACGGCATAATCTGCCGCGCCGAGCTTCGGATGCCCGGCAAATTCGCCGTACTGCGCGCGGTCAATCAGTTCCTGCGGATGCTCAATGCGCACACCAATGGCAAAAGCCTTGGCTTCGGCAGCAATTTTATGTTCCGCCAGCATGGCATAAGTATCACGGGCACTGTGCCCGCACGCCAAAATAACTGCCGGGGCGTAAATTTTTTCACCTGTCTGCGTTATTACGCCTTTAACAGCGTTATCTTCAATAATAAAACCGGCAGCGCGCGTATTAAAACGTATTTCGCCGCCAAGGCTTACTATCATTTTGTTTAAACCGGCAACCATGGCACGCAGCCTGTCCGTGCCGACGTGAGGCTTTTGCTCCCACAGTATTTCTTCCGGCGCACCGGCCTCTACAAACAGTTTTAAAATATCGTTCATTACAGGGTCGTTAACGCGCGTGGTCAGCTTGCCGTCGCTGAACGTACCAGCGCCGCCTTCGCCAAACTGCACATTGCTTTCAGGGTCAAACTCGCCCTTTTTCCAAAAACGCTGAACGTCATCCACACGTTCGGCTATTTTTTTACCGCGTTCCAGTAAAAGCGGCCTGTAACCGTAACGCGCAAGTTCAAGCGCAGCCACAAGCCCCGCCGGGCCCGCGCCGATAACGACAGGGCGCTCCTGAATTTTTTCCGTGCCGAACACCGGCGGCGGTGCCGGTTCTTCCTTAAAGCGCGTTACATCCTTATCGCGCAGAAGGCGGTTTACAAGGCGCGCCGGTGCGTCAATATCCGCCAGCACGTGGTAATTTATAACGATATTGCTTTTACGGCGGGCGTCAACGGCCCGCCGCAGTACCCTTATGCTGCCAATATCCTGTTTTTTTACGCCAAGCCTGCGGGCAGAGGCCTCACGCAGCGAAGCCTCGCTCACAAGCGGAATTCTTACATTATTTATTCTTAGAAGCATTTACCTCTCCTGTTAATCTTCGGTTATAAACCTTACCGTAACTGTTTTGGTTTCGCACATTACCCTTTCCGGCAGTTCCAGTTCCACATCAATCGTACTGTCGGAGCGCAGCTGGCTTAAATCTACATTTTTGGTGTGCAGAGCAACAATGCTGTGTACCAGCGAAGGTTCTGCCAGAATATTAACTTTTTCTGGCACACATTCAGCCTTTTCAAGCTTTTTGCCGTCGGCAAATTCGCCGCTCGTGCTTACAATAACAGGTATCTGCGCAGTTATCATCTGGCGCACCAGCGTTGCCTTAATTTTTGCATCGGCAGGCTCAATGGCCAAATCGTGCATCTCGGCGCCGGTATCGCTTATGGCAACTAAATGGCTGTCAATTTCAAAATCACGCTGTTTGTCGCTTACGTCAACAGGCGCAACAACCCTTACCATAGCGTCAAGGCGGTGCCCTGCGCCGCGTACCTGCACCGTCTGCGGCGAAACATCCTGCTTGCTGAGTGCGTAATCATTGGCAGGCAGGCCTATAACAACGGTTTCAACCGGCATGGTACGTTCGCTTATTTTATCAAGATAAACGTAAATATTATTCGGGTAAACTTCTACAACCTGCCCTTCCGGGAACTGGGCATGCACCGGCAGATACTGCTGCCCCACGTCGCGCCCGTCGCAGTCGATATAGGCAATGACTTCTTTTTCCGTTACGCCGCCCAGAAGGCTGCGCTGGCCGCTTACCTTAACTTTAATGTTATCGGGCGCATTAAGTACAACCATGTTTTCGGCAACGTTGCGCTGCTGCAGCTTAACCACAAAATCGCGCTCAATTACCGGGTTCTGCTCGCTCATAACATACAGCCACAATCCGCAGGCCACTATCAGGGTGACGATACGCGGAATTAAATTCTCACGTTCAAAAAACTGCTTCACTTTTTGTCACCTCTTAAATCACGGATTTTTTCACGGAGCATCTGTTTAAAATCGGCTTTGGGCCGTGTAATGGAAGCCTTTAAAAACTCTTTTACGTCGTCGGCCGTTAAATAACGCTGCAAAGTGCCGTTGCGCGCCAGCGAGATGGTGCCGGTTTCTTCACTTACAACAAGAATTACCGCGTCAGACTGTTCGGATATGCCAAGCGCTGCCCTGTGGCGCGTGCCAAGCTCCTGGCTGAGGTTGCGCATTTCCGTCAGCGGCAAAAGGCAGCTTGCAGCGGCAATGCGGTTGCCGCGGATAATTACCGCGCCGTCATGCAGCGGGGTATCTTTTTCAAAAATATTTAAAAGCAGGCTGTCGCTGATAAGGCCGTCAATGGCAACGCCAGTTTCAATGCGTTCTTCAAGCCCTATCTCGCGTTCAATAACAATCAGCGCGCCTATTTTGCGGCGGCCCATTACAATGGCGGCCGAAGTGATGGAGTTAACCATTTCGTCCACTTCGTACTCGTCAAGCTCGCCGTGCTTGCGGAAAAGCCTGCCGCGGCCAATCTGCTCCAGCGCGCGGCGCAGCTCCGGCTGAAAAACTATCGGCAGTGCAACAATAAGCACCGTCATGCTTTTTTCCAGCACCCAGCTGATAACATGCAGATTAAGCCAGCGGCTTATAAACATAATGGCGCCCAAAGTTAAAAGGCCCTTTACAAGCACAGCGGCTCTTGTGTTCTTCAGCATTAAGTATATTCTGAAAAGAAAATACGCCACCACCAAAATATCTATAACATCAAGGATGCCGATGGTTTTGATGAGGCTGTTAATATTAGTCAGCAAAAACATCACCCATTTCTTAAATACTGCTACATTAGTTATTATATCAAACTGCAAGTTTATATTCTATGCCTGCGGCATATATTTTTAAATTTTTTCGCAAGGCTGAAATTTTTCTGCCGCACAGTGCATAAACGGGCTTTACAAACTTGCCATTTGCCGCAAAATACATTAAAATATTACAGGCTATAAAATAGAAAAGAGGTTATGTGCATGGAAAGAAAAATTATCCAAGTTGAAGAACGCCCACCCCTTGCGCTGAACATTCCGCTCAGCATACAGCATTTGTTTGCCATGTTCGGCTCAACGGTGCTCGTTCCGTTTTTGTTTAACGTAAGCCCTACAACCTGCCTGTTTATGAACGGTATCGGCACGCTGCTGTACCTGTTCATCACCAAAGGCCGCATCCCTTCCTATCTCGGTTCCAGCTTTGCTTTTATTTCCCCTGTGCTGGCAATTATGGCAACAAGCAGCTACCACGATGCGCAGTCCGGCTTTATTGTGTTCGGTATTATTTTCATTTTGTTTTCCGCACTTATTAAAGCTACCGGCACCGGCTGGATTGACGTTATCTTCCCTCCCGCGTGCATGGGCGCCATTATTGCGGTTATCGGCCTTGAACTTGCGCCGACCGCTGCTTCCATGGCCGGACTGACGGGCGAAAACATTAACCCCGACCACATCATTGTTTCTATGTTTACCCTTTGCCTTACCATTATCGGTTCCGTCGCTTTCCGCGGATTTCTTGCCATTATACCGGTACTGTTCGGCGTTATCTGCGGCTACATTCTGGCGCTGTTCATGGGCCTTGTAGACTTAACCCCTGTTATTAACGCACCGTGGTTCCAGCTTCCGCATTTTTACAGCCCCGTATTTAATCTGGATGCCATTTTGATTATCGCCCCTGCGGCACTGGTTGTACTGGCAGAGCATATCGGCCATCTGGTTGTTACCGGCAATATTGTTGACCGCAACCTCATTAAAGACCCTGGCCTTTCCCGTTCTCTCTTTGCAGACGGCTGCTCCAATATTTTATCCGGCTTCTTCGGTGCAACGCCTAACACCACTTACGGCGAAAACATCGGCGTTATGGCCATTACCAAGGTTTACAGCGTATGGGTTATCGGCGGCGCGGCAGTATTTGCCATTCTGCTTTCCTTCATCGGCAAGCTCTCCGAGCTGATTCACAGCATTCCCGTACCGGTTATGGGCGGCGTGTGCATTCTGCTGTTCGGCGTTATTGCAGCCAGCGGCCTGCGCGTACTGGTAGAAAGCAAGGTTGATTACAGCAAATCTTCCAACCTTGTTATGACCGCCGTTATTATGATTATCGGCCTGTCCGGCGCCAAACTTACCTTCGGCACCATCAGCGTACAGGGCATGGTTCTGGCAACACTGGTTGCAATCCTGCTCAGCGTTACCTTTAAAATTCTCGACCGCCTCGGATTTTTGAACCATATTTAATACACAGCATTTGACTTTAATGCCATATTTGCTATAATAATTATAGAAAAACAAACGGCTGCCGATAGACGGTCAGCCTGATATAGTTTGAATTAGTTATATGATAACCGCTCAAAGTTTCTCAGGACCATGGGCGGTTATCTGTTTTTGTGAGATATATCTTTCCCGAGGGTATAACCAATGGAAAAGATAGTAACCGTATAGCCGATTATAGCTAATAACGATAAAATATCCACGTTATCCCCTCCTTCATCATATTTCCGCCAAGCGGATTCTATGTCAACGAAGGGTCACAGTCCCTTCCGGGAAGGGCTAACCGCCTACCGTTATGGCAGCACATTTGCCTGCTTATTTTAACAGATAAATATAAAACTGTAAAGAAATATATTTTATGTAAATTTTGCTTATGTCAATAACTTTTACCCGTGCTGCGGGTGCTGGTTAACCACAAGCGTAAGCATTAATTTAACTGCCAAACTACCCTGTAAAGCACAAAAGCGGCGGCATCAGCCGTCGCTTTTGTTTTGCGTATCGTATTCTTTTTTAACGCCCTCATGCGGGGCGTTTACTACTTTTTTGGGAATACCACCTGTTTAGGTCCGAATTCTGCATTTTTAGGCACCAGCACTTCATCAAATTTGATGTTGCGGGTATGCAGCGTATGGCTCCACTCGTGGTCATGCCTGTGCAGGAAGCCGATAAACGAAATGGGAATCCAGCTGTAAATAAACAGCGGATACAGCAGAAGATACAGCCACGATTTAAACGAAGCGCGTATTTTCCAAAGTACAATTACCGGGAACACATACTGCCCGATACCAATCAGCGTCCATACCTCAACTGGCAGAATGGAATAAAGCACGTTTGTATAGAACGGATAGTACATATAAATATAGCTGCAAATTACATAAAAAGTAGAAAACAGCAAAAAGTACGGCTGGAACAAATGCAGGATGCCGTCCAGCATAATCGGGTTGCGCTCTTTAATGCCTTTTTTAAACAGCTTGCCGATATAACGGCTGCCTACGTCAAACTGGCCCTGAGCCCAGCGTTTGCGCTGATTCCATGACTGCATGAAGGTCAGCGGCTTTTCGTCGTAAACAATAGCGTCATGCGCCCAGGTTGTCGGTATGCCCTCCAGAATCGCCTTCATGGTAAATTCCATATCTTCCGTCAGGCAAGTTGCGCCCCAGCCATAGCGGCGCAGAATATCGGTGGAAATGCACATGCCCGTGCCGCCGAGACAGCTGGACAGGCCGATATTGTATTTTGCCAGATGGTATACATGGTTAATAACCCAGAAAGCAATCGAGAAAGTACCGGAAATCCAGGTATCGTTAGGATTTTTGGAATCAAGGTAACCCTGAATAAGGCGCTCGCCGTTGCAGAGGCGGCTGTTCATTTCCTTTAAAAAGTCGGGGTGTACGAGGTTGTCGGCGTCAAAAACGCACACGGCATCATACTGGCGTTCCATTTTGAACAGACGGTTAAACATCCAGTCCATGGCATAGCCTTTGCCCTTTTCGGTGTCGTTAAAACGCTCATGCACCTGTGCACCGGCTTTGCGTGCCACTTCGGCAGTTTTGTCGGTGCAGTTGTCGGCAACAACAAAAATATCATACAGTTTGTCAGAGTAATTCAGCAAATGCAGGTTTTCTACCAAAGCGCCGATAACGCGTTCTTCGTTATGCGCGCAGACAACCATGGCAAAAGTATGCTTTTCTTCATAAACCTTTTTGTCTTTTTTGCGGTAAACCAGCCCGAAGAACGAAAGCGTAAAATAATAAATGGTAAAAAATACGATTAACAGCTGGAGAGGAATCATTATTATATCAAAATACGTTGTCATAAAAGGCTCCTCGCTTCACACTAATCACTGCTTATGCAGTGCTTTAACATAAACCGCATTGATGATGCCGATAAGCGTATAGGTAAACATAATTACAAACGGCCAGCCTTCCGGGCGCAGGTAAAAAATGTACGCGCCAATGGCAAGCCCGATAATAACAGGCACTTTAAAGAGCGGGTTGCCCTTGCCCTTAAAATCCGGATAACGGATGGTACTGTACAAAATGCAGCCGATAACAAAGGTCAGTACGGCAACATAGCTCTGCGGCACATCGTAGCCGGAAAGCACAAACGCAGCCAGAACGCAGGCACCGCCGGGAATAGGCATGCCCTGAAAATAACCGTGGATAACATCGGCATTAATGTTAAAACGCGCCAGGCGCAAAGCGCCCCATACCGGAAACAGCGCAGCAATAAGCTGGCCCCAGATGCCGAAATCGGTCATGCCGTAGTAGTACATCATTACGGCAGGCGCAACGCCGAACGAACAAACATCGCAAAGAGAATCCATCTCGACACCGAACTTGCCGGCTACGCCGAGCGCCCTTGCCGCACGCCCGTCACAGGCATCAACGGCAACAGCCAGAATAATGTATATTGCCGCCCATTCAAAATTGCCGGCAACCGATTCAAAAATAGAAAGAACGCCTAAAATCAAGTTAGTACCGCTGATACTGTTAGGTATTATACGACGGTATTCCATCAGTCCATGACCCTCCCGATTATGGATTTACCGCCGGTGACGGCATCTCCTTTTTTTACAAGTATTTCTACATTTTTGGGCAGCACAAGCTCGGTGCTGGAGCCAAATTTAATCATGCCGTAGCACTCGCCCTGCGTAAGGTTATGCCCCAGCGTAACCCACGACACAATGCGGCGTGCCAACAGGCCTGCCACCTGAATGACAAGTACTTTCATCTTATCGTTTTCCACGCCGATGGCATGGCGTTCGTTTTCAAACGAAGCGTTTTTTTCGTATGCCGGCACAAACTGCCCGCAGGTATAACGCTGATATTTAATTTCGCCGCTGACGGGGCTGCGGTTAACATGTACGTTAAAAACAGAAAGGAAAATCGTTACCTTAACGGCTTCTTCATTAAGATATTCTTCGTCGTAAAAATCCTCCACGCCCATTACCGTTCCGTCTGCCGGAGAATAAATTACCGAAGTGTCCTGCTCCGTAACGCGTTTTGGATTGCGGAAAAAATACGCAAAATATGCCGTAAGAACCAGGAAGGGAATGCACCAAATGATGCCCGCGCCATACCATACCGCAAGCGCCACTGCCAGGCTGCCGAGTATGAACGGGTAACCATCTTTTACTATCGTCATTGCTGCTCCTTTCTATTCATCTGCAAAAAAATAATATGATGAACTCATTTATTCATCATATTATTATAGTATAGGTACTTCCTTTTGTCTACCAAATTATTTACTTTGTAACACTTTAATTACAAACTGCGGCAGCACCATCATGCGCCCTATGCGGCTCGGCTGCTTGTAAAGGCGGAACAGCCATTCAAGCGATGCTTTCTGCATCCACAGCGGCGCGCGGTCCATCTTGCCTGCAAGCACGTCAAAGCTGCCGCCCACGCCCATTAAAACCTGCGGCTTCAGTTCGCTGCGAAAGCGCGCCAGCCAGTTTTCCTGCTTAGGTGCGCCCAATGCAGCAAAAAGCATGTCCGCACCGCTTGCGTTAATTTCGGCAATAATTTCTTCGTTTTCGGCTTCGGTAAAATAACCGTTGCGGCAGCCTGCCACTTTAAGCCCCGGCGCCACCAGTAAAAGCTTGTCGCGCGCGGCTTCGGCAATTCCCGGCGCAGCGCCGAAGAAAAATACTTTATAACCTTTTTTTGCCGAAAGTTTTGCCAGCTCCACAAATAAATCGCAGCCTGCCACACGCTCCGGCACATTATGCCCCAGCTTGCGCCCGGCCCAAACGGTACCGGCGCCGTCTGCCAGCACCAAATCGGCATTTTGGCAGACTATTTTTTTATATTCCGCATCTTTCTGGCACATCATAATAATTTCCGCATTGGCGGTAACCACGAAAGCCTGCTTTTTATTTTTTACCTGCGAATTTAAAAAGTTAACCGCGCCGTCCATTGTATATGGGTAAACCGGCACATCAAGCACATAAAACGGTTTTATTTTTTCCATAGTTTTGTCCTTTAAATCTTCGCCACATCAGAAGGCACAGTTAAGAACTGTAAATTTGGGTTGCGGTCCAGAATCCAGTTCAACGCCCATTCGTTGTTAACCAAAATTACCGGGCGGTCTTTTTTATCGTAAACAAGCATGCCGTTATCGAGGCCTTTTAAGTTTTCGATATCCTTTTCGTTTTCGGCATATACCCAGCGTGCCACGCTGTAACCCAGCTGGTTCATCAAAAGCTGCGCGCTGTATTCATTCAAAAGGCGGTATTCCAAAACTTCAAGCTGCAGCGAACCAACCACGCCGACGATAAAGCTTTCAATGCCCAGATCCTTCTGGCGGAATACCTGAATTGCGCCTTCCTGCGCCAGCTGCACAATGCCTTTTTCAAACTGTTTGCGTTTTAAGGAATCCTTAGGCTGCACGCGGGCAAAAATTTCCGGCGGGAAAACCGGGAAATCTTCAAACTGAATTTTCAGCTTTTCATCGCTCAGCGAATCGCCGATACCGAAAATGCCCGGGTCGAAAATACCGATAATATCGCCGGGGTACGCTTCTTCAACAATGGTGCGCTCCTGCGCGAGGAATTGCTGCGGCTGCGCCAGCTTAACCGGCTTGCCTCCCTGCACGTGGTACACCGTCATGCCTTTTTTGAACACGCCGCTGCAAATACGCATAAAAGCAATGCGGTCGCGGTGCGCCGGGTTCATGTTAGCCTGAATTTTAAACACAAACGCACTGAACAGTTCGTTGTCCGGGCTTAACAAATCGCCGTTCTGCAAAATACGCGGCTGCGGCATCGGCGACAGTTCCAAAAATTTCTCCAAAAAGCTGCGCACACCGAAGTTTGTCATGGCGCTGCCGAAGAACATTGGTGTCAGTTCGCCGCTGTTTACCTTCGCCATGTCGAACTCGTCGCCGGCCATGTCCAAAAGTTCAATATCGTCACATAATTTATGGTATAAATCCTCGCCGATAGCGTTAATAATTTCCGGGTCATCCAGGCTGCCCGTGGTTGATTTTAAAATTTTGGAGCCGTGGCTGCTGTCATTTTCAAACAGTTCAATCTGTTTTTTAACGCGGTCGTACACGCCGATATAATTGCCGTCGATACCGATAGGCCAGTTAATCGGGTACGCGCGGATGCCCAGCACCTGCTCGATTTCGTCCATCAAATCAAACGGGTCACGGCCGTAACGGTCAAGCTTGTTTACAAAAGTAAATACCGGCAGCTGCCTGCGGTGGCAAACCCAGAACAGCTTTTTCGTCTGCGGTTCCACACCCTTGGCGCAGTCGATAAGCATTACGGCGCTGTCAGCCGCCATCAAAGTGCGGTAAGTATCTTCCGAAAAGTCCTGATGGCCAGGCGTATCCAGAATGTTTACACGGTAGCCGTCATAATCAAACTGCAAAACGGAGCTTGTTACGGAAATGCCGCGCTGCTTTTCGATTTCCATCCAGTCCGAAACGGCATGGCGGTTGGATTTACGCGCCTTAACCGTACCGGCAAGGTGAATTGCGCCGCCGTACAGCAAAAGTTTTTCCGTCAGCGTCGTTTTACCGGCGTCAGGATGCGATATAATGGCAAAAGTGCGGCGTTTTTCAATCTTTTCAAGTAATTCCTGCATTGTTTTCCCCCGTTATTCCCTGTTCTGCAATTCGTAAATACTGTAAGCGTCAATAATCTGTTTCAAAATATAATCGGGCACCGGCACAGCCGTTTCCATAACGCCCTTAATGTTCACGCGGAAGGCAACGTCCTCATATTTTTCGCCGCCGTATGTTTCGCAGCTGAAGCTGGTACGCATAAACTCATCCTTAAAAGTGCAGTATTTCAGCACGTCATGCTTGCGTTTTAAATCCCATTCGTGGTAAAACTCATACAATTTTTTCTGCGCCTCCGGCGGAATATCCACACCAGCAACCACATAGCCGTCCATAGGCGTGCAGTCCAAATCTTCGTAAACCGTGCCGTCCTCCAGTTCGATGGTGACAGTCATCACATAGTCCACTTCGTTAAATCCGGCATTTTTAATCTGCCATTTTTCGTGCCATTTTCTAATGCACGCCGGGCAGATGAACTTTGCCTCTTTTACGGTATTGTTAATGTAATTGTCCTTATAATACAAAACGCCGCCTTCCGGCACAAACTCACTGCCGCATTCGGCGCATACAAGCCTTACGCTGCGAATCATTGCACGCACTCCTTTTCTGTCAAGGCTATAAAAAAAGCCTTCACGGGGATTTCCCGTAAAGGCAGTTGTTTCGGAATGGTCGGAGCGGCGGGATTCGAACCCACGACCTCTTCCACCCCAAGGAAGCGCTCTACCAAGCTGAGCCACGCCCCGAAACACAAGTAATATTATAAACAAACTAAATGCAAATGTCAAGCATTAATTATCAATAACGCGTGCGCCTTCTTCGTCAAGCTTCAGCACATGGTACACCGCCTGCTGCCCGGCTTTTTCAAAAGCCTGCTGCATGGCGCGCCCAATGGCTTCACTGTCGGCATCCGCCGCGGCGTATGCCATTAAGGTAGAACCAGCGCCGCTTATAATAGCGCCGTAAGCTCCGGCATTTTTAGCAGCCTTAAACACAGCCTGCATGCCGTTAATAAGCGGCATGCGGTACGGCTGGTGCAGCCTGTCCTCCAAAGCGTCTGGCAAAAATTTATATTCGCCCGTTAAAAGCGCGCTTACCAAAAGCGCACTGCGCCCGGCGTTAAAAACAGCATCCTTATGGCTTACCGTTTCCGGTATCGCCTGCCTTGCCCTTGCGGTAGAAAGCGGTTCTGCCGGAACTGCGGCAATAAAGCTCAGCGGCTTTTTGGGCACAAAGCGCAGCGAAGCAGCCTTGCCGTGCGCCATATAACTTACCGTAAACCCGCCCAGAAGCGCCGGTGCCACATTATCCGGATGTCCTTCAATTTCGGTAGCGTAATCAACAAGCTGCTGCCTCGTTAAAGTGCTGCCGGTTAAATAATTGGCCGCCATCAGCCCGGCAACAATGGCCGTACTGCTGCTGCCCAGCCCGCGCGAAAGCGGTATGCGGTTGTGCATGGTAACCTTCAGCCCGGTATAGCGGCGGTCGGTAAGCTCATTCCACAAACGGAAAAACGCCAGAAACGCCAGGTTTTTGCCGCTGGCATGCAAACGCCCGCTGCCCTCGCCGGTAACTTCAAGTTCAAAGCCGCGCTCAGTAAGCTCATAAGTAAATTCATTGTATAAATTGCAGGCAGCGCCCAAAACGTCAAACCCAGGCCCGCAGTTGGCCGAAGTGGCGGGCACAATTACCCTTACGCTTTTTTTCATAACATCACTCCACGTTGTCATCTTCAACATGGATGACGCTGCATACTTCCTTAATAACCGGCAGGCCCTTCAAAGTCTGCACGGCCATCTGCATGTCAAGCTCGGAAACATGGTAAGTAATAACAACAAGTTCTGCCAGCTTGTCGCCAACCATCTGTTTCTGAATAACTTTTTTCAGGCCCACATTCTGTGCGGCAAAAGCGGCGGCAATCGCAGCCAGAACGCCCGGTTTGTCCACAACGTTCAGGCGGATATAAAACGGCGAAAGCATATCTTCAAGGCGGCACAGGTGCTTTTCGTCAAAGCAGGTGCAGTTAATGCGCCCGGTAGAACCATGCACCATATTGCGCGCCACGTCGATAATATCGCCGCACACAGCGCTTGCAGTAGGCAGCCCGCCTGCCCCGCGGCCCATAAACATTGCTTCGCCAAGGGCGTCGCCTTCCACAAACACAGCGTTAAACACATCGTTAACGCCTGCCAGCGGATGCTCCGTGGGCAGCATGGTAGGCCTTACGCAAACAGTAATGCCTTTTTCTTCATCATGTTTGGCAACTGCCAGCAGTTTAATGGTATAGCCAAGTTCTTTGGCGTATTCAATATCGCAGAGCTTTAAACTTTCAATGCCCGATACCAGCACATCATCAAGGCTGATGCGCGTATTAAAGGCAATGGAAGCCAAAATTACCAGCTTGCGTGCGGCGTCCAGCCCGCCCACATCGGCAGTCGGGTCCGATTCGGCATAGCCTTTTTCCTGCGCCTCGCGCAAAACTTCGCCGTAATCCATATGGTCCTGCGACATTTTTGTAAGCATATAATTGGTTGTGCCGTTAACAATACCCATTACCGATTTAATGCGGTTGGCAGCCAGGCACGATTTAAGCGGGCGGATAATAGGTATGCCGCCGCCCACGGCACCTTCAAACATAAAATCAACATTGTGCAGCTCCGCCAGCGGAAACAGCTCCCTGCCGTATTTTGCCAGCACATCCTTGTTGGCCGTAACAACATTTTTTCCGTGCTCCAGCGCGGAAGCAATATATTCCTTCGCCGGATGCTCACGCCCAATCAGCTCAACAACAATATCAATGTCCGGGTCATTTACAATGTCCTCAAAATCACCGGTAACGGCATATTTTTTGCCAAGCTCCGCCGCTTTCTGCGGATTGCGCACCAATATTTTCTTTATTTCTATTTTGCAGCCTGCTTTTTTGGCAATTTCGCCGCCGTTATGCTCAAGCACGTGCAGCACGCCGCTGCCGACGGTTCCCACGCCCAAAAGGCCGATATTAATACAATCTTTCATTTGTTCCCCCCGTAATTAAATAAATGGCTGCGGCTTAAACCTGCCCCAGAACTTCCAGGCGTTTAACGCCGTCAATCATGCGGAGCTTATCCAAAAGCGCTTCCAAATCAACCGTCAGGTTTTTGGTTTCGATGGAAATAGTAGTGTTGGCAACACCCTGCAAAGGAATCCCCTGGTTAATGGTCATAATGCTGCCGGAATCACCTGCAACAGTATTCAGCACGCGCGAAAGCACGCCCGGTTTATGTTCAAGCAAAAGAGAAAGGGTAATGATTTTTTCCTTGCTTGCTTCATAAAACGGAAATACGTAATCTTTATATTTGTAATAAGCGCTGCGGCTCAGCCCCATTTTTTCAACGGCCTCATTAATGGTTCTGATTTCCCCGCGTTTTAAAATTTCCTTTACCTTAATGGTTTTTTTGATTGCTTCAGGCAGAATTTCCTCTCTGACAAGATAGAACGTAGATTTTTCTGTCATGTAATCATCTCCTAAAAAAATTTTTTACACCTTACTCATAGGGATATTATAACACTGTTTCGTGGTAAAAGCCATATGTTTTTGTGAATTTACTGAAATATTCTTACAATTTAAAAAATAAAACACATTCCGCTTATAAAACAGAATGTGTTTGTAAAATTATTTCTTTAAGTCTTCAGCGTGCCCCTGGCGGATTTTGCTTTCCGTGCCGTTTAAAAGGCGCTTGATATTATCCTTATGGCGGATAATTACAAACGCTGCCGCAACGGCGGCAAACAAAAACACCGGCAGCGGATACCCGAAATACCACGCAAGGCACGGCGCGCAGAACGCACCCACGCAGCTGCCCAGCGAAACATAGCGGGTTGCCAGCACAATGGCAAGCCACACAATAAAGCAAATGCCGCTTACCTTGGGCATTAAAAAGATTAAAAGCCCAAGGCCGGTTGCAACGCCGCGGCCGCCTTTAAAGCCCAGAAACAAAGAATAATTGTGCCCCAACAGCGCGCCGATAGCGGCAAACAGCATGGCGTACAAATCGCCGCCGGTCATGCTTTGGGCAATCATAACGGCAATAATGCCCTTGCCCGCATCGCACAAAAGCACCAGCGCCGCAGTTTTGCCGCCAACGGTACGGAAAACATTGGTACTGCCGATATTTTTGCTGCCGTACTCGCGTATATCAATGCCGTGAATTGCCTTAACCAGCCACAGCCCCGAAGGAACAGAGCCAAACACAAAACCAACGGCAAACCATAATACAAACATCATTACATCCATTTATCCAGCCTCTATTCGTCCTCTTTTTTGCCGCGGATAATCATTGACAGCGGCGTGCCTTCAAAACCGAACGCTTCACGCAGTTTGTTTTCCAGATAACGCTGGTACGAAAAATGCATGATTTCCGGCTCGTTGACAAAAATAACAAACGTAGGCGGCTTAATTTTAACCTGCGTTGCATACAAAATCTTCAAACGCTGGCCTTTTTCCGTCGGCGGCGGGTTAATTGCCACAGCGTCGGCAATAACCTGGTTCAGCACGCTGGTTGCCACACGCATGGCATTCTGTTCGGCAACGTAGTTAATAACCTCCGGCAGGCGGTGAATACGCTGCTTGGTAAGCGCCGATACATACACAACAGGCGCATATTGCATAAAAATCAGCTCTTTGCGCAGTGTTTCGGTATAGCGCAGGGTTGAGTTTTCATCCTTTTCGTAGGCGTCCCACTTGTTAACAACAATTACAATGCCCTTGCCTGCTTCGTGCGCATAACCGGCAATTTTTTTGTCCTGCTCGGTAACGCCGTCCACAGCGTCGATAACCATCAGCACCACGTCGCTGCGGTCAACGGCGCGCAGGCTGCGGATAATGCTGTACTTTTCAATCGGCTCGTCAATTTTGCCCTTGCGGCGCATACCGGCAGTATCAATAAACAAATACTTCTGCCCATTGCGCACAACCGGCGTGTCAATCGCGTCGCGCGTAGTACCGGCAACATCGCTTACAATGCTGCGCTCCTGCCCTACCAGCGAATTAAAAATGGAAGACTTGCCTACATTCGGGCGGCCGATAAGCGCAACCTTAATCTGGTCCTCGTCGTTGTCAAACACTCCTGCCTTATTCTGCGGAAACTTTGCCACAACGGCGTCCAAAAGGTCGCCAATGCCCAAATGGTTAGCCGCCGAAATCGGGAACGGCTCACCCAGGCCCAAATTGTAAAACTCGTAAACATTAAGCTCCTGCTTGGGCGAATCGGCCTTGTTTACAGCCAGCACAATCGGCTTGCCGCTTTTGCGCAGAATTCTGGCAACGTCGGCGTCCTCCTGCACAATGCCGCTGCGCGCGTCGCACACAAACAAAATAACGTCTGCCTCTTTAATGGCAATTTCCGCCTGCTGGCGGATGGAAACAGCAATCGCATCGCTGTTCATAATCTCAATGCCGCCGGTATCAACCATCATAAACTGGTTGTCCAGCCAGTCGCCCTCGGCGTAAAGGCGGTCGCGCGTTACGCCCGGGGTGTCTTCAACAATGGAAATGCGGCTGTTTGCAAAAATATTAAACAATGTCGATTTGCCGACATTAGGCCTGCCAACAATGGCAACTATCGGTTTACCCACTCCACTAACCTCACTCTCTAAAAATCTATGCCTGCCCGGGAACTTACCCCCAGATGGAAATAGTGCTTAACCTCCTGCATATCCGTTACCAGCCCGGCAGCATCACACAGCTTCTGCGGTGCGCCGCGCCCGGTGCAGATAATTTCGGCATAACCCTTATGCTCCTTCAAAAAATCAACCACTTCGTCCACCGGCAGCATGCCCGTCTGTAAAACAATGTTAATCTCGTCAAGTATTATTAAATCGGCTTCGCGGTTTAAAATTGCTTTTTTGGCGGTTTCCCAGCCGCTGCGCGCCAGGTCAAGGTCAACCTGCGCCGGATTTTTAAAATTTACAAAAGCATCGCGCCCAACCTGCTTTAAAGTAAAGCCCGGCAAAAGATGTGCGCCGATTGCCTCACTGTAATTGGGGTCATCTTTTAAAAAGGCCAGCATTAACACGCGCGCACCGCGTGCGCACGCACGGAAAGCCACCCCCAGCGCGGCACTGGTTTTGCCCTTGCCATCGCCGGTATAAACCTGCAAAATACCGTAATCTTTCATAACAACACCTTATCTTTGCAGCAGCTTGTACAAATCCCCTGCCGAAGCAGCCCTGTGCACGGGCGCTCCGCAGGCGGCGCAAAACTCTGCGTAACTCATATCGTCAAGGAACAAATCATCGCTGTTTAAAACAACCTCCGGCAAAATAACGCTCTCTGCGCCCTTAACGGCGTTTAAAATATCATTGCCGCATAAAAGCCCTGTTACGTTAACCGTATTGCCAAAAAACTCGTTCTCCACCGCCAGCAGCTTGTGCTGCATGCCGGTTTTGGCGTTAAACTCCTCAATAAGCGGCTGCAAAACCTTATAAGCGCTTGTGCCAACGGGTATAACGCTGTTTGTGCTGCCCTTAACCGGGGCAATTTTGCCTGCCTCCTGCCATTCTTCCAAAAAATTGCGGCTCAGGCCGATGCCGTTTTCCAGCTGCGGAAAACCGTCATACCACTCCGCTTCCGGCAGCGGCATGCCTGCCAGAATGTAAAACTCGTCGCCAAGGTACACAAACGATTTGCCAAGGCTTTGGCGGCATTCCTTCTGCCAGTCCGTAACCATGGTTACAATTTCACGCGCTTCCTGCGGCGTAAACAGGCGCAGCGGCGTTAAATGCGCGCGGTTTTTGGTAAGCCCCACCGGCACCACGGCCATAGTTTCAACATTCGGCGCCAGCGCGCGCAAATCGGCATAAGTGCGTTTTAAAACCTCACCGTCGTTATAGCCGGGGCAGCACACAATCTGCGTATGCACGGTAATACCGGCTTCAAACAGGCGGTGCAGCTTATCCATCAGCTCGCCCGCAAAGCGGTTTTTCATCATTGCGCAGCGCACTTCGGGGTCGGTAGCGTGTACGGAAACGTACAGCGGCGACATATGCGTTTTAATAATGCGGTCAAAATCTTCGTCCTTCATATTGGTAAGTGTTATAAAATTGCCGTACAAAAACGAAAGGCGGTAATCGTCATCACGCACATAAAGCCCCTTGCGCATGCCGGGTATCATCTGGTCTACAAAGCAGAAAACGCATTTGTTATAACAGGTTGTTACCCTGTCAAACACGGCGCTTTCAAACTCCAGCCCCAGGTCTTCATCTATGTTTTTAGTTATCTGTACATTGCGCTCATTGCCTGCGGCGTCCAAAAGTGTAAGCTCCACTTCCTCATCCGCCAGCAAAAAACTTAAATCTATAATATCGCGCACGCTGCTGCCATTAACCGCAATAAGGCTTTCGCCCGCTTTAATGCCTGCGGCATCGGCAAGGCTGCCGCGTTTAACGCTGCTTATTAATCCCTGCATAAAAACTCCTTTATATAAAACACTCTTTTAAAACATACTTTGTTAGTTTATATTATACCGTTAAATATGTCAAATTGCAAAATGATGGGATTGAGTTTTATTTTTTGGGTTTTGCTTTTAATTTTCTTTTAATCCTTTGTATGTAAGTTTTATGTTTTAATTTGCTTTTTTATTCATGTAACTTTTTGAAAAGACCAAAAAGTTACCAAAAAGTCTCTGCTCCTCAAAAAACTTAACGGCTCAGTATTAAATCAGTTCGCCACTTGCAGCGCCTGCGGAACTCGTTTGCTGCGCAAACTCAAACATCCTCCGGCAAATGCTGCAAGTGCCTTTTTATTTAAAGTTTTCGCCTGTTTTTTGAAAGTCGCCTTTTGACATGACCCGTACTTTTATAGCTTGATTTTGGATATTATGCTCTTAAATAGTATTTTATGACTATTCATTATAAAAAATATATGCAACCTGCGATAACATTGCTGTTTTTTATAAAAATTTACCAAAGTACGAATTTAAGCAAATCAACTCACCTAAATTCAATATATTAAAAGTACGGGTTACATCAAATCGCGGCATTAAAAATTTAGCGGTATTTACTGAAAAGCAATAAAATTTTCCCGGTGTTTGAGCGAAGCGAGTTCCGTGGAAAATTTTATTGCTTTCTGCGTGCCGCGTTTAAATTTTTTCAGCCGCGTGAGTTTTCTTGCTTCGTTCTTTTGCTCATTCAAAAGAATGAAGATGAATAATAAAAAGAAATAAAAATTGATAACGTATAATCAAAGACGAAAACAAAATTAAAAGTAACATCAATAAAACCGTAAATAAAAATACAATAACCTAACTACAAAGCCGCAAACCTCTCTAACCTAAAAAAACCTTTAAGGTAAAATTGCCTTCAAACTTTACACAAATCAAACAGTTTTATATACAAACTTCTCCGTCAATGGTATAATTAAAGCAAGCATAAGAGTCCGCGCGGGGGGGGAATTACGTACGCTAATTTTCTCTCGTGAATCTCCTCCCGTAATTTTTATTATGGGAGGTTTTATTATGGTAAAAATTTGCAGTACAAAATTTTATTAAGCCTGCTGGCAGCGGGCAGTATAAGCGTGTACGGCTTTGTAAATACGGCAGCAGCGGCAATTATTTATGAAACGCAAATACCAGACAATACTCGAGGTAAATACTATACAGCTAATGATACGGTTGATGGCGTTTTAAAGATTACTGGTAATATTCCTGCAGAAGTTGATAAAGGAATTGTTGGCAAATATTTTGAAGGAGTTGAAGATAATACAAAATATACTGGTAATAAAGTTATTATTGACGGCGTAGATTTTACTGAAAACTTTGGCGATGGAAAAGGTGTTATTGCTGGTGTATTTTTATATGAAAATGGTGATATACCAAAGAATGTTGAAGTTACAGATAATCATGTTATTATCAATGGAAAAAATGGTAATATAAATATTTCTGTTATGGGACGTATTGCAGGTGCCATTGAAGATACTGCAAAAATAAAATCATATTTACACGATAATACAGTATACATCGAAGGCATAAAATCTTGCAGTATGGATAGAATTACCGGAGCAATGGGTTATTACGTACAAAATAATAAAACTATTATTAAAGATTCAGATATTACGATTACTTGGGATTCTATATCTGGTGGTAATGCTGCTTATGGAGAAGAAGGAGATTTTGCTAATAATAATACGGTTGAAATAATAAATTCAACAGTAAACCTTGATAATGGTTATGGAATTATCGGTGGATATGCAGTAGAAGGCGACGCAAAAAATAATAATGTTATTATAAGCGGAGATAATACAGTAATTAACTGCAATATTTATGGTGGAATAGGTGGATTAAAGGCTTCTGCTGGTACTGGTGAAGTAAGTAATAACAGCATAACGTTAAAAGATAATGCAAATTTATCGCAAGCAGAGCTAATTGGCGGTTATAATGCAGCAGGAACAGATATAAGTGGAAATAAACTCATTATTGACGGTTGGACAGGGCAAAACGTTAAAGGTGCTTATAATTTCAGCGACATTGATTTTACCAACATCAAATGGGCCAGTGGCAATACGGTTTTAAAGATCATTGGTAATGGCGAAACCGACGCTCTCGCCAATACTAAAATAAACCATGATAATGTTATTTTTAGCGGCGGTACGCAGCTTAAAACCGGTGACAGCATGATATTAGTTTCCGGTGATAATTTGGATATTAGTGCAGATAATGTCAGCACAGCCGGTAATTTTACAGCAGGTGTTTCCATAGAAGGAACCGGAAAGGCAGAAGTCGCCTCTGACGGCAATAGTGTTAAATACACGCTGACTGAAGTTAAACATTTAGACCAAATCGACCTCGTTGCCGAAAACCGCGCCGTTGCGGCAGCGTTTGTAAACCAGGGCACGGATTTAATCAGCGACAGCCTGGATACCATCAGCCGCGACGATAATTACGGCGTTAAAACCTTTGCCGCTGTGCACGGCAACCGCAGCAAATACGATGTGAACAGCGATATTAAAATTAATGGCTGGAGTACGATTGTCGGCGTAGGCAATGCCGATAAGTTCAATAACGGCAACGAGTTCAGCTGGGGCGTATTCTACAAAAACGGCAGCGGAAATTACAGAACATTTAATGAATTCAACAACGAGTTCTTCCGCGGTGACGGCAGCCTTGTTTATAACGGCGGCGGCATTGCGGCACGCTACACCAATAAAAACGGCGTTTATACGGAAGGCAGCCTCCGTGCCGGTATGTTAAAGAGCGATATGGATAACGCTTTGCGCGACGGTGCAGGCAATTTTACGGCTACGAAAGTGAAAGCGCTTACTACAGCGCACATATTGGCATTGGCAAAATTATCAGCCTCAGCGAAAGCAGTGACCTTGATATTTACGGCAAGTTCTTCCACACCTACACCGAAGGCGACAGCTTTAAGGTTGCTAATGACGAGTTTGAGTTTGACAGCATTAACAGCGACCGCCTGCGCATAGGTGCGCGCATTACCAGCAATAAGGAAAATAAGTTCAGCACTTATTACGGGCTTGCGTATGAGTACGAGTTTAACGGCGACGCTGACATGACGGCGCAGGGGCTTAAAGCGCCCACGCAGAGCTTGCAGGGCAGCAGCGTAATGGCAGAAGTTGGCTTTAATTACCAGCCCACGCCCGACAGCCCGTGGAGCTTTGACCTGAATATGCGCGGCTACGCAGGCGAACGCCAGGGCGGCAGCTTTAACGTACAGGCAACGTATACTTTCTAACTTTATAAAACAAACATATAAGCAAAAACAACCGGCGGCACAGTATAATGCTTCCGGTTGTTTTTTATAAAAATTATGTTTTAACGGCAGTTATAAAACGTTTTAATGGCATCATTTTGACTTAGCAAAATATTTTACTGCATAGTATGCGGCAAATGCCACAATATAGGTAAGTGCCGCCATAGCAACTTTTTTGTTGAAACCAATCTGTTCGTCTACGTAATCTTCTGCTGTCATTTCTTTTTCAACAGTAATATATGATTTTTCTTCCGGTATATAAAGCACGCGGCGTTCAACAGGTTTTCCTTCATCCACAATTTGCTGGGCGCTGCTTTCAATGCCGCCTTTTTCAAGGATATAATTATACTCGTTCACAAAACGCAGCTTATCTCTTAACTTTTTGCCCTGTTCAATTTTTTCACGCCAGTTTTCAGGCTCCGGCATCTTTTCGGCTGCTGCCGCCAGTTTATTTTTCCTGTTTTCTTCCGTCCAGTAATCTACGGCATAAACGGTAGTTGTGGGGTTTCTTCTTTTCATTTTGCTGCTAAAATTGGTTTCTTTTTGCAGCGGAATTACCCTTTGCGGGTAAAACGTGTAAACGCCCATATCCTTATATTCATCAGCCGGGCGCACCTTCTGCATATCTCCATAGCTGTTAAAAAGTGCAATTACAGCAACAATAAATATAAACACCGGCAAAAAACGCAGTATGCTTTTAATTTTTTCCATAACACGCCACCACCCGTTTAATTATGGCTTAACGAACCTTTTATAATTTAATCATAGCATAAGCGGCAATATATTACTATAACTTATAAGCAATTTTACAGTTTGCTGTATGTACAAAAAAAGAGCTGAACATAAAGTTCAGCTCTTTTGCGTAATTATAAATTTTATAATCGGCGTTCAGTTATATTAAGCGCGGGAAATGTATTCGCCGGTACGGGTATCAATGTTGAGTACGTCGCCTTCGTTAATGAACAGAGGTACTTTAACAACATAGCCGGTGTCCATGGTTGCGGGTTTGCTGCCGCCGGTAGCCGTATCGCCGCGGATGCCCGGGTCGGTTTTAACAACAGTCAGTTCAACGGTGTTCGGCAGGTCAACGCCGATAACGCGGCCGTTGTAAATCATGATTTTGGCATCCATGTTTTCTTTAAGGAAGTTGATGGCATTGCCAAGCTGTTCTTTGGTAAGTTCGGACTGTTCGTAGGTTTCGTTGTCCATGAATACATAGTTGCCGTCGGATTCATACAGATACTGCATTGCGCGGCGGTCGATATGTGCTTTCGGCAGACGTTCGCCTGCGTTGAAGGTGCGTTCTACAACGGCACCGGTGCACATGTTGCGCATTTTAGCACGTACAAAAGCTGCGCCTTTGCCCGGTTTTACATGCTGGAATTCTACAACCTGCCATGCGTCGCCATCGATGGTAACAGTTACGTTGGTTTTAAATTCGTTGGTTGAAATCATAAATGCTCCTCCTGTTTATTTAAAATTAAACAATTTCCATCAGTTGCTTTTTAACGCCGCACAGCACTTTAGCGCCGTCATCCGTCAATACAACCGTGTCTTCGATACGTACACCGCCCTTGCCGGGAATGTAAATACCTGGTTCTATGCTGAATGTCATGCCGGGCTCCAGCACAACATCAGTACCGCGTTTGTTGATATTGGGCATTTCGTGAATTTCAAGGCCCACGCCGTGCCCCAGCCCGTGCACGTAGTTTTCGCCGTAGCCGCGCGAGGTAATGTATTCTCTTACAATCGCGTCAAGCTCCGCGCCCGTCATGCCGGGCTTTGCGCTTTTTAAACCGCGCCACTGGGCTTCTTCAACTATGGTGTAAATTTCCTTGTGCCACGAATTGGCCATGCCGAGCACAACCGTTCTTGTCATGTCGGAATGGTAACCGTCGTACACAGCACCAAAGTCGAAGGTAATAAAATCGCCTATTTCAATCTGTTTATCGCTTGCCATGCCGTGCGGCAGAGCGCTGCGCGCGCCGGAGGCGATAATCGTATCAAACGAAGGTTTTTCGCTGCCCATACTGCTCATGTAGTATTCAAGCCTTGCAGCCAGTGCTTTTTCCGTCATGCCGGGTTTAATTTCCGGCAGCAGTTTTAAAAACGCCTGGTCGGCAATTTTAAAGGCCTTCCACATCAGGTTCAGTTCGCGTTCGTCTTTAACCATGCGCAGATACTTTAAATCAATGTTTAAAAGCTCTTTGCCGCTTACTGCCTCTTTAAGGCTCTGGTAATCATTATAGCTGTAAGCCGCGCCGTCAAAACCGATTTTGGTATGCGCTTTGGCAAAATCCGCCGCTGCCTGCCAGATATCGCCGGTGTAGGTAAATACACGGCAGTAATGCTGCACTTCGCCTTCTGCCTGCGTGGTATAACGCCCGTCGGTTATTAAAACCGTGCTTTTGGCGTCAACATAAAGCAGGCTGCTGTCGCCGCGGAAGCCTGACAGATAGCGGATTGTCGGTATATCCTTCACAATAACGCAGTCAAGCCCGTTTTTGGCCATCAGGCTTAAAAACCTGCCCAAACGCTGCATCATTTCCACTCCACCAGTCTTTCCTAAACAATAATACCATTATATTCTATCATAAATACTGCCTGCTGTCACTATAAAACCGGCTCGCCTTCCAGAATTTCTACCGTAAAGGGCATGTTTTCAATTATTTCCATTACGTCGTTGTAGGTATCGGGCGTGCCCAAAAGTTTAACCACGCCTTCACGCGGGTCTTCGGTTGTAACAAGCGCCAGGTGTTCGTAGCCTTCCATAATCCAGTTTACGTCGGCAATGCGTTCCGGCGCCACGCGCAGATAGATAATACTTCGGTCGTCGCTCATATAATTTTCCTCCGCAGCAGCGAATCGGGCAGAAGCTCCGCATCGCAGTCAATCCAAAAGTGCTGGCGTGCGTGCGGCGCACATTCGATATGTGTGCCTTCTTCGTCCTGCATATTTTTAAGTTCCAGCGGCATTAAGGTGCCGTCCGTCATTAAAAGTTCCAGCTTTTCGCCGTTTTTTACGTTGTTGCGCTGCTCAATCAGCGCTTTTTTGTTTGCTTTATCGTAGCTTAAAACAATGCCTACAAAATCGTGCGTCTGTTCGTAGCTGCTGGTGGTATAAACCTGCGCATCCGCGCCGGGCGTGCCAAAGGCAAAGCCTTCGGTATACGGGCGGTGCGATACTTTGTTCAGTTCTTCAATCCACTCAGGCAGCACTTTATAGCCGTCCGGGTCTTTCATATAAGCGTCAATCGCCTTGCGGTACACGCTGGCCACGGTTGCCACATAATGCACGCTTTTCATGCGGCCTTCAATTTTCAAGCTGCAAATGCCTGCTTTAACAAGCTGCGGTATGCGCGCAATAAGGCATAAATCCTTGCTGTTCATTACATAGGTGCCGTGCGCGTCTTCTTCAATATCGTAGCTTTCGCCGGGGCGGTTCTTTTCGTGCAGGGTGTATTCCCAGCGGCAGGCCTGCGCACATGCGCCTCGGTTGCCGTCGCGCCCCGTAAGGTAGCTGCTTAAAAGGCAGCGGCCGCTGTAGGATATGCACATTGCGCCGTGTACAAAGGCTTCCAGTTCCACACTGGTTTTTGCGCCGATTTGTGCAATTTCTTCCAGCGAAAGTTCGCGCGCCAGCACTACGCGTTCCGCACCCAACTCCTGCCACGCCTGCACGCTTTCCCAGTTGGTGGTGTTAGCCTGCGTGCTTACGTGCAGCGGCATGCCGGGCACAACGCGCCGCGCCGTCTGCCATACGCCAAGGTCGCTTATCAAAAGCGCGTCCGCACCGGCCTTTTGCAGTGCCAGCAAGTATTCCGGCAGTTTTTCAATATCGCTGTTATGCGCAAAAATATTTACGGTTACATAAACCTTTTTGCCTAAAGAATGGGCAAAGTCTGCCGCTTCTTTAATTTCGTCAATTTCAAAATTATTGGCAAAAGCGCGCAGGCCAAACATTTTGCCGCCCAGGTAAACGGCATCCGCACCGTAGCGCAGCGCCATTTTGCACTTTTCCATATTTCCTGCCGGCGCCAAAAGCTCCGGCTTAACAATTTGTCTTGTCATGTTCCTTCCTTACTGCGGGCCGTGAATATCTTCTATCGCCTGTAAATGTTCTTCGTAAGTGCGCGTAAAACGGTGGTGCCCGTCTTTTTCGGCCACAAAGTATAAATAATCCGTATTTTCCGGGTTCAGCACGGCTTTAATGGCGTCCATGCCGGGGCTGCCAACCGGTCCCGGCGGCAGGCCGGGGTTAACATACGTGTTGTACGGATTTTCAATGCGCGTATCGGCAATAGTGATTTCGGCCTTCTGTTCTCCGCCCAGTATATATTGAATGGTTGTATCCGACTGAATGGGCATATAAATTTGCAAGCGGCGCAGAAAAACACCGGCAATGCGCGGCTGTTCTTCTTTAAAAACGGCTTCCAGCTCCACCATTGAAGCAATGGTTACTATATCGTGAATGGACATTTTGGTTTTTTCTGCCGCTTCGCCGATTTTTTCGTGGTTAATCTGCGTATTAAACTCCTTAACCATCATGGCAAGCATGTCTTTTTCCGTCATGCTGTCGTTAAACTGGTAGGTTGAAGGGAAAATAAAGCCTTCTGCCTTGTATTTTACATCGGCATTATTGGTTTCCATATATTTATACGGAGTGTAGTTGCGTGCGGCTTCTTTAAATTTTTCCGCATCGCCCAGCCCTTCTGCCGCCAGCTTGGCTGCCGTTTTTTCTACCGTGTAGCCTTCAGGCACGGTAAAACTTACGGTTTTAACCTGCCCGCGTGCCAGAATATCTATAATTTCATCGTTTGATTTTCCTGCTTCAATTTCGTAGCTTCCGGCCTGCAATTTGCCTTCCAGGCCCATAAAACGCGCTTCCAGCCTGAAGCTTTCAGGGCGTTTAATAAGTTTCTGCTTGTGCAGCATATTGGCAATGTCTGCCGCCGTCATGCCGTTTTCTACCGTAACAACGTAGGTTTTGCCGTCGGCTAAATCGGCATTATTGCCCGTATAATTTAAAACCCAGTAAGATGCTACAAATATTACCAGCAAAGTGCTCATAAAAAACGGTAATATTTTTCTCATGCTACGCCGCCCCTAAACATTCGTACTTTAAAAATGCCGGACCAGAGGTCCGGCAGGCAGTTTATTATTCTTCGTCCCATTCGGCAACGAGTTTTTCGTAAGCCGCTTTAACTTCTTCAAACTCCTCGTCGGTAGGCCCAAGATAAATTTCGTTGCCGTCTTCGTCAAAGTCAATGCGGGCAATGATTACATTGTCCTCGTCATCGTCTTCTTCATCATGGCAATGGCATTCTTCATCTTCGCAGCCGCAGTCGTCAGCGTCCAAAGCGGAAAGAACCGCAAAGCTCTTTTCACCAACGGGGATAACCATTTCCTCACGGAAATACATTTCGTTGCCGTCCTCGTCGGTAATAACTACGATTTCTTCTTCGTCGATATGGTCATGCTCAAGCTCAAATTCTTTGTTATCGTCCATTTTGTACCTCTTTCTTAAAGCATAAGTATAATTAGGTTTATTTTATCGTATCATACCGCTAACTGTCAATAAAAGGATAAGTGAAATTTACTTAAACAAAAACAGCGCCCGCTGAAAATACGGACGCTGCTGCTTTAATTTTTATTTGCCAAACAATTTGCCGAGGCCTTGTTTTACTGCCCCGCCAACCTGCTGGCGCACGTTTTCGCGCACTTCTTCTTTGGTAGGAGCGGTAAAGCCTGATTCGCTCATTTTATCAAAAGTAATTTTGCCGTTGCTGTTCATTACGGCGTTAGAGGTAAAGCTGCCCAGCGGTGTGCCAATGGTAATGCCGGAGAAAGTCATCTGCCCGTTTGCGCGGCTGAAATTGCCTGAAAGCGAGTTAAACGGAACGCCTGCAAAATTGCCGGGAGCAATAACAAACGTACCGCCCGCAACGGCGCTGTCTGCACTGCCGGTGCCGCTGGCATCTGCTTCAAAGCTCAGCGGGCCGCTGATTTGCGTTTCCGTTACCGCGGTGCTGTCCATGCCGCTGCCGGAAAGATGCAGCGCAAAGTTTTTGGTTGCTGCTTCTACCGTGCCGCTTACGCCCAAAGTACCGCTGTAAACATTGGCATAAGTGTTGCTTAACGTTACCAGACCGTTGGTATAGTTATAATTGCCGTTAATGCCCGTTGCCACAAGCGGAGCAACTTCCAGCTTATCCATGGTAAAGCTGCCGTTAATTACAGGCGCGTCAATCGGGCCTGTTACCTTGCCGTTAATGTTAACGCTGTCGGTAATGCCCAGGCCGGGGCTTACAGCGTCCACACGGAAGGAAGGCGCTGCCACGTTCAAATCATAAGTAGGCATACCCTGTTTCTGGAACAGAATTTTGCCGTCCATGTTAACGTCCTGCCCTTCCACTTTGCCTTTAACGGCGGTAAACGAAGCGGCATTGTTGTCAATGGCAAAGCTGCCGCCGCCATCGGTAATGTTATAGCCCAAAGCCTTGCCTGCCACGCCGCTCAGGCTGCCGTCAAGGTTCAGGTTCCACTGCGCACCGTGCAGCCCAGCTGCAAGTTTGGCGCCGTTAATAACGCCGCCGGTAATGCTCAGTTCGCCAAACGAAGGCAGAACTTTCATAAGCTCAGTAATTTGCAGGTTTTTAACTTCGGCGCCGATTGTTACATCGTCATAAACCTTATCAATGCTGCCAATTAAATCAGCGTCGCCGTTTTTACCCTGCAAAGTAAATTTAATATCCGGGAACTCTTTTAAATTAGCCTGCATTTCCACGTTGCTGAAATCAAGCTTCTGCCCGTTCATGTCAAGCGCCAGAGCGCCGTCGGTAATTTCCACCATGCCGCGGAACTCTGTCGGCGTTTCATCATCTTTATCGGAAAAATTGATGTAGTTAATAATGTCAAGCCCGTCTTTATCGGTGTAATTTACCGCAAACTGCGGCTTTTCGATAGAAATGCTGTTAATGGAGTTAATGCCGAAAGAACCTTTAAGGATATCAAAAAGGTTGGCGGAAACGTTCATTTCCGGTACTTCGGCCAGTTTTTTACCGTCAGGCGCAGTCCACACTACGTTTTCAAACACAACGTTGCCCGATACACTGGCACTGAAATGCCCTATTTGCAGCTTGCCCTGCAGCACCGTCTGCCTGTCGGCCATTTCGTTTACAAAGCCCGCGGCTTTATTGCCTGCCACATGCACCGCCAGCGTGCCAAGAATTATCAGCACCGCTATTACGCCGCCGGCTATTTTATGTTTTCTCTGCAACATTAAAATCACCCCGCTGCCGTTTGTTTAGCGCCGGCTGTCCAAATAGTTCTGCAAAATAACCACAGCCGCCATCATGTCAATAATTTTACGGCGTTTCTTGCGCTTCATATCCGCATCTATCAGCACATTTTCCGCCGCTACTGTCGAAAGCCTTTCATCCCACAGTACAACTTTAATGCCTTCAAAGCGTTTTTTCAGTTCTTCGGCAAAAGCCTCGCTTACGTGCGCGCGTTCGCCTATTGTGCCGTTCATATTTTTGGGGTAGCCCAAAACAACCGTATCCACTTCATGCTCTTTAATCAGCTCGCCTATGCGCTCAAAATCGCGTTCTTCCGTTGTACGGCGTATGGTTTCCACGCCGCCGGCAATCATGCCCAGCAAATCACTCGTTGCCACGCCTATTGTGCGTGTGCCGATATCAAGCCCCATGCTTCTTTTCATAGCGCCGCCCTACTTTTTAGCCGATGCGGAAAGATAACTTTTTACAAGCTCTTCCAAAAGTTCATAACGTTCAAAACGGCGCAGCTTGGTGCGCGAATCTTTATGGCTGGTAATGTAAGTGGGGTCGCCGCTTAAAAGATAGCCCACAAGCTGGTCTACCGGGTTGTAGCCTTTTTCCTCCAGCGCGGCATAAACCTCGCGGATAGTCTGGGCTACGTCTTTTTTATCTTCAGTGCGTTTAAACATCATGGTTTCGCTTGAAATGCTCATAACTATTCCTCCTTTAAAAATAAAAAGGCTTTTTATTTATTTTAACATACCTTAACGCAAAATAATAGAAAGAAACGGCTGAGCTTTAAACCCAGCCGTTACTATTTTGTGAAATTATTTAATCTGTCCTTCAATAACAGTCAGTGCGGTTTTCAGTGCTTCATCAAGTTTGGAAGCATCTTTGCCGCCGGCCTGCGCCATATCGGGGCGTCCGCCGCCGCCGCCGCCGCAAACCCTGGCAACTTCCTTAACAATCTGCCCGGCATGGATGCCTTTGGCAACAGCGTCTTTGGTTGCCATGGCAAGAATGTTGATTTTGCCGCTGTCAATAACGTCAGCCAGCACTACAACGCCGCCAACTTTATCGCGCATCTGGTCGCCCAGGCTGCGCAGTGCTTCAACGTCACCGGCGCTTACTTTCTGTACAAGTACGGGAACGCCTTTAATATCGCAAACGCTGGAGGCAGCGTCGCTTACCTGTGCTTTGGCAATCTGGCCTTCCAGCTCGCTGATTTTCTGTTCCGCTGCTTTATAATCGGACTGCAATGCGCAGATACGTGCGCAAAGGTCATTGCTGCGGCATTTAAGGCCGGTTGCTGCGGTTTTAACCATGTCTTCCATCTCGCGTACATAGTTCAGCGCGCCGTGGCCGGTTACGGCTTCAATACGGCGTACGCCTGCGCCTGTGCTCGATTCGGACAGAATTTTAAACATGCCAATCTGCGCGGTGTTGCCAACATGCACGCCGCCGCAGAATTCCATGGAAAAGCCCGGTACGGTAACAACGCGTACAATGCTGCCGTATTTTTCGCCGAACAGTGCAACTGCACCGCGTTTTTTTGCTTCGTCAATCGGCAGTTCTTCAATGGTTACATCTTTTGCTGCCAGAATCTGGTCGTTTACAATTTCTTCAACCCTGCGCAGTTCTTCTTCCGTTACGGGAGAGAAATGCGAGAAGTCAAAACGCAGACGGTCAGGGCCAACATAGCTGCCTGCCTGGTTTACATGGTCGCCCAAAACCTGTTTTAAAGCTGCATGCAGCAGGTGGGTTGCTGTATGGTTGCGGGCAATATCGTTTTTGCGTCCGCGTTCAATTTCAAACTTAACTTCGTCGCCAACGGCAACGGTGCCTTCGGTTACGGTGCCAATCATAATGGTTGCGCCGTCCGGCAGTTTTTTGGTAATTTCAACCTGCATTACGCCGGCAGGGGCAATAATGCGGCCGGTATCGCCAAGCTGTCCGCCGCCTTCAGCGTGGAATGCGGTAACGTCAGTAATAACAGCGGCTTTTTTGCCGTCCTCCATGCTCTCAACCGGCTGTGCGTCATGAGCAGGATACATGGCAGCGATTTTGCCGCCCTGTGCGCCTTCATCAACCTTTAAGGAAGCAAGGTCAATGCTGCGGGTGTTGTAAATTACCGGGCGTCCGGTTTTGTCGTCGCGAGCGTCGCGTGCCATTTTGCGCTGAACTTCCAAAGCCTCGTTAAAGGCTTTATCATCCATCGTCATGCCTTCTTCTTCCAGAATCTCGGCAGTCAGCTCACGCGGGAAACCGAAAGTATCGCTCAGGCGGAAAGCAGTTGCGCCGTCCAGCACGGTTTTGTTTTCTTTTTTGAGGCTTTCTATTTCGGTGTATAAAAGGTCGCAGCCCTGACGCAGAGTGCGCAGGAAGCTGGTTTCTTCCATCTCGATAACTTTATGGATAAAGCTTGTTTTTTCAACAAGGTACGGATACGGTTCTTTAAACATGTCAATAACAACATCAACCGCACCGTTAAGGAACTTGTCTTCAATGCCGATTAAGCGCGCATGGCGTACGGCACGGCGCAGTACGCGGCGCAGTACATAGCCGCGGCCTTCGTTGGAAGGAAGCACGCCGTCGGCAATCATAAAGGTAATGCTGCGGACATGGTCGGCAATAACCTTTAAGGATACGTCGGTCTTTTTATCCTTGCCGTATTCTACGCCGGCAACTTTAGCGGCGTATTCAATAATCGGGAAGATAAGGTCGGTTTCAAAGTTGGAAGGCTTGCCCTGTAATACGGAAGCAAGGCGTTCAAGGCCTGCGCCGGTATCAATGTTTTTATTGGCAAGCGGGGTGTAAGTGCCGTCTTCATGCTGGTCATACTGGGTAAATACCAGGTTCCAGATTTCAAGGAAACGGTCGCAGTCACAGCCGGGTTTGCAGTCCGGTCTGCCGCAGCCGCGTTCTTCGCCCATATCAATGTGCAGCTCGCTGTCCGGTCCGCACGGGCCGCTGCCGGTTTCCCAGAAGTTTTCTTCAAGGCGTACAATACGTTCATCAGGCACGCCTACAACATTGTGCCAGATTTCGTATGCTTCATCGTCAGTCGGATGGATGGTTACCCACAGTTTATCGGCAGGCAGCTCCAGTTCTTTGGTTAAAAATTCCCAGCTCCAGGGAATGATTTCTTTTTTGAAATAATCGCCGAAGGAAAAATCGCCCAGCATTTCAAAATAGGTATGGTGGCGCGCAGTACGGCCTACGTTTTCAATATCGCCGGTACGCACGCATTTCTGGCAGGTAGTGATACGCGGAGAAGGCGGTTTCATTTTACCGGTAAAAAACGGTTTAAAAGGCGCCATGCCCGCACCAATTAAAAGCAGAGTCGGGTCATCCTGCGGAATGAGCGAAGCGCTCGGCAGCACGAGATGCCCTCTGTCTTCAAAAAACTTTAAAAATCTTTTACGGATTTCATTACCACTCATGTACTTCATAATTCAAAAATCGCTCCTTTTAAATAGGTACAACGCATAAGAAAATTATATAAAAATTAGCGTGCAAAGTCAACGCACGCTAAAAGTATACAGGGTTATTAATTAATTTTTCTGTTTGTCATGCAGCGCTTTTTCCGCGCCAATGTCCTTCGGAAAGTAATATTTGTGCCCGATAAGTTCATCAGGCATATACTGCTGCTGTACCCAGCCGCCAGGGTAATCGTGCGGATATTTATAGCCCGTTCCGTGCCCCAGCGCACCTGCGCCGGGGTAATGCGCGTCGCGCAGATGTTTGGGCACCGTGCTCTGCACCGCACGCGCTTCTTCACGCGCACTGAAAATTGCCGTGCAGCAGGCGTTGCTTTTAGGGGCGTTGGCTATATAGCACACGGCCTGCGCCAACGGCAGCTGTGCTTCCGGCAGGCCTATAAAATGGGCAGCCTGCGCCGCGGAATTAGCCACAACCAGCGCCATCGGGTCGGCATTGCCTACATCCTCTGCCGCGCAGATAACAATGCGCCGCGCGATAAAACGCACGTCCTCGCCGCTTTCCAGCATCTCTGCCAGATAATGCAGCGCCGCGTCGGCGTCACTGCCGCGCATGCTTTTTATAAACGCCGATACTGTGTCATAATGGCGGTCGCCTTTTTTATCGTAACGCTTAAAAGCATCGCCCATTACGCTTTTAAGCACCGCGCCGTCAATCGTTTTTACGCCGTCCGGCAGCATAAATTCTGCCTGCTCCAAAAGGTTCAGCGCCACGCGCGCGTCGCCGCCGCAAAAATCAGCCAATGCTTCCAGCGCCTCGTCCGTCATGGCAAGCCCCTGCCTGCCGTAGCCGTTTTCCTTATCTGTCAGCGCCTTTTGCAAAATCTTTTTAACGGCGTTTTTATCAAGCCGCTCCAAACGGATAATTTTCATCCGCGACAAAAGCGGCGCATTAACTTCAAAAAACGGGTTTTCCGTAGTTGCGCCGATAAGAATAACCGTGCCGTTTTCCACATACGGCAAAAGCACATCCTGCTGAGCCTTGTTAAAGCGGTGTATTTCGTCGATAAAAACTATCGTGCGCCCCATACCGCTGTACAAAGCGTCACGCGCTTCGCCAATCAGCTTACGCAGCTCCGGCACGCCGCTCGACACGGCATTAAGCGCAACAAAACGGCTTTGCGTCATATTGGCAATAATATGTGCCAATGTAGTTTTGCCGGTTCCCGGCGGTCCGTAAAACAAAAGCGGCTGCAAAGCATCGCGCTCAATCATCCGCCGCAGCGGGCTGCCCGGCCCAAGGGCTTTTTCCTGCCCCGCAAAATCGCTTAAACGCCGCGGGCGCATACGGTCTGCCAGCGGTTTGGTAATTGTTTGTGCAAATAAACTGTCCATATTTTAATCCTGCCCGGCTATTATTTTCTGTACAATATGCGCAGCCATCATCATACCGGCGCAGGCAGGCACAAACACCAGGCTGCCCGGCACGCTGCCTTCAATAAAGCGCTGCGGTTCTTCATGAGAATATACAACTGTAATGCCTTCGGTAATACCGGCGTCGCGCAGTTTTTTGCGCATGCTGCGCGCCAGCGGGCACACGCTTGTTTTGCTGATATCCGTAATTTCCAGCATTTCCGGGTGCAGCTTGTTGCCCGTACCCATGGCCGATACCACTGGGACATTATGCCTGTAAGCCTCTATTAAAAGGTCTGCTTTTGATTCCGTACTGTCGATAGCATCGGCAATAAAATCAAAACCGTCCACAAAAAGGTTTTCAAAATCGCCCGGCCTGTAAAAATCCTTAATAACCCTTATGCGGCACAAGGGGTTAATATCGCGCAGGCGCGCTGCCATAACGTCAGCCTTAAACTTGCCGATAGTGCTTGTAAGCGCAGGCAGCTGGCGGTTAATGTTGCTTGCTTCAACGGTATCATTATCCATAATTACAAAGCTGCCAACACCGGTACGGCACAAAGCCTCCGCCACATAAGAACCAACGCCGCCAAGGCCTATAACGGCAACTCTGGCGGCATTTAATTTTTCAACGGCCTTGGGGCCGATAACCATTTCTACACGTGAAAGCTCCATGAGTCCTCCAAAAAAATTTCCCCGCAATGCCGTCCTGCCCAATGTTTTGAACCTGCATGTGCAGGTGGGTGCCCTCCCGCCTACCGCAAAAGTCCCCTCGAGAGGGCTTGTTTTTAATAGGCGGAGCTCAAATTCCGGGCTCCCTAGGTAAGTGTGTTGGCTCAAAACTAAAAGGCAATGTAACGAAAACACCGCAGGGGAATTTGCTCCAATATAAGCCCGGCTCGTCGCCGTTCTATCTATATCTATAATAGCAAAAATTGCGTAAAATCACAAGTGGCAAGTAGTTGCAGAGCAGAAAAATACATAGCGAATTATACTATCGTTATCAATATCCAACAGAGTACTAAAACAATATTGTGTTAAATAAAAAAGACTTTTTGTGTAAGTTTATCAATATCCAACAGAGTACTAAAACATCATGGGCGGTGATAGTGCCAAAACTATGTGTAAGTTTATCAATATCCAACAGAGTACTAAAACCAGCGGCATGGGACTGCTTTGCAAGGGAAGTGTAAGTTTATCAATATCCAACAGAGTACTAAAACGCAACAGCTATCCTTTTGATGGGCGGCACAGTGTAAGTTTATCAATATCCAACAGAGTACTAAAACCTAATGCAGCAGATGTTCGGCAGCAACCCGGTGTAAGTTTATCAATATCCAACAGAGTACTAAAACGATGAGATGGTGCGGCTGGCTATTATGCAGTGTAAGTTTATCAATATCCAACAGAGTACTAAAACGTCACATGGACAACACCTATGGGACTGCTGGTGTAAGTTTATCAATATCCAACAGAGTACTAAAACGAAGTCAAACACAAACTTGCTTTACTTGCTGTGTAAGTTTATCAATATCCAACAGAGTACTAAAACATATATCGCTTATGCCGTGGTATTCCTGCGGTGTAAGTTTATCAATATCCAACAGAGTACTAAAACGACGTGCTTGGAAGCATAATTGTAGTATAGTGTAAGTTTATCAATATCCAACAGAGTACTAAAACAAATTACTTGCCGATGCCGCGGTTAGCTTAGTGTAAGTTTATCAATATCCAACAGAGTACTAAAACCAACCTTGCCCGGTATAACACGGACCTTGGTGTAAGTTTATCAATATCCAACAGAGTACTAAAACTACAAAACTACACAGGAATTATACGGGCCGTGTAAGTTTATCAATATCCAACAGAGTACTAAAACCAACCTGCACATTTTGTTCAAACAATGCCAGTGTAAGTTTATCAATATCCAACAGAGTACTAAAACGCAAGTGACAAAAATGTCAAATCAGACATGGTGTAAGTTTATCAATATCCAACAGAGTACTAAAACTGCTTCTTTTAAACGGTTAATAAGTTCCGGGTGTAAGTTTATCAATATCCAACAGAGTACTAAAACCTACATCAGCGTTAACGCTTACCATATACAGTGTAAGTTTATCAATATCCAACAGAGTACTAAAACTATATTCACGCAATACAACTATTCCGGTTGTGTAAGTTTATCAATATCCAACAGAGTACTAAAACACGAGGTATAGAAAGCCTTTCAGGATAATAGTGTAAGTTTATCAATATCCAACAGAGTACTAAAACCTTAACTTTATTTTACACCACATACAGATTACAATTCAATTAAATCTTCCGTAGTTAATAAATTTTCTGTCGGCGTTTTATCGCCAAGCATAATAATCATACCAGCATACTGTTTTTCTGTAACCTGCAATACACGCACCGAGCCTACAGGCGGTAAAATTGCCTTGACTTTGTTTATATATTTTCTCGCATCATCATTATTGCGCGTTATTCTGCTGTAAACAGAATATTGCAGCATATCAAACCCAAGATTAATTAAACCTGTACGGAAATGCATATACTCTCTTTTATCTTCTGTAGTTGCGGTTGGTAAATCAAACATTACTATAATACGCATAAACCTGTTATACAAATTTTTCTCCTATTATTGGTATTATCAGTTTATTAACATCAGCATTATCAATAGCTGTCGTTAAACTTGCTATATATTTATCAACCGCATTATGTACTTTCATTATTTTATTACCGCATGCTATATCTCCGTTTATAATATTGGCAAGCCCTATTTTATTATTTTTTGTCAAAGTATCAACTAAATCTTCATTATTTTGCCAAACCCATATATCTGCTAACGGACGTAAAGGTTCCATTAAATCATCCGCAAGATTAAATGGATTGGTTTCACTAATATGATGTATTCCCAAAGCACAATTATAGCCATAAGCACACAGCGAACGCGCCACAGATGAACGTATAACCGCATAACCATAATTAAGCGCTATATTAATTATGTCATTTTCAAACCTGATAAAATCACAACCATAAAAATTCCTAAAAAACATTTTGGCAGCAATGCCCTCACGGTTGCCGGTATCGCCGCTTAATACTTCCTGTGCTAATTGTTGCATACGCTCACAAACCTTTGTGCCTGCCCCACTCATTTTTAATGCTGTACCCTGATTTATAATTTTTGCCTTAACAATACGCTGCCACAGTAAATTTTTAAATGTATCCGTTAAAGCAATTTGCTTTTTTAATACACCATAAGGCCTATAATGCGTATTTAATGGCAAAAGGTCACAACACGGCAAATGTGTATCATCGCAAAGTATGGCATTAATGCCATACTTTGCCAGTTTTTGCAAGGCATATGCCGATATATTAATATACACATTATCTATGAAAAGATTTTTAATATCACTTAAAGGAACTTTTTTAACCATGTCTCCGTAATTAATAAGCAGCCACTCATCTTTAACAGTTAAATATTGTCCTTTAGTGATAAAAACGGTACGGAACATTTAATTTCACCGCCAATTTTACCAAGTATATCAACGTAATATTTTTTTACTATATCTTTTTTACCTATTCTTTTGTGTAATTCTTTAGTTGAATTATTAAATTTATAAGTTAATAAATTTCTAGTTATCGCTTCAACACTTTTATAATATCCCTTAAACTTCAAATTTCCATCATCAGAAAAAACTTCAATGTAATCATTAGCAAATAAATACATAACATGTTTTTTATAATCGGCTGGCTTAGAACTTACAAGATATAATTTTTTGTTTTGCTTTTTTAAATCAACATATCTTATTCCCCTTAAAGAAGTTTTATCTTTAATATCTTCATAAATTTCTACACAATAATATTTTTTTGCATCTAAAACATTTACATTGCCAAGACTATCAACTTTTTCGATAGAAGAACTATTTATCTCTTTTTTCTTCAGCGGATTATCTTTTGTAAATTTCCCCTGATATTTTTTATTTTGCTTGTATGAAACAAGAACAGATTCTATACAGTCTGCAAAAGCTGCATCATCTTTATAAAAAGCCTTTACATTTTTATAAAACTGTTCTTCACTTACATCTTTATAAAATTCAAGGCTATTGTCCCACAAACGTATATCAACTTCATCTGCTATATTTCTTATAATGGCAGGCACACGGCTGTATGGTGTTGCCAAAAGTTTTTCGGCGTATTCTTTATTAAAGCCGTAATATTTAACCATTTTATTAACTGCTTTACCTAAATAAATTAAATATTCATCGCTTATGCGTTTATGGTAATCTTTATAGATTCTGTCAAGCTTAATTTTATCACTGGCAATCTCAAGATATGCAGGTGTTAAGTTGGCAATTACTATAGCATCTGCCGCATGATGTAAATTATTATCCCTGTTTTTCTGTTCATCGCCCCATGTTTTTTTATTAAGCCATAACCTTCTCATTCTTGAAGTTATTATGCCTTTTACACCAAAAACATTTTTGGTTTTGTCGCTGTCAAACAATAAATTAGCAGATAAATAATTTACCAAAAATCTTGTAATATACCTTGTATCATTAATGTTTCTGGATTTCCATTCTGAAAGCAAATCTCTGTTGCCATATAAATTAGATAAGGTTAAATATTTATATTTTTTTATGCTTATCTTCTTTTTCTTAAATAAAGTATTAACCCGTTTTAAATAATCCTCTTTGTCCGCACTGCTTAAATAGCCCAAAGGCACCTGCTGTCCTTTTTGTTGCCTGTTAACGCCTAAATTAACCAGCGCTTTATTTTGTAAAGTATCATCTAAAATAAGAGAAAAAGGCACTATATGGTCAACATCATAAATACCGCTTAATATTTTTTCTACAGGAATGACTTCGCCCGTATATAAATCTTTGCCTTCCTGTTCTTCCCATAAACGGTATCTTTCAATATCGAAAGGCTTTACCTCTCCTTCTTTACGAAGGCCGAGTTCAATTAACTTATTTGCAATTTTATCTTTTTCTTTTTTGTTATCATTAATGCGTTTGATAATTTTAGCACGTTCTTTAAAACTGCGCCCTAAATCATCGGCAACCTCAATATTAATATATTCAGGCGAACCATATTTTCTGATAAGCTCATTTAAAATTTTGCGTGTTTCATTTACAGCTTTAAAAACAACAGTATTCTTTACAAGTTCTTCATCAACTTTTTTATCAAACGGTGCAAGATATTTTTGTTTTTCTATATCAGGCAGAGCATCTTCTCTTTCTTTAAGCATGCGTGCTTGAAAATTACCATAAGTTTCTCCACGTTTAAAGGCTTCAATTGCCTCAACCATATATTTTTCGCACACGCTTGCCGTACCACCAAATTTTTTACGGATAACTTCTTTCTGTAATTTTTCGTTCCACCCTTTTGCTTTTAACGCTCTTATTCTACGCGCCGGTGTAATATTTTCGGACAGTAATAAGCACAATTGATGCAATTTTGAAGGATTGTTTATATCGAACTGATTTTCTTTTATTAATTCTTCATATTTATAACCGGCATTAGTTAAAACTGCTTTCAAAGTTTTTAATGTTCTAATTGTGTCAGGTACTGTAACTTCAAGTTTACCCGGCTTATGCATTTCTAATTTATTTTGTTTTAAAATATTTTTTATATCATTTTCTGTTATTGAAGCATTTATAAGAGCAGTATCAATTATCTCTTTCGCAACATTTTCAGGCAGTAAAATTTCTCCTGTTTCCGTATTTACAAACGAAAGCTGTGACAAACAATTTACCAACGCATAAATATCAGCTATAACTGTGCTTCTGTAAGCTCTTTTTTCGTCTTTGTAATACATGCACTGGCCGATACTGTCAATAAATCCCATAAATCTTCTGGTTTTATCGTCTTCGTTGCCAGGGCCTGTTTCAAAATCTCTTTGGGCCAAAACCATATCATCGCAAATAATTCTAATATTATTTGCCGTAAGCTGCGGATAATATTCACTTTGTTTATTTAAAATATCTTCCAGTTCTTTTTTTACAAATTCTCTTTTAATTAAAATATAACGCTCTGCATTTTTATGGTTACGATAATCAGCAAAAGATGTTTCAGTTCTAAAAGCAGGGTCATTAATTAACATTTCTGCAACGGATTTATACCCGCCGGATTGATAAATTTCATCAAAGCTGGCTAAGCCTCCTTCAATTTTTTGGAGTTCATCTTTATCGGCGTTTTCTTTTTTAGAATCTTCACCGTAAAATTCACGATATCCTCGCCGGTTACAAATATGGATAATGCAATCTAAAATTTCTTCAGGTGTTAGTTTTTCATTTAAACCTTTTATTCTTGTTTGCAGGACATTTTGATTGCCATTTTGTTCCTGCCATGCTTTTAATTGCATTTCGTTCATTAATTTTATTTTTAAAAAGAATTTTTTAATACGTTCTTTACGGTGTTTTCTTCTGCGAAGCAACCGGCGTGTACTTCTGTATCCACGCCTTTCCTGCGCATTGCTTGCTTTTTGGCGGATATTTTCACCGGAATCAAATAATCTTACGCCTATATCTTCTATACGCGCATCTAAATTGTTTGTTCTGGAAATAACAGCATAACCAACTGAACCAATACCAATATCCAGACCTATCCCATATTTTCTTTCCATAGCAATTCTCCTTTTCATATTATATTGACACACAGTTTTACCAATGTTAAAATAAATACAAATTAGAATTACTGTTGTGTAGGTTTATCAATATCCAACAGAAAACCATTTATTGCAAACTTGTGAGTTTATCAATATCCAACAATAGTTCTAAGATAAGGCTATTTATGCCGTAGGGTATGGCGGTATCCCGTTAATCCGCCTTTAAGCCATTGCATTGCAATGGCTTATTTATATTTTACCTTAAATGTTTTGCATAGTAAATAAATATTAAAATAGTTTTATAAAATGAAAAAGGAGTGGCTTTTACCACTCCTTTTTTCATACAAAAAATAACAGGGCCGTTGGTACGGTCCTGTTATTAAGCATTGGCTTTACTTACTGTAAAAGTTGTTTAACCATGGCATTAATGCGTTTGCCATCGGCACGGCCACCGGCTTTGGCAATAACCTTAGGCATTACCTTGCCCATGTCCTTCATGCTGGCTGCTCCTGTTTCGGCAATTACTTCCTTAACAAGGCTTTGCAGCTCGTCATCTTCCATTGCGGCCGGAAGATATTTTTGCAGCACTTCAATCTCAGCTTTGGCCTGGTCTATCAGATCGGTGCGTCCTGCTTTCTCAAACTCAGCAAGAGAATCCTGACGCATCTTAACTTCTTTCATCAAAACTGCAATTACTTCGTCTTCAGTAAGTTCTTTTTTGTCATTGATCTCGACATTTTTGATATTGGCACGCGCCATACGGATGGTTTCCAGCGCCACTTTGTTGTGGGCTTTCATGGCCTGCTTCATATCTTCTGTCAGCTGATCTTTAATTGACATCTGCACGCGCCCCCATTATCTGGATTTACGTTTTCTTGCGGCTTCGGATTTCTTTTTGCGCTGAACGCTCGGTTTTTCATAGTGTTCGCGTTTTCTTACTTCAGAAAGGATGCCGGCTTTTTGGGTAGCTCTTTTGAATCTGCGCAGTGCGCTGTCAAGAGTTTCGTTTTTGCCAACTTTAATTTCTGCCATCTGATCTCCCTCCCTCCACACACTTAGGGAAGTGTATATACAATTTATATGCTTTGAGAATACTCCGAAGCATATAATCTCACCGTCTAATTATACATTACTGTAAGGAGTTTGTCAATCAGCACGGAGGCCAGCCGAGCATTTTACCGCCCAAAAGATGGATATGCAGATGGTGCACGGTTTGTCCGCCTTCGTCGCCGGTGTTAACAACAATGCGAAAGCCTTTTTCGCTTACGCCGAGTTTTTCGCTGAGCATTTTTACTTTGCCAAGCATGTACTTAACAAGTTCCGGGTCTGCCGCAACAATGTTTTCCGTATGTTCCTTCGGAATCATCAGTACGTGTACGGGCGCAGCCGGTGCGGCATCGCGGATAACAATCATTTTATCGTCTTCATATACTCTTTCGGCAGGAATCTCTCCGGAAATAATACGGCAGAATACGCAGTCGTTCATATTTTTACCTCCTCGCTGTTTAAGGTTGTATTTAATTGGTAACTTATTATAAATTCGCCAAAGATAATAAAATTCCTTTTAAATTATGTTAAATTCTTCAGTCTTTTATAATTTCGCCAAGCAGTTTTTCGCCGTCAAAGGCCGTTATTTTTACAGGCAGTATTTCGCCGCCCAGATTACGGCCGCCGCTTTTTACAAAAACGCGCTGATAGTTGCCGGTTAAGCCTTCAAAATAATCTTCACCGGCAGGCTGCTCAAACAAAACTTCCGCGTTTTGCCCAACCATGGCCTGCAAAAAAGCTTTGTGCATGGTTTCGTCAATTTTGCCCAAAATGTCAGCACGTTCTTTTTTAACGGCTTCCGTTACAGCGCCCGCAAATTTTTCGGCAGGCGTGCCTTTGCGCGCCGAAAACGGAAAGATATGCATTTTGCTGAAGCCGCAGCTTTCGGCAAATTTGCAGGTTGTTTCAAAATCCGCTTCCGTTTCGCCGGGAAAACCTACAATAACATCCGTAGTTATGGCAATATCAGGCACCTTAGTTTTAATATCCGCCAGAAGCGTTTTAAATTTAGCCGTTGTATACGGCCTGTGCATGGTCTGCAAGGTTTTATCGCAGCCCGATTGCAGCGGCAGGTGCAAATGCCTGCAAAAACGTGCGTCTTCCTGCATAAGCGTTAAAAGACGCGGCTCTACCTCCACAGATTCCAGCGAACCGAGGCGCAGGCGCTGCACGCCCGGCACATCAAGAACGGTTTTAACTGCGTCATACAAAGTAGGGCCGTCAGGATTTTCTTTGCCGTAACAACCAAGGTGAATGCCGATAAGCACAATTTCCTTAAACCCGGCGCTTATAAGGCGCTGCGTTTCGGTATGGATGCTTTCAAGGCTGCGCGAACGCAGCGGGCCGCGTGCATACGGAATAATGCAGTAAGTGCAGAACTGGTTGCAGCCTTCCTGAATTTTTAAAAAGGCGCGCGTTTTATCGGTTATATCGCCTGCTGCCATTTCTTCAAAAGCAGTGCTGGCAGTTAATTTATGCACGGCATCCAGCGTATCAGTCTGCCTGTGCGCAAGGCGTTCTTCCACCAGCTGCACAATCTGCGCGCGGTCCTGGTTGCCGATAATCATATCCACACCGGCAATAGCTTTTACTTCTTCCGCCGCCGTCTGCGGATAACAGCCCGTAACCACAATCAGCGCATTGGGGTTCTTACGGATGGCGCGGTGAATTGTCTGGCGCGATTTGCGCTGCCCGGTATTGGTAACAACGCAGGTATTAATAATATATACATCAGCTTCGCCGTCGAAACTGACAAGCTGATGCCCGCTGCGCAAAAACAGGTTTTCCATGCTTGCCGTATCGGCCTGGTTAACCTTGCAGCCAAGCGTATAAAATGCAATTTTTGCCATTTTCAGCCTCCCAGTTCGTCAAATTCGTATAAAACAGCGCTTAAAGCGGTAAGTCCGGCCGTTTCGGCGCGCAAAATACGCCTGCCCAGCGAAACAGGCACCGCACCGCCGCTGCGTGCTTTATCAAGCTCGGCTTCGCTGATGCCGCCTTCCGGGCCGATTATAATTAATATGCTGTCTGTCTTTAAATTGCTTTGCATAACCTGTTTAAGCCCCTGCCTGTCCTCACATTCGTAAGCAATTATTTTAGTTGTGCAGTCACATTCAGCCATCAGTTTATCAATAGCTGCAACCTCCGCAATTTGCGGAATAATGTCGCGCTTGCTCTGCTTGGCCGCACTTTCGGCAATTTTTTGCCAGCGTTGGCATTTTTTTGTAGCCTTCTCGCCGTCATAGCGCACAACGGAATGTTCCATTGCCAAAGGCACAATACGGCTTACGCCAAGCTCCACCGCCTTTTGGATGATAAAATCCATCTTTTCGCCTTTTACAAGCCCCTGCGCCAGTGTAATCTTTACCGCAGGCTCATGGCTTTCGGCAATAACTTCAAGGCATTTTACAAGCGTCTGCCCGGGCGCGGTTTCAGTAATTTCTGCAAGGGCGGTTACGCCGTCGTCACTCACAATCTGCACTTTTTCGCCCGGCTTCATTTTAAGCACGGTATAAATATGGCGTGCGTCAATGCCGTCTATCATCATATTTTCCGCATAAGGGCGCGGAATAAAAAATCTGTGCATTAATCCTCCAGTGCCATCAGCATGGCAATCCAGCCGCCTTTATGGCGCGTGCTGACAACCTTCAGCCCGCTGGCTGAGGCAGCCTGTTTAATATCGTCTTCACGTTCTTCTATAATGCCGCTGGCAAGGAACTTGCCGTCCGCTTTCAGCTTTTGTGCAACATCCGGCAGCAGCATAATAATAATATCGGCAATAATATTGGCAATAATCACGTCGGCCTTGCCTTCCGTACCGTGCAGAAGGTCGCCTTCTTTAACTGCAATAACTCCGCTCAGGCCGTTTCCGGCAATGTTTTCTTTGGCAATGCGCACGGCGTTGGCGTCAATATCTACGGCAACAATGCTTTTAGCGCCCAGTTTGGCAGCTGCAATGCTTAAAATACCGCTGCCGGTGCCAACATCAAATACTTCTGCCTGCGGCGTAATAATTTCTTCCAGGTATTCCATGCACATGCTTGTTGTATGGTGCGTGCCGGTGCCAAAGGCCATGCCTGGGTCAATTTCAATAACAAGGTCATCAGCCTTGGCATCGTATTTTTCCCACGAAGGCTTAATAACAAGGTGTTTGCCGATATGGGTTACGTGGAAATACTGCTTCCATTCGTTTGCCCAATCCTGCTCGCACAGCGTACGGAACAGCGGATTGCGGAAAACGCATTTTTGCCCGATACGTTCTTCAACGGCTTTAACCTCGCGTGAGATAAACTCCAAACGTTCGGAAAGTTTTTCGTCATCCGGGTAATAAGCAGTTACTGTAACGACCTCGGTATTCTGCTGTTCGGGAATATCGCACAGCTCCCATGTTCCGCTTGCACGCAGCTGATTAATTAAAAGCGGGTCTTCCATGGCCACGCCCTGCGCACCGGCGCTGTATAAAATATCGGCAATCGTATCTGCCTGTTCATGCGTTGTCTGTAAGCTGACTTCCGTCCACTGCATTACGTTTCACTCCTCAAAAAACTCATAGTAAAAAGATATAAATTTCCGCCTTTTATCTTATCATAACAAGGCCGAAATGTACATTATAAAATCAGTCAATTTATATTTATCACGCCGCGGCGGGTTTTATATTAAGCGTTACTATATTTGACTTTTTGTGCCTGTTTGCTATAATAATTATAGAAAAACAAATGGCTGCCGATAGACGGTCAGCCCGCAAAAAAAGTTTAAATCATCTAACGATAACCGTCACAGTTTTGGCTGGCTTGTGGCGGTTATCTGCTTTTACGCGAAAAATCTTTTCCGAGGGTATAACCAATGGAAAAGATAGTCACCGTATAGCCGATTACGGCTAACAACGATAATATATCCACGTTATCCCCTCCTCAATAGTATTTCCGCCACGCGGATTCTATGTTATCGGAGGGTCACAGTCCCTCCGCAGAGGGCTAACCGCCTACCGTTATGGCAGCACATTTGCCTGCATATTGTAACAGAAAAATATAAAACTGTAAAGATACTAAAAGCGCGCTTCCGAATTTACGGAAACGCGCTTTATTTGTTATTTAAACAAATCTTTAATTTTGTTCAAAAAGCTTTTTTCTTCGGGGTTGATATTGTCCTTGCTGATATCGGCAAATTTACGCAGCGCGTCTTTTTGCTTTTCGCTCAGCTTTTTAGGCACAACAACTTTTATGCGTACCAGCTGGTCGCCGCGGCTGCCTCCGCGCAGGCTCGGTATACCTTTGCCTTTCAGGCGCAGTACCTGCCCCGGCTGGGTGCCTTCAGGAATCTTCATGGTTACCTGGCCGTCCAGCGTCGGTACTTTTATTTCATCGCCCAAAGTTGCCTGTACAATGTTAATAGGCACTTCGCATAATACAGTGTTGCCGTCGCGTTCAAAGAACTTGTGCGGCTTCACATAAAGGTATACGTAAAGGTCGCCGCTCGGGCCGCCGCGCATACCTGCTTCGCCTTCTCCGCTTACGCGCAGGCGCGAACCGTCGTTAACACCGGCAGGAATTTTAACTTTAAGCTTTTTGGTTTTGCGTACGGTGCCTTTGCCCTTACATTCTTTGCACGGCTCGGTAATAATTTTGCCTTCGCCGTGGCATCTGCTGCACGGGCGTACGTTACGCATCTGCCCGAACATAGTGTTTTGCGTAAAGCTTACCTGGCCTGTGCCGTGGCATTCGGGGCAGGTTTCCACCTTGCTGCCCGGTTCAGCGCCGCTGCCTTTACATTTAGGGCATTGCTCGTCGCGTGTCAGGTTAATTTCGCGTTCTACGCCGAAAGCCGCTTCTTCAAAGGTAATTTCCATATCGAAGCGCAAATCGCTGCCGCGCTGCGGGCCTGCCTGACGGCCGCCTCTGGAGCGCCCGCCGCCAAAGAACATATCAAAAATGTCCTCCATACCGCCGCCTGCGCCGCCGAAGCCGCTGAAATCAAACCCGCCGAAACCGCCCGCGCCGCCTGCGCCGGCAGCGCCGTCAAAGGCTGCATGGCCAAACTGGTCATACTGGGCACGTTTCTTTTCATCGCTTAAAACACTGTATGCTTCGGAGCATTCTTTAAACTTTTCTGCAGCATCAGGATTATCCTTGTTGACATCAGGATGATACTGACGTGCCAGTTTACGATATGCTTTTTTTATCTCGTCTGCCGTTGCGCTTTTAGAAACGCCCAGCACGTCATAGTAATCTCTTTTTTCCAAGGTTTACACCATCCTAAGCTGATTATTTCTTGTCGTCGTCAACAACTTCGGCGTCAACTACATCATCGTCGGCTTTTTTAGCGCCGCCTGCGTTTGCTGCGCCTGCACCTGCTGCTTCCGCACCTTTGGCTGCTTCGGTCTGTTTGTAAAGCTCAGCGCTCAGTTCATACAAAGGTTTGGTAAGTTCTTCGGTTGCTTTCTTAATTGCGTCAACGTCGTCGCCTTTCATTTTTTCTTTCAAGGCGTCCATTGCGGTTTTAACTTTGGCAATCAGTTCGTCGCTGCCTTTGCCTTCCATGTCTTTAATGGTTTTTTCTGCCTGATAGCAGAGGCTGTCAGCCTGGTTGCGCGCTTCAACTGCTTCTTTGCGTTTTTTATCTGCTTCGGCGTTGGCTTCGGCTTCTTTTACAAGGCGGTCAACTTCGTCTTTATCAAGCGTGCCGGAAGAAGTAATGGTAATCTTCTGTTCTTTGCCGGTGCCGAGGTCTTTAGCTTTTACGTTTACAATGCCGTTAGCGTCGATATCGAAGGTAACTTCAATTTTCGGTACTCCGCGCGGTGCAGCCGGAATGCCGGACAGTTCAAAACGTCCAAGAGTTTTGTTGTCGGCAGCCATATCGCGTTCGCCCTGCAGTACGTGGATATCAACGGAAGGCTGGTTATCAGAATAAGTGGAGAAAATCTGAGATTTGGAAGTAGGAATGGTCGTGTTGCGGTCAATCATTCTGGTGAAAATGCCGCCGGCGGTTTCAATGCCGAGGGACAGCGGAGTTACGTCCAGAAGCAGTACGTCTTTAACTTCGCCTGCCAGTACGCCTGCCTGAATAGCAGCGCCTACTGCAACGCATTCGTCCGGGTTAATGCCGCGGTGCGGTTCTTTGCCCATGAATTTTTTAATGGCTTCCTGTACAGCCGGAATACGGGTGGAACCGCCAACCAAGAGTACTTTGTTGATGTCGCTTGCGCTCATGCCTGCGTCAGCCATAGCCTGACGGGTCGGGCCCATGGTGCGTTCAACAAGGTCTGCGGTCATTTCTTCAAATTTAGCACGGGTTAAATCCATGTCAAGATGTTTCGGGCCGTCGGCGCCTGCGGTAATAAACGGCAGGTTGATGTTGGTGCTCATTACGCCGGACAGTTCAATTTTAGCTTTTTCTGCTGCTTCACGAAGACGCTGCATAGCCATGCGGTCATTGGAAAGGTCAATGCCTTCGGCTTTCTTGAATTCGTCAACCATCCAGTCGATAATGCGCTGGTCAAAGTCATCGCCGCCGAGGTGAGTATCGCCGTTGGTAGCTTTAACTTCAAATACGCCGTCGCCTACATCAAGGATGGATACATCGAACGTGCCGCCGCCAAGGTCGTAAACCATAACGGTATGGTCTTCGCTCTTGTCAATGCCGTAAGCAAGTGCTGCTGCGGTAGGTTCGTTGATAATACGCAGAACTTCAAGGCCTGCAATTTTGCCTGCGTCCTTGGTTGCCTGGCGCTGGCTGTCGGAGAAGTAAGCCGGAACGGTAATTACGGCCTGATGTACGCTTTCGCCGAGATATTTTTCAGCGTCAGCTTTTAATTTTTGCAGAATCATTGCGGAAATTTCTTCCGGAGAGTATTTTTTGTCGTCAATTTCAACTCTGTAATTAGTGCCCATGTGGCGTTTAATGGAGCTGATAGTTCTGTCCGGGTTGGAAACAGCCTGGCGTTTTGCCAGCTGGCCTACCAGACGTTCGCCGTTTTTGGAAAAACCTACAACGGACGGGGTCAGCCTGCTGCCTTCCTGATTAGTGATAACGGTCGGTTCGCCGCCTTCCATAACAGCTACTACAGAGTTAGTAGTACCTAAGTCAATACCAATTACTTTAGACATGATGTTTTTTCCTCCTCAAATTTACACTGTATAAAGAATGCAACTTAATCGTTGCTTATTACTTTAACTTTGCTGTGTCGGATGATTTTATTGCGCAGCCTGTAACCTTTTTCAAAAACCTGCTCAATGCTTTCATCCTCTAAATCCGGGTTCTGCCCGCGCATTACAGCTTCGTGCAGTTCCGGGTTAAATTTCTGCCCCTCTGCGGGGATTTCTTCAACTTCAAGCTCTTTAAAAGCCTGTTCAAACTGCCGTTTGATTTTTTCCATGCCGGCTACGATAGCAGACATATCGTTTGTAGTTTTTACGCTCTGCTCAGCTCTTTCAAAGTTATCGAGCACTTTTAAAAACTTGCCGACAACATCTGCCGTAACGAAGGTTGAAAGCTGTTCGCGTTCGGCAGCATTGCGTCTGCGGAAATTTTCAAAATCGGCCTGCAAACGCATCAGGCGGTTTTGCAGTTCTTCGATTTTTGCATCTTTTTCATCTTTCTGTGGTTCTTCCGGCTTTGCTTCTTCCGGTTGTGCGTTTTCTGCATTTCCGGCTGCTGCTTCACCGGCGTTTACCTTTTCTTCAGCGGGCGCTTCAGCATTTTCCGCTGCTCCTTCCGCAGGGTTCTGAGTATCTTTAATATCTTCTGCCTGCATACTGTCCCTCCTCAGCTGTTTAAAATCGTTTTTAAATATTTATGAAGATAATCCATTACGGCAATTACTTTGCCATACTGCATGCGCGTAGGCCCCAAAACAGCCATTGTACCGACTATTTTGCCGTTTAAGCGGTAGGTTGCCTGCACCATGCTGCAATCCTGAATGCCTTCAAATTTATTTTCGCTGCCTATCGTTATGCGCAGCCCGGATTCTTCGCCGGATTTTAAAATATTGCGCACAACTTTTTCTTCTTCCAGCACGCCTAAAAGGTTTTTAACTTTTTCCATGTCGCGGAATTCAGGCTGGCTTAACAGCTGCCTTGTGCCGCCCATAAAGAAGGTTTCCTTTTCGGGGCGCGTCATGCGGCGCAGCACATGCAAAAGCGAACTTAAAAGCAGCCGGTCATCTTTAACCGCTGCCTGCACTTCATCCAGCAACGCCTTGTCGATATCCGTTACGGCTTTGCCTTCCAGCATTCTTGTAATGCGCCCGGCCATGTATTCCAGTTCTTTGGCAGACATGCCTGCCGGAATTTCCACCACGCAGTTGTTTACATTGCCGTCATCGGTAACAATGCACAAAATGGCATGGTTCGTATCAAGCGGCAAAAACTTTAAATAACAGAAACGGCTGATGGAATGCTGGTTTGCCAGCACCATCGACACGTTATGCGTCATCTGCGAAAGGATTTTGGCGGTTGACAGGAAAATATCGTCAATGCTGCGCTGGCGTTCGCGGTACAGGGTATTAATTAATGTACGGTCGTTATCGTCCAGCGTATCCGGCTCAATCATGGAATCTACATAAAACCTGTATGCCTGTGCCGAAGGCACACGGCCGGCTGAAGTGTGGGGCTGCTCCAGATAACCCAAAAGTTCCAAATCGCTCATTTCGTTACGGATGGTGGCCGGGCTCAATCCCAAATCATGTTTGCGCGCAATAGTGCGTGAACCTACCGGCTCTGCCGTAGAAATGTAATCTTCTATGATGATTTGCAGAATTTTCTTCTTTCTTTCGTTTAACATATCCCCACCTCCGAAGGGATTGTTAGCACTCGTTATAATAGAGTGCTAACATCTTGATATTAGAATAGCACTGCCTTCAGATATTGTCAATAAGTTTTTATATATTTTTTAAATAAAATTTAATCCGTCACAAAAATTTCAAAAATACGGTTGCCAACTTCCATACCAGCTTCGGTAAGGCAGATTTTCTGCCGCTCTTTATCAAAGCTAAGCAAATTATGCTCAATATACGGTTTCATTTCAGCTCCGTATTTTTCCATAACATCAATGCCGAAACGCTGTTTTGCTTCGGTTAAACTTACGCCGCTTTTTTTGCGCAGGTTCATAAACATAAATTCTTCAAACTGTACCGACACAGGCAGTTCTTCTTTATCATAAAGCTGCCCGCCGCTTTGTATAAGCTGTATGTAGTTTTGTACTTTTGCGACGGCAGTAAAACGCGCGCTGCCGCTAAAACCGCAGGCACCCGCGCCAAATGCCGCATACGGGTAATAATGCCAGTACACAAGGTTATGGCGGCTGTACGCTTTGCCGCGCGCATAGTTAGATATTTCATAGCGTTCAAAGCCCTGCGTTTTTAAAAACTCCTGTACAAATTCGTACATATCGGCGGCTTCGTCCTCATCCGGCAAAATTATCTTTCCTGCTTCTGTCATTTTTTGCAGCGGCGTGCCGTCCTCAACAATCAGCCCATAAACAGATAAATGCTCAATGCCGGTACTGCAAAGCCGCGTAAGCGTTTCTTTTAAACTATTCATAGTCTGCCCCGGCAGGCCGTAAATAACATCGGCATTAATGCGCTTAAAGCCTGCCTGTTTAGCAAGCTCTATTGCTTCCAATGCTTCAGCTGCATTATGCACGCGCCCTATTGCTTTTAATTCTGCATCATTTAAACTCTGTACGCCAAAGCTGATGCGGTCAAACCCTAACTGCCGCAATGCTTTCAGCTTCGGCAAATCAACAGTGCCGGGATTTGCCTCGATAGACGCCTCGCACGGATTTTGCCACCAGCCGTACTTTTTTAAAGCGTCCGTAATTTCTTTTATAACTTCAGCCGGTAAAAGGCTGGGCGTACCGCCTCCAAAATAAATTGAAGCCCTGGCGTTTACAGTCACATCTTTTCTGCGCCCGGCAATTTCCCTGCATACCGCCGCGGCATATTTTGCCATTACCTCCGCCCCAAAACCTGCGTACGAATTAAAATCGCAGTACAGGCATTTTTGCCTGCAAAACGGTATATGCACATAAATGCCCTGCACCTGCTGCCAGTGCTGTAAATTTTGTAAATTATCCATAATCTTCCTTCGCTTGCAAAGTAAAATTAAAAATTGTATAATAAAAGCACGGAGTAATGATGGTGGTACATCAGTTCTCCCTGGTCAAATTTATAGTTTGAAGGAAGCCGTGTAACCGCTGTTATACGGTTTTTTTCATTACGCTATTTGCGTCCCGAAACAATGACTGCTACGAGAGTTCCGAAAGCAACCATTAAAGATAATGCTTCGTACACTGTCATTAGCATCACCACCACTCAGCAAGAGTGGAAAACCGATACATCAATACTCCGTGCTTAACTATTTTAACAGCTAAATATCAAAAACACAATACCGCCCCGGTTTTACTCCGGAGCGGTATTTTTAGTTACTTAATTATTTAAAATAATTTACGCCGCTGATAAAGATTTTCTGGTCTTTATTGCCGCTGATGTTTTTAAACAGGCCCGGTACAAAACGTTCGGTATGGCCCATTTTACCCAAAATTCTGCCGTCGGGGCTGGTAATGCCTTCAATAGCATACAGCGAACCGTTGGGGTTGTACGGCATTGCCATGGTGGGTTTGCCGTTTTCATCAACATACTGCGTTGCAACCTGCCCATTGGCAAACAATGCTTTAATTGTTTCTTCCGGCGCATAGAAGCGGCCTTCACCGTGAGATACGGCAACGGAGTGAATTTCGCCCGGTTCAACGGCGCTGAACCACGGAGATTTATTAGAAACAACGCGGGTGTTAACAATCTGCGAAACGTGACGGCCGATATTATTGAAGGTAAGAGTCGGGCTGCCGGCAGACATTTCGCGGATTTCGCCATAAGGCACAAGGCCGAGTTTAACAAGTGCCTGGAAACCGTTGCAGATGCCGAGCATCAAACCGTCGCGGTCGTTAAGCAGGCGTTCGATAGCTTCTTTAATGCGCGGGTTGCGCAGCATGGTAGCAATAAATTTGCCGCTGCCGTCCGGTTCGTCACCAGCGCTGAAACCGCCCGGAAGCATTACAATCTGGGCATTGTCAATCATTTCAACCATTTTGGCAACGGATTCTTCTACTGCCTGCGGGGTAAGGTTGCGCACAATAAAGGTTTCAGCCACAGCACCGGCGTCTTCAAAAGCACGGGCACTGTCATATTCGCAGTTAATGCCCGGGAATACCGGAATGAATACGCGCGGTTTAGCAATTGTTACCGGTGCAGTTAAAGGCAGTTCTGCCTTATAAAGCGGCATGTCGATATCTTTATCGTCTTTTTCATCGGTTTTGGACGGGAAAATGCCTTCCAGCGGAGTGCTGTAAGCCTTTTCTGCTTCGTCCATGGGGATAACGTCGTCATTAATGGCGATAACCTGTTTTTCAGAAGTATGGCCAAGCAGCATGTAGTCGAGCCCTTCAAACAGGTCCTCGGGTTCTGTGCCTTCTGCAAGCTCAATCACCATGCCGCCGGGCTGCAAAGTAAACAGTCCGTCAGTATCGTTATAGGGTTTAATAAATTCAAAACCAAGGCTGTTGCCAAGGCACATTGTTGTTACAAGCGCTGCAATGCCGCCTTCTTTAACGGCTGCCGCAGCAGTAATTTTGCCCGCCAGAATGGCTTTATGCACTGCGGTAAGATTTGCTTTCAGCGCGCCAAAGTCCGGCACTTCCGTAGTTTCGCGCGGGCAGGAAAGGAATACAACCTTGCTGCCGGCATTTTTAAATTCTGCCGATACGGCTTTGTCGCCGTCGATAACGTCAACTGCGAAGGAAACAAGCGTTGGCGGAACGGTTTTATCCATAAATGTGCCGCTCATGCTGTCTTTACCGCCGATAGCAGGCAGTTCCAAAGCGTCCAGCGCGGTAAATGCGCCCAAAAGTGCTGCAAAGGGCTGACCCCAAAGCTCTGTATTGTGCAGTTTGGGGAAGTATTCCTGGCAGGTAAGGCGCAGTTTTGCTGGGTCTGCGCCAAGTGCAACGGCACGGGTTACAGATTCCACAACCGCATACAGTGCGCCGTGGAACGGGCTCCAGCAGGCAACCTCCGGGTTGTAACCGCACGCCATAACGGATGCCGCCGTGGTTTTGCCGTGCAGCACGGGCAGTCTGCCAACCATGCCTTCGGACGGAGTAAGCTGGCGTTTGCCGCCAAACGGCATCAGCACGGTGCCGCGGCCGATAGTGCTGTCAAAGCGTTCGGAAAGCCCTTTCTGGCTGCAAACATTAAGGTGTCCGAGGTTAGCAAGCCATGCGTTCTTCAAATCGTCTGCCGCAGCAACTTCTGCCGGCAGTTTATCAAATACGCATTCGCCTTCAACATTGCAAACTTTAACGTCTGCATGCTGGGCAACGCCGTTGGTATTCAAAAAGTCGCGGGAAAGGTCAACGATTTTATCGCCGCGCCAGTACATTACAAGCCTTCTGTTATCGCTAACCTGCCCGATAACGGTTGCTTCAAGGTTTTCCTCATCGGCAAAGGCAATAAATTTTTTAATATTTTCGGGTGCAATAACAAGCGCCATACGTTCCTGAGATTCGGAAATGGCAAGTTCCGTACCGTCAAGTCCTTCGTATTTTTTCGGCACTTTGTCAAGGTCAATTACAAGGCCGTCGGCAAGTTCGCCGTTGGCAACGGATACGCCGCCTGCGCCGTAGTCGTTGCAGCGTTTAATCATCGGCGTAACTTCCGGGTTGCGGAACAAACGCTGAATTTTACGTTCTGTCGGCGGGTTGCCTTTCTGTACTTCCGCACCGCAGCTTGCCAGCGAATCAACGGTATGTTCCTTGGAAGAACCTGTTGCGCCGCCGCAGCCGTCACGGCCGGTTCTGCCGCCCAGCAGCACTAAAAGGTCGCCCGGTTCGGGCACTTCGCGTTTTACAAGGTTACGCGGAACAGCGCCAACAACAGCGCCTACTTCCATGCGTTTTGCCACAAATTTATCGTGATAGTATTCCTGTACATGGCCGGTTGCCAGGCCAATCTGGTTGCCGTAAGAACTGTAGCCAGCTGCCGCGCCGATAGTAATTTTGCGCTGCGGCAGTTTGCCGGGCAGAGTATCTTCCACAGGTACGCGCGGGTCGGCAGCGCCGGTTACACGCATTGCCTGATATACATAGGCACGGCCGGAAAGCGGGTCGCGGATAGCGCCGCCGAGGCAGGTTGCAGCACCGCCGAACGGTTCAATTTCCGTCGGGTGGTTATGGGTTTCGTTTTTAAACAGCAGCAGCCATTCTTCGGTTTTGCCGTCAACTTCAATAGGCACAACAATAGTGCAGGCGTTAATTTCTTCCGATTCGTCCAAATCATCCAGCTTGCCTTCGGCACGCAGTTTTTTCATGCCGATAACGGCAATGTCCATCAGGGTAACAGGGCGTTTGGTATCGGCGCCGTACACTTCGTCGCGCGCTTCCATATATTTGTCAAGGGCAGCCTGTACCGGCTGGGTGTAAAGCCCCGGCTCAATTTCAACATCTTCAATCTGCGTCATAAAAGTGGTATGGCGGCAGTGGTCAGACCAGTAAGTATCGAGCACTTTAATCTCGGTAATAGTCGGTTCACGGTGTTCTTCGTTAAAATATTTCTGGCACCACAGCAAATCGTCAAGGCTCATGGCAAAGCCGTTGGCAGTGCGGTAAGCCTCCATTTCTTCTTTGGTAAAGGTTAAAAAGCCTTCCACGCTTTTAATTTTCTGCGGTTCTTCGCAGGCCTGCACCAAAGTCTGCGGCTTTTCCCAGGCAGCTTCGCGTGCTTCAATCGGGTTAATGCAGTAAGCCTTAATTTTAGCAAACTCATCATCACTGATTGTGCCGGACAAAATATAAACTTTGGCAGAAGATACCAGCGGGCGTTCTTTCTGCGTAATAAGCTGAATGCACTGAGCAGCAAAGTCTTCCCTCTGATTATACTGGCCCGGCAAAAATTCTACCGCAAAAGCACGGCAGCCTGCAGGTACTTCCAGTTCTTCTTCAACGGTATCAACCGGCGGTTCGGAAAGCACCAGCGCTTTGGCTGCGGCAAATTCCTCATTCGTTACGCCCATAACATCGTAGCGGTTAATAACACGGATGCCGGTTAAGCCTTTCATACCGAGGTTGGTTTGCAAATCAGCCAAAAGGCCTCTTGCTTCAACGGCAAAAGCTTCTTTCTTTTCTACAAAAATGCGTCTGATTTCGTCCATTAAATCAGCCTCCCTGCTCAATTTTCAATAGTACTCGTTAATATAATTACGGCATTTGGTAAACAACGCCTGCAAAAAACCGCTTTTCTGCGGATTATGAACTTTAATTTTTCCGGCACGCACCAGCTCTTCAAAGCTGAAAGTACCGAAATACAGCTGCGTAAAAGCTGCACTGTCCATTGTAATTTCTTCGTTTTCAATGGTGCTGGCCTGAGTTAAAGCGCCATTTTTGGCAGTTATTTTTAAAAGCCCGTTATTCAGCGGCAAAAATTTGTCGGTAATTAAAAGCACAGCTTCGCCGCTCACATTCTGCGGCACCGTCAAAAGCTCCAGCGCTTTGCGGATATTAATGCAGCGCGCCATCATAAACGGTTTTAAACTGCCGCTGTATGTACTTCCGGCAAAATCAAGATACGCCAGGTTGCCGGGTTCTGCCAGCCATTCAAAATTAGCGGCATCGCTTAAATGCCCGGCTGCATAACGCAAAAGCGCCGTTTGTGCCTCATGGCTGAGCGTAAGCAGCTCCTGCACTTTAAAAGTGCCTGCATCAAGCGAATACAGCATATAACCGGCAGGGCTGGCAGCTTCAAAAGCTATGGCAAGCATTACTTTTCCGGCTTTGTAGCCGTTTAAAAGCTCCTGCCATTTTTCCCTGCCGCGCACTGCCATGCCGTTTAACTCCTGCCCGCAGGCTTCGTAAACAGCGGCAAGTTCGTCAAACCCTTCTGTAATATCTGCACAGCGGGTTATTTTTATATTATGCACCGGCGGCAGTTTTTTCAATTCTGCCAGCGGCATCTGGTAATAATGGCGGTAATAGCAGTAATCAAACCCATAGGGCTTATAAATTGCCGGGTTAATGGGCATTAAAAGCGCAAAAGCCGCTCCCTGCGCACGCAGAACGGTAAACGCCGTTTCCAGCAGCGGGCGCGTAAGGTGCTGCCCGCGGTATTCCGGCGCAGTTGCCACGCCTACAATATACGGCAGGCGCAGTGTTTGCCCGCGCAGCGTAATTGCATACGGGTTCAAGTGCAGCATGCACGCTAATTTATCGCCGTCAAAACCACCTATAACGCTGTTTTGCTTTAAACAGTACTCGCTAAAATACCATTCGTAAAACGGGTCGCCCTTTTTTTCAAAGCAGTAATCCCATAATTCTGCCCCCTGCGGCAAAAAAGCAGAGTTTAAAAGCCTGAAATCCATACAAACCTCTGTTATTTAAAAATAGTGGAATATTTTTTTACCATAAATTCCGGTTTATACGATTCTTTTGCCATGCGCAGGCCTTCATGCCCCATATCTTCCTCGCGGTTAAGATAGGTAACGTCGCCCCACGCATTTTTGGCAAAATCACGGTTAATAACGGCATAAAGCCCTCGTATTTCCGGATTGGCCTTTTCTACATGCAAAACAGCAGTATCGTCATTAATTTTTTCGCCAAAGCTGAAGGCTTCAACCTTGCCGTCAATGCGGATAACGCCGCCGCGCAGCTTTAAAGCTTCAAAATTATCAAGAGCTTCGTGGATAGCGCATTTTTCGCATACCAGCGAAGGGTCGTCCGACATGCGGCGCTCGCACCACATATCGCCAAAAGCAAGGCATTCTTCAATATTGCTTCTGTTCATTTCTTCGTAAACATAATCGGGATGCTCTTTTACAAAAGCATTGCAGTGGTTCTTTTTGCCGTGGTATTTGCGCCCGGCAAGCGTGGCCAGGTTCTGCTGCAAATACACGTAGTCCCAGTTATCACGGTCATCGGTAATTTCCAAATCAGGGAACGCTTTTAACAGCCTTTCCCTGCCGTCATCATAAATGCCGTGTATTTCAAACGGTTTGCCGTTATGGTATTCTTTAATTTCTTTCATTAATAAAGGCAAATCTTCGTCTTTGCCGCCAAACGGCTGTAAAAAGAAATCAACATCATTTCTTTTTACTTTCAGCACCAAAAAGCCGTGCGCTTCAGTCCAAAAAATATCATAGCAGGTCTGCCACATAAACAAATTGCCGAAAGCACATTCAGAGCCGCGGTAATAAGGGCGCGACATGTAGCTTTCAAACAATGCCTTATCGGCAACCGAAATCTCTTTAAGTTCTAAAATAAAATGACCCCCAATTTCTTCTTATTAAATTATTATACCATATTGAGTGAAACTTTCTCAAAGTTTCTGTCACATTATTTATAAAATTCGCTGAAATAAACAAAAAACCTGCCGCATTTTTACGGCAGGCTGTATTTGTTTATTATTTTCTGTGATGTGCGTTGTAGCAGTCACGGCAGTAAACCGGACGGTCTTCGGAAGGTTTGAACGGAACTTCGGTTTCTTTGCCGCATTCAGCGCAAACCGCCGGATACATCTGGCGTTCCGGACGCTCGCTTACAATGCCAAGACGCTGTTTGCGTGCCTGACGGCATGCAGGGCAGCAGCCCGGTTCGTTGGTAAAGCCTTTGGATTCATAAAATTCCTGTTCGGAAGCGGAAAAAACAAATTCTTTGCCACATTCCTTGCATACTAAAGTTTTGTCTTCTTTCATTGCTTATCAGCTCCTTACATTAATCATACCCCATGAGGACTTCATAGATTTGCCACGGCTTCGATAAAAATGCAAGCAGCATTAAAAAGAAGATATGAACCCTATATGAACCGGCTGAGATATACTATTTAAAGTATATCTTTTTAAAATACAAATGTCAATATATCATGGCTGTTTTTTACATTATTCTAATAAAATTTAACGCAAATAATATGTTTCATTGGTACATTCCAGCACAGTATTGTAGCCGCGCCATTTTGCCAGTGTGGTTGTACTGCAGTTGCCAACGCTGAAATTCCATATTTTGTTTAAATCCACGCCCAAAAACAGGCACAGCAGCACGCGGATAATGCCGCCGTGCGAAACAACGGCAATATCTTTTTCGTCCATTTCCGCAAGGCAGCGTTTAAAAAACGGCTCTACGCGTGCGGCAACATCCGTAAAATTCTCGCCGCCCGGCACATGACACAGCGCCGGATTTTTAAAGAATTCGTCAATCTGCCCAAGGCCGGCATCATTAATCTGGTTATAGGTAAGCCCTTCCCACTTGCCAAAAGCAATTTCCTTAATATCTTCAACCTGCTGCACCTCAAGCCCGTGTACTGCCGCCAGCGGTGCCGCCGTCTGCCGTGCACGCGTTAAACTGCTGCTGTATACGGCATCAAGGCGAATATTTTTAAAATGCTCTGCCAAAAGTTCAGCCTGTGCCCGTCCTTTTTCGTTCAGTTCAATATCGGTTTGCCCCTGAAAGCGGAAACTTTTGTTGGAATCGGTTTCCCCATGCCTGATTAAATATAGCCTGCCCATTATTTTGCCCCCTGTTTGCCTGCCTTAATTTCTTCTGCGTGCGAAAATTCTTTTACCTCAACGTGTACGCCTGCTTCGGCAAAAGTTTCCATTTCTTTATAAGCCTTAATACCTGCGTCCAAAAGGCTGAGCGCAAGTATTGCGCCTTCGCCGCGGCATATTTTAATATCAAGCCTCAGCGGCGCGGAAAGCCCCAATTTTTGCAGCAGTTCTTCCATGCCCGCTTCTGCGGATACATGCCCGGCAAAAACGTAATCTGCCGCAGCGGCATTATATTTTACCGCCGCAAATGCTGCAAGGCAGGATGCTGCGCCGTCAAGCATTACCGGCACTTTTAAAGCCGCAGCCTGCAAAACTGCGCCTGCCATGGCGGCAATGGTTCTGCTGCCAAGCTGATTTAAAAAATCATAGCCGCCAACTTCAAGGTTTTCTGCATTATATTGCGGCACGCTGCTGTCAACGCAGCCAAGTGCCAGCACCTGCTGTCCGCCGTTTGTGCCTATTGCTTCTTTTGCCAGAAGCGCGCCTTCAAGCAGTGCTTCTTCAATGCTTTCAGCCGTTACCAAAAAAGTCTGGCTTTTAACTCCGGAATTTTCCGCAAGCACGCAGGCAGGTTTTGTGCTCTGCATATATTCTGCCGCTGTACCGGCGTCGTCAGTCCAGAAAAGCACTGTTTTATCAGGATAATTTACTTCATTTTTATCTGCACTGCCGTAAATTGCCGCATAGCGCGTAGCCATTTCTTCAAGTTTTGCCAGTGAACCGACCGGTTTAATTAAATTATCAAAACGCTCCTGCGCTTTTGCTGCTATCGTTTTATCAACAGGCTGCACCGTGCCAGCCAAAACATCTATTTCCATTTTGCACCATCCTTAAAACAAACTAAATATGCTGTGGTAAGTATAAAAGCCAAGCACCAAAAAGCGTCCGCCAATTATCAGCGTAAGCAGGTACAGCACGTTGCCGCACTCCGTCAGCGCGCCGTAGGTGTCGCCCGTCAGTCCGCCCAGCTGGCTTTGTAAAAATTTGGCAATGCCAAATACCAGCACAAAAGTAACTGCCATCACCAGCAGGTAATGCACACCGCACAGCGCCGTTATGCCAATGCCAAGCGCCAGCGCGATAACCGTGTAGCTTTTTTTAGCGTACATGGTAAACATGTGCCCGATGCCGGTTTTGCGCGCGTAGGGAAAGTTGACGATAAAAATTACCATAAAAGTACGCGTTGCCACGCTCATGGCAATCAGCGCCGGCGTTAAGAGCTGTGGGTAAATGGCAAGGTACGCCGATACTTTCAGTAAAATAAGCACTATTACAGCAAGCACGGCGTTAGACCCTACATGGCTGTCCTTCATAATTTCCAGCATCCGCTCGCGGCTGCGCGCCGAAAAAACGCCGTCGGAAGTATCCATAAAACCGTCGTACATCAGCCCGCCGGTTATAATAATTTCCGCTAAAATCAAAAGCGCGGCACGCATAAAATCAGGCGCGGCAACCATTACCAAAGCGTAATTAACCGCACCCAAAAACGCGCCTATAACCAGCCCCACCAGCGGAAAATACGGCACGCTGCGCGAAAAATCTTCGTCACGCCAGTCCGTGCGCTGGCTGAAACGGATGCGCGTTAAAAATTCCAGGCAGGTAATAAAATCACGCATTATGCTCACCTGCGGTTAAGTTTTTGTATAAATCAAGCGCCGACTGCAAAATTACGATGGCCAGCGAAGCGCCCGTGCCTTCACCGAGGCGCATGCCTGCATCGACAATCGGTTTTAAATTTAAAATTTCCAGCATTTTGGCGTGGGAAATTTCCGCCGATAAATGCGAACAGAACATATAATCCGCGCAGGCAGGCTCAATGCCGTAAGCAAGCAGCGCCGCAGCCGTTGCGTTTACGCCGTCAACCATAGTCGGTACGCGGCGGCGTGCGCCTTCAATAATCATACCGGCAAGCCCGGCGTGGTCATAACCGCCAACTTTGCATAAAATATCCATGGCATTGCCCAGCTCAGGCTTGTTTACTGCCAAACCGTCCGCAACAACCTGGCGTTTAACCTTCATGCGTTCATCGTTAATGCCGGTGCCGCGCCCAACGGTCAGCTCCGGCGCAAGGCCTGTAAATGCCGATACGATAGCCGCGGTGGAGGTTGTGTTGCCGATGCCCATTTCTGCCGTTACCAGCATGTTGTAGCCTTTATCAATGCACTCACCGGCAACTTTCATGCCGCGCTCCAATGCCATTTCGGCCTGCTCGCGCGTCATGGCCGGGCCTTGGGTAAAATCTTCCGTGCCCCAGGCAACCTTTTCATTGCGCACTTTCGGCAAGTGGCTCAAATCAAAAGTTGTGCCCATGTCAACAACAAACACATCCGCACCGGCATGGCGCGCCATTACGTTGGCACCGGCAGTGCCGCGCATATAACCGTTAATCATCTGCATGGTAACTTCCTGCGGATAAGCGCTGACGCCGTATTTGGCAATGCCGTGGTCGCCGCACATTAAAAGCATGGCGCTTTTTATTTTGCCTTCAAAATCAGGCGTACCGCAAATAGCGGCATATTTTTCAACCATTTTTTCAACTTTGCCAAGCTGATACGGAACCTCGTCCACAGCCTGCCAGTTTTTATGCACAATTTCTGCCGCTTCTTTGTTCAGCGGCGGAACTATAATATCCTGCATTTTATTCCTCCTCAAATTTAAACGCCAGTTTTTTCATATCAACTGCCTGCCCTGCCACGCAGTAAAATACGCTGTCCGCGGCATCCGCCACCTGCTGGTTCACCCAGCCAGCAATATCACGGTATTCGCGTGCCATGGCATTTTCCGGCACAATTCCAGCGCCAACTTCGTTTGTTACAAACACCGTAATTTTGCCGCCTGCCTCAGCAGCTTCAATCAGTTTGGCAATTTCTGCCTTAACAACCTGCGCTTTTTCTTCCGTTGTGCCCTGCGGTGCGTTTTTGCCGTACAATAAATTACTCATGTAAAGCGTAAGGCAGTCAAAGAGCACTGCATCAGCTTCCTGCGCAGCTTCGCACAAAACCTCGTGCGCATTATAGGGGGCTTCAAAGTTTATCCAGCGCGTCCGGGGGCGGCGCGCTTTATGCAAACGTACACGTTCAGCCATTTCTTCGTCCAGAATTTCGGCGGTAGCAATGTAAGCGCATTTTGCGCCGTAATGCAGCACATATTTTTCAGCAAATTCGCTTTTGCCGCTGCGTGCACCGCCGGTTACCAAAACAATTTTAGCCGGCATACAAAAACTCCTTTCTATAAACAAAAAATCCCCTTTATAACAAAGAGGATATACTTCAAAAACGATATGCAAATACCCGCCTATCCCCCGTAGGCTGTGATACTCGTAACAGGCAGGTCTCCTGGCTCAGGTTCATCGCCGTGCTGCGCCTTCCCAAAGCATTGCTTCAGTGACATTTTGCAGACAGCTCGCCATTACAGTAGCGGGACTGCGCCGGATTCGCACCGGCTTCCCTATTAAGATTGCGGGGTTAACCGCCTCACCTGTTGATTTTTTCCGTTAAATTATATTCTATGCATTTCAAAAAAATCCTGCTTATGCAGATAAAAAATTAACGGCAGCCGTTAAGCCGCCGTTTAAACGCTTTATAAATTTATTTAAGGCTGTTTTTATAATCCTCAAGGAACTGGGCAAGGCCTTTATCGGTAAGCGGATGCAGAAGCATTTCTTTTAAAACTTTGGTAGGAATTGTTGCAATATCCGCACCGGCGAGCATAACTTTTTCAACGTGCTCCATATTGCGGATGCTGGCTGCAATAATCTGCGTATCGAGATTGTACTGGCGGAAAACCTTAACCATGTTTTCTACCAGCGCTACGCCGTTTTCGCCAATATCGTCCAAACGGCCGATAAACGGGCTTACATAGGTTGCACCGGCACGCGCTGCCATAAGTGCCTGCGGCAGGCTGAACACCAGAGTTACATTGGTTTTAATGCCTTCTTTGGCAAGAATTTTAACGGCTTTTAAGCCTTCGGCAATGCACGGAATTTTTACAACAACCTTGTCGGAAATTTTCATCAGTTTGCGAGCTTCGGCAACCATGCTTTCGCAGTCGGTGCTGATAACTTCGGCGCTTACAGGCCCGTCAACAAGGCTGCAAATTTCGGGAATAACTTCGGCCTGAGTTCTGCCGCTTTTAGCAATCAGGCTGGGGTTAGTAGTAACACCGTATACAACGCCCAGCGCTGCCATTTCTGCAATTTCCGCAACATTAGCGGTATCCATAAAAATCTTCACAATTCATACCTCTTTCATATTGTAATTTTTGTTAATAAATTTATTAATATGAATCGCCGGTTTAAACGCCAATTAAGGAACTTAGATTTTGCTCATTATTCAATCGCAAAATCTGCATAAGTTCGCTGGCACATTTCTTGGCTTTGCTTTCGGCATGTCACTAAATGGCGACTCACTTAAAACAGTACCGTCTGGTCGCTTCCTGGAGGTAAAAAAACATCATGCCCCCTGCCCTTGCGGTTTTTATTATTTACCCAGGTACCGCATTTTGGGCACTGCATTTCTGCCGCAGGCAAAGCCCATGCAAGCTGCCTGCCGCATTTGGGGCAAATAAAAAGCACCTGCATATTTGCTCCGGGCTGATATTTTTTCATACTCCGTCAACTCCTTTGCGGCCTTACCTGTCTATTATACACTATCGCAGAATTTTTTGCAGATTTTGTTGCAAGTTTTATGGACAAACAACGTAAAATTTTATATGCTATTATTAAATAAAGTTTAAAAGGTGGTTACACTATGTCACTGCAAAAAGAATTTGAAGCGCTTGGCTGTTGGAGCGCACCTACCGAAGAAGAACACATCAGCGTTTACGGGCTTGATTTTGATAACTGCTATATTATTTTTACCGACCTTGACGGCAAAACACCGGTTGACGCAAAAGCGCCTGTTGTTGCCGCCTGCTACGATGACCGCGACGCCTTTATATGGGGCAAGGAGCTGAAAGATTTTGCTGCTTTAAAAGCGCTGCGCGCCGCCCACGCGGATGATGAAGCTTTTATTGCCGCCGTTGAAAATTATACGCTGCCGAAAGAATGAAAATTTAGAATTACACGGTATAATATAACTAAAACATCAAATTAATAATCAATCAAACAGACAGTTAAAATATTTAGTTATCAGGCAGCAAATTATATCTGCCATCCGGTTATTTTTAATTTATCAATACAAATAAAAAGAACTGCCTGGCTGCCAACTCAAAAATTGCAATAAATTTAGTATCATAACAGTTCAAAGCACTTATTCACTGCGTTCAAAAAGTGTTTTGAACTGTTATTTTTATTAAATATTGCAATTTTTGAAAGTTGACTGCCATGCAGCCCTTTGTTATATTTACGCTTCAGTTAAAATTAGTGCCCTGCAAGTTTTTTGGGTTCTGCAATGCTGATATTAAAAATAAATCACAATACCCACGCTGGAATGTAGTACAAATTATCAGATGCCGGTATTAAATCATCAATTAAGCACACTATACCGCCTGCGCCGATTTGTATTTTAGCGTCAGCGCTGACAGGTTCCAGTATCGCAAAGGTTTTAATTGCTTTACTGGGGTACGCACTCTTTTTAACGGCTATTGGGTATGCCGTACCATTCTGCCAGATGATAAGTTCTATCTCCTTGCCGTTAAAATTGCGCAGGTAATACAAAGGAGGCACTATGCCTTTATTGGCATAGCTTTTGTAGATTTCCGTCACAACCCACGTTTCGAAAAATTCTCCGCTTGCTGCACCCGCTTCCAAGGCATCGGCATTAAGCCAGCGCGTTAAGTATGCCGCAAGGCCGGTATCAAAAAAGTACAGCTTCGGCGCTTTTACTATATATTTTGCTCCCGGCGGCATAAAAGTAACACTTTTAATGATTCGATACTCTCTTTATAATTTTTTATATTGCGCGTAATGTAATAAGCCCATCAAAAACTTAAATAACTATTTTTTAGTTAAGAACTATTTAACATTATGCTAATTTAAAATTAACGAAAGTAGTTTTAATTTAACTCAATAATTTTTAATTACAGAAGTAATTAATATAAAAACATTATATTACACATAAACCACATTAACTACATAAAAATTCGCAAAAATGCAGTTTTATACATCCATAATTTAATCACCTTCAAGGTATCCTTATTAAAGGAAAATATGTTGATTTTAACAATATTGTTGACGACTTCTTTTCTGTATATAGATGTATGCAAAAGAAATAATACAGAACTGGAAAAACTAATACGCATATATATACTAAAACCTATACCAAAATTTAATATACGCCACTAGCAATCTTAATAGTTTTATCAAAAAAGTCTAAAATACCGTAACGACATATTTTGAATAATAAAGTTTAACTATGTCAATCTTTAAATTTTGAATACTAACATTTTTTTATTTTGCAAACTTACATTTTAACAAATTTACCAAAAACTGCATTTCTTCCCTGTTTCTAAATACTGCATACCACAAAACAAGCGTAATGCTTATGCAGTTAAAAATGCCTGCAATAAAATTTACCAAAGTAACTTTAACGCACAAACTGCTATAAATAAACTTGCTAATCAATGCAGATAACAGCGCCACAACAGTAAACTTCAAATAATCCATAAAATAATTTTTTAACTTAATATCTATCCCATTGTTAAAAAGCACATACGGCTCTACCCAAAAGCAGGTTAAAAGCGTACTGATAACACCACCAAGCATTACACCGATAACGCCGTAATTAATTGTTAAATAAATAGAAGCGACTAAATTTATTACTGATTCCGCTAACGGCTTATAACGATCATTCCAGTATAGACCACAAGCATCGCGGAACATTAACACAGCCTTTCGCATATATGTTAAATAAAAGGAAAATGCCATTGCAGCTACAACTGCTTCGCTGAACAAGTACTCTTTGCCTACCCATAGTTCTACAAACGAATTAAACAAAACATATAAGCCACAAAAACAAATTGCTGCCTGCAAAGCTGTTATAAATTCCGTAACTTTAAAGGCTTTTATTTTTTTGCTGCTTTCTTCCAACACCATTAAATTACCAATGCTTGCAGTAATGCTTTCAAAAAATTTTGCAGCAAATGTATTTAGTGCCGCTATTACCATATAATAATTACTATATATTCCTACTGCTGCAAGCCCTATAAATTTACTTAAAACAAGGTTGCTGCTGCTAAAAAATACCACATCACCAATTTTGTGGCATATCATGGCTTTGGTATTTTTTGCAATCTGCTTTTTTATATCTAAATCTAAATCTTCTGCCGTTTCGTTTAAATACGGATATTCTTTATCTGCCTTAAAAGCAATTATAAAATTTTCCAGTATAGTTCCTAACAACATTAAAATAATGAAACACCAATAGTTCTCAAAAATTAAAAGAAAAATTATTTGCAGAACTGAAACTAAAACCTGCGTTACCGCTTGATAAATATTAACCACATACTGCTTTTGATCAGCAATTAACAGGCTACGTTTGTACGTCCAAAAATAACTAACTACAGTATTAAGCAAAAACAGCAAATAAAAGTAATATACCTGCGGTACGCTGTTTACATTTTTAATAAAGCTATCTAAAAACGGAAACCATACCAATCCTAAAACTAAAATAATATAACCAATAGCCACATATACCTTTTTAAACAAGTTCATTATGCTTTTTATAGTTTCTTTATCTCCATAGGCAAGTGGCTTATACAAACTATACACAATAGCAGAACCAATGCCAAGCTCTGCAAGTGAAAGTATTGCCAACACATTACTAAACAAACCATTAATGCCCAAATATTCTATCGGCAGTGTTTTAACAAATACCATACGTACGATAAACTTAAGCAAGTTAACAGCTATATAATTTGCTGCAGAATATTTAATGTTTCTATCTACTGCCTGTATCATCATTATTTTTACATCATTATCCTTTTCAAAATAATTCATTCTAAATTTAAAACTATTTAACAACAATAAACATTTTTAATAATATACTAATAACTGAAATAATTACACTAAATAAAAAAATACTAAATATCATAAATCATAGATTTACAGCAAACTATCTTTTAAGAAATTAGATTTTTCGTTTTATTTAACAAATATAAACTTTGAAACAAAAATCCAACAAATTATACAATACCTATTTTAACAAATACATTAGTATATTCACTTAATTTATTAAATTATGATTTTATAATACCTTTACTTTTTAACAAAAATTCTTTCTTCTCTACTATTATCGACAATTTATGGTAAATAATATCGCATTTATTCCATATAAAAACAATAATAAATTTCTAAACAACAGTTAATCTATGCATATATTAAAAATCGCAATTACAAATAAAAATCCTTTGTTATTTTACCTCTTTCAATTAATTAACATTGTTCGCCTTGTATATTATACAAATATTCAGCAATAGCACTATTTTATAAATACTGCTGATAAAATAATTTTGCTTAAAAATATCCACTAATAAAAATATGTTTTCACAATAAAAAGTAATTCCTCTTATTTTTATATAATCTATATTTTTACAATTATAAATAATTTCTAATTGCAATTTAATAACTAATAATATTATTAGTATTCTTATGTTAGTTAAAAAGCAAAAATAAAACTGCTCCTATTAATGAAATTATTATTTTAACATCATGCAATATCATAACAAACAGATAATATTTATTATATAAGCTATAAATATTATCTGTATATTATTGAAATTGTATTATTTATCTTTTATTATGTACAATTTTATTAATATACTCTACTAGCCCATCACCGTAAATATAACATTAACACTTACGATAAATCTAAAAAACACTTTTTCTAACTTTGATTAATTCTTTTATTCCTTTATCGCATTTAATTCTACAAATCGTCATTATAATTTCTGTATTATTATAGTTAAACTTTAAAATCAATAACTTATCATCTATAAAGTTATAAATATAATCTATTTTCCATTTATTAAGCTCCAAATTAATATATTCATATTTTTCTTTTTCTCTTAATCTAGTCATCTTACGACTTAATTAAATTATTAAAAATTATAAATTTTTTGTTTAAACGTCAATTTTATTGAGATATATCTATCTAAATAAACGTAGTTTCAAAGAATTATTTTAATATTACAGAATGATTTTAACAAAACAAGTATAAAATTAACATTCCAGCTTTTGAACAATCTTATCTATTTCCTTTTATATTTATTCCTTAAAGTATCTCCTAAACATTTTAATTTTATTATAATATTTTTTATTTTGTCAAATTTAATTAACATCTTTATTTTTTGCTCTAAGCTGTTTCGTCATAGTTCTTATATTTTTAATTTATTATAAAAAATGCCACATAATATATTTTTAGCAGCACAGTAAATAGTAATTTCATTACTATATAACTTATATTTAAAAATTAAAAAATAAATAGCATAAAATAAACTTAACCAAAATCCCAAAATATATCTTGTTGTCATACCATGCTTGTAAAAATATTCTCCATCATATCCATTAAACCACGTTGATTCATTTTCTATCATTATTGCTATATTAATAGGATAATAATAGATTTTTAATCCTTTATCATAAGCATCAAATAAAAATTTATTTTCTTCCCCGGCACCATTACCTGTACCAGCCCCAAGTTTTACATCAAATTTTATGTTTTTATCTAATATTGATTTTCTTTTAAAACTTATCTGCCAAGAACAAACTCGCAAACATTCCAATCTTTTTAGCTTATATATTTTATTTTTTAACTTCGTCTTTTTATTATATAAATTAAAAACTATAATATCTGCTTGAGGTATTTCTTTATAAGCATTTAATATATTTTTTTCCATATCATTATCGAATATTTCATCGTTATCGGCAATAAGACAAATATCTGCACTGCTGTTTTGCATTGCCATATTCCTGCTTTTAGATAATCCACGTTCTTTACTATTTATCCATAAACACGTTTTGTTATTTTCTATTTTTACTTGTTCCTTTTTATCTTCATCGCATTGGTTAATAATTACACAGTCACTTAATATATTAGATCTTTTTATTATCTCTTTATTTTTTTCACACATACAACTGAGCAATATCGCAAATGAATTCATTTTACCACCATTATTTACGAATACTTTTTTATACCATTAATTATATAAAAATACATATAGTATATGCTTTTTATTATTGAAAGTTTTTGACTTTGTCTATAAACTTGCCAATTCCAAATCGCACTTTGTAATTTATTACTAGTTATAGATTTTTTCCCAACTTTATATGTTCCCAAAATTTCATTCAAACCAAATGCTATAAGATTATACTTTTTTAATATATTTAACCAACAAATATAATCTTCATGTTTAGCATTTGGAAAATTAATTTCGTCAACAATTTTTCGGTCTAAACAAATAGTTAAACAACTACCTGTTCTATTTCCTTTTAATAAGGTTAAGTAATCTAACTGTTTAGGTACAGATATTATTTTTTCTTTTTTAGTAGATAAATTTAATAATTTATAATCATGATATGAAAAATAAACATTATTTTTTCTCATAAAATTAATTTGCTTTTCTAGTTTCTCTTTTTCCCATATATCATCAGAGTCTAAAAAAGCTATATATCTTCCTCTTGCATTCTGTATTGCTATATTGCGTGCATTAGCAATTCCTTGATTTTTTAATAAAGTTATTAACCTAATTTTTTTTCTTTTTGCTGATATTCTTTTATAATTTCATTTGTATTATCATTGGAAGAATCATCAACAATTATCATTTCCCAATTAGTATATGTTTGAGCAATAACGCTTGCAATAGTATCCTTAATATATTTTTCAGCATTATATGCTGGCGTTATTATTGAGACTAAGTTATTAACTAAATTTTTCAAAGTTAATGCACGCCTTTTCTGAACAATACTATTCTACACAGCAACAATATATCTAAACATATGCTTCGCTTTTAATTATGCGAAAATACATCTTTAATTCTAAAAGCTTTTTCTATTCTAATTTTGTATATTAAATATTAGCAATATTACTATTGTTCCTAATAAATATTTAAAAATATTTTTATACATCTATTAACTAAACTTACAAAGTTTAATACTACTCCTATGCTGTTTACTAATGACTATATTTTTTATCTTATCTTTGTAACATTTCTTTGTTATAATATCAATACTGCTATAAAAACACAGTTGATACTGGATTTTATTATTACCGTTTCTGCATAACTGAATTTAGCCAATACATAGTAATTTTCAAATATTTCATTTTCTACCTTGTTATCTTTTAAAAGAACTATTTTTATATCTCAGCTTCTTTTTTATGTTTCATACTAATAATTCTGCTGTTTTATCTGTTTAGATTATGACTAAATTCCTGATATTCTTAAGTATTTTCTTAACTATATAACGTAAAATAATAAGAAATATAAAACTTAATATTTAAAATACTGTTATAAATATTATGAAAGTTAATTTCCTAATGTATGCATATATAAAATAATATGACAATGCTGATAACTGTATAATAAATTGTCATAAACAGTTTTGGAATTATCTATCAAAAATGCCACGGCAGACATAAAACTATTCAATACTTAAATAAAATAATTAGGAGTTTGCCATCATTTGAGCCAAGAAATGTACAAATAGTTACTTACACTGTAAAGTTACGAAAATAAAAAGTAAACTTTTCTATACGTATTATAGAAATATAGTCGACACAAAATAATACAAATAGCAAGGAGATAATACTTGTACACTTGTTTATTTATTTTATCATTTACATCACAGATTTTCGCATAAAATCAAATTAATAACAATTTAGTAATATTATTTTATCATTGCTTTCTCCCTATCGCAAGATATTTTCGTTAAAATAAGTATACATTTTATTAGTCTTGATAAAATTTTATTCATGATGGTAAGTTACATGACAACACAGTTTTACAGTATTGCATATATACACTGTGAGTAATAATTAAAATTTTAATTTCTAGAATCAATAAAAATCCCTGTATTTATTTAAAAACAATAAAACTCAAAATTTGAATAACTTCGCTTTTTACTTGTTATTAATTGCTCCTTAAAGCAAAAATAATGCCACCACAAACATGCTGACGTTATTAAAACTAATCTATTTTATTTTTAACTCTCAATTAAGCACAAAATGTTTTAATAAAAAATTTCATTCAGCAAATTTCGCTTTAACTTTCTTTATCATCTCCGCCGTTACGGCTGCGTAATCCGGATGGGCTGCCAAATCAAACCATTTTACATACGGCATTTTTTTGTACCAGGTAAACTGCCTTTTGGCAAAATTGCGCGTTGCCTGTTTAATTTTGTCAACGGCGGTAGCCTTATCCCATTCGCCTTTTAGGTACAGCACCGTCTGCCGGTAGCCGATAGCCTGCATGGACTGCGCCGATTCCGGCACACCTTCTTCAAGCAGGCGGCGCGTTTCTTCTATCAGCCCCTGCTCCAGCATAATATCCACGCGGCGGTTAATGCGCTCATACAGCACACTGCGTTCCATGCGCAGGCCAAAAACGGCGGCATCATAAACAAGTTCTTCGCTTTTGCTGTGCGAAAGGTCATCCCCGCTTTCGGCGGCTTCAATAGCGCGTATCACACGGCGTGTGTTGTTAATATCTATTTTTCCGGCTTCTGCCGGTGCAGATTTTTCAAGCCTTGCATAAAGAGCTTCTTTGCCCTGTTCAGCCAAAAGCGCTTCAAGCTCCGCGCGCAGTGCGGAATCTTCACCTTTGGAGCTGAACTTGTAATCTTCAAGCAGCGCCTTAATATAAAGCCCCGTGCCGCCAACTATAATTGGCAGTTTGCCGCGCGCTGTGATTTCGTCAATCAGCCTTTCGGCTCGCTCTTTAAAATCAACCACGTTAAACGAGGCTTCCGGCGGCAGAATATCCACCATATGGTGCGGCACAAGCGCCAGTTCTTCCTCCGTAGGTTTGGCCGTGCCGATATCCATGCCGCGGTATACGAGCATTGAGTCGCCCGATATAATTTCGCCGTCCAGCGCTTGGGCGAGGGCTATGCCGCAGTGGCTTTTGCCCGTTGCCGTAGGGCCGAGAATAACGGCTATTTGCTTTTTCATAACTATCTCCTGATAATTCCGTATTTTACGCGGCTGTACTTGCCGCCCTGAATTTCCGTGCAGCCCAGGCCGCGCAGAAAACTTTCGCTGCGCTCTTTAATAACAACGCGCGGTGCGGCTTTCAGCGCCAGTTCTATTATCTCTGCGTTAACTTCCTTTTCGTAGGCCAGCGGCCGCAGCGGTTTCATGTTGGCCGAAGTTTTTACGCCGAAGCGGAACATGGGGTCAAAATAAACCGCGTCAAAACTGTCCGGCAGCACATTCTGCAAATAATCATCCGCCCTGACGTGTACAGCTTTTATTCTGCGCATGGCTGCGTCAACATCCTGCCTGCCGGTTTCATAGCAGGCAAGCCCGCGCGCCACAACAAAAGCAAGCAGCGGCGACGCTTCCACGCCAACCACTTTGCCTGCTGCACCCACGGCATAGCTTGCAACTATCGCATCGCTGGCAAGACCTAATGTGCAGTCCAGCACTTTCATGCCCGGTTTTAAGGCCAGCGCTTCTATTAAGTGGTCGCTTTCACCTGCGGCAACGTGTTTTAAGCGCAAATCGGCCATGCTGGGGTGGAAAAAGAACCTGCCTTCTTCCGTAAATACCTGCGGGCCAGGTTTTGTTGCCACCAAAAGCGCGCTTACGTTATGTTTTTGGCACAGTTCTTCCAAACTGCCGCTGCGCCCGCGGCGCAGGTACGGCACGCCAAACCCCTGTGCCCAGGCGCGCGCCTGCCACTGGAGCCCGCTGTTGCGCCCTGCCGTTACGGCAAATTTCTGCTGCATCATGTGCGTTTAAACATTTTATAAAGCTCTGCCGAGCTTATTTCTATCATACACGGGCGTCCGTGCGGGCAGGTAAACGGATGCTCCGTATTGCACAAATCAATAATCAGCTGGCGCATCTGGCGCATATTAAGCACCTCGCCGGCTTTTATCGCCGCCTTGCATGCCATCATGTGCAGCATGTTCTGGCGCAAATCGCTCGGGCTGATGTTTTTCATCTCGCTCAGCATTTTGGTTATCTCGCGGATAAAATCTTCCGCACCGTCCGCCTTTATATCGGCAGGCAGGCTGGAAACCCTTAAAAGCGCTTCACCGGCCGGTTCTATATCCACGCCAAGGCGCGAAAAATCTTCACGGTGCTTTTCGATAATTTCCGTATCGTGCGCGGTAACATCAATGTACAGCGGCATCAGCATGGTCTGTGCCGGTATGTTGTTGTGCGCGTTAACAAATTTATCGTACAAAATGCGCTCGTGTGCGGCATGCTGGTCAATTAAATACAGCGTGTCCTCGCTTTGGGCAATAATAAAGGTTTTATCAACCTGCCCAATCGGCCAGATGCTTTCCGTTTCGTTATTCGTATCGGTAAAACCTATAACGTTAGCGGCAACTCCGTCCTGCTTTTTAAACTCCTCGCGCACTTCGTTAATGGTATAAACAGGCTCCGTTTTAGGCGGAGTGTATGTATATTCCACCTGTTTCCACACTTCACTCTGCACTGGTTCAGGCTGCGGCTCATGTACCGGAGCTGTTTTAAAAATATCTGCGTAAGCAGGCTTTGGCTGCTGCATGGGTACCGGTTTCGGCACGCTCTGCTGTTTCGGCAGCGGCATACCGTCCGTAATAATGCCCTGCCCCACAGGCTTAAACACCACAAGCTCGCTGTCCGGCAAAAGGTCAAGCGCCTGCTGCGGCTTGGCGCTCATAGGTTTTGTAAGTGCGTCTGTAAGCGCCTTATACATGGCTTTATAAATTACACTGTCATCGCTGAATTTTATTTCGCTTTTCTGCGGATGCACGTTAACGTCAATGGTGTGCGTGTCAACCTCCACCATAAGCACGGCAAAGGGAAAACCGCTTTTCGGCACCTGCGACTGGTAAGCGTGGTCAATAGCCTTACTCATCATGCGGTTGTTGATGATGCGGCCATTAACCATGAAGGTCTGCCATTGGCGCGTGCCTTTTAACAAAGTAGGCTTACCGATATAGCCCGTAATTTTTACGTCAGTGCCGGTAAAATCCACTTTTAAAAGTTCGTCACTAACTTTTTTGCCGTACAGGGCGGTAATAGCGTCAAACAAACTGCCGTTGCCGGGCGTGCTTAACACCTCTTTATCGTTGCTTACAAGCTTAAAGCGCACATCCGGGCGCGAAAGCGCAAGCCGCGTTAAAAGTTCGTTAATATAGCGGCCTTCCGTTGCATTGGTGCGCAAAAACTTACGGCGTGCCGGCACGTTAAAAAACAGGTTCTCTACAATAACCGTTGTGCCAGCCTGTCCGCCTGTCTGCTGGCATTCGGTCTGTTCGCCGCCGTCAATGCGGATGCTCGTTGCAAATTCTTCATCCGCCGGGCGCGTCAAAAGCTGAAAATTACTTACGGACGCAATACTCGGCAAAGCCTCGCCGCGGAAGCCCAGCGTATGCAGGCTCATTAAATCCTCCGCCGCGCGGATTTTGCTTGTTGCGTGGCGCAACACAGCAAGCTTTGCATTAGCTTCCGTCATGCCGCTGCCATCGTCCGCCACGCGGATATACTGCGTGCCGCCTTCAAAAATTGTAACGTCTATCTTTCCGGCACCAGCGTCAAGGGCGTTTTCTACAAGCTCCTTAACTACCGAAGCTGGTTTTTCAACAACTTCACCGGCCGCAATCTGGTTGGCCGTGTTCTGGTCTAAAAGCTTTACTTCTGCGCTTACGGTCATAAAGCACCTCCTTCGCGCTTAGCCTCCTCCTGCAATTTATATAATGTGTTCATAGCCTCAATGGGCGTCATGCTCATAACATCCATATTGGCAAGGCGCTGCTGCAAAGCGCTGCCAAACAGCGAACCCATCATGCCGCCGTCCTGCTGCTGTGCCGGCTGCGCCTGCTTCGTCCCTTCGCTGTCGTATTCCTTTAAAAATTCATTGGCGCGTTCAAGAACCTTCTTCGGCAGCCCCGCCAGGCGTGCAACATGTACGCCGTAGCTTTTATCGCTGCCGCCGCGCACAATGCGGCGCAAAAATACAATATCGTTGCCGCGCTCCTTAACCGCAACGCTGTAATTTTTTACGCCCTCCATAATGTTTTCCAGCTCAATAAGCTGATGGTAATGCGTGGCAAACAGCGTTTTTGCTTTAATTTTTTCGTGAATGTATTCCATAACGGCGCGGGCAATGCTCATACCGTCAAAGGTACTGGTGCCGCGTCCCACTTCATCCAGAATAATAAGGCTGTTTCTGGTAGCGTATTTTAAAATCTGCGCCACTTCGTTCATTTCCACCATAAAGGTGCTTTGCCCCGTGGCAAGGTCGTCGCTTGCGCCTACGCGGGTAAAAATCTTATCCACCGGGCAAATGCTGGCCTGCCGCGCAGGAATAAAGCTGCCCATCTGCGTCATCAGCGTTAAAAGCGCAACCTGGCGCATATAGGTTGATTTGCCTGCCATATTCGGACCGGTAATGATTATCATGCGCTCGTCCGTGCTGTTTAAGTTGGTATCATTGGGCACAAAAATATCGCGCTCCAAAAGGCATTCCACAACCGGGTGGCGCCCGTCAAGGATACGTATTTCGCTGCGGTTGTTCAGTTCCGGCTTAATATAGTTATATTTAAACGCCGCTTCTGCCAGCGAAGCCAGCACGTCGATATTGGCCAGCGCACGCGCGGTTTCCTGTATCTCCGGTATTTTGGCGCGTATCTGCTCGCGCAGATTGTTAAAAATATAATATTCAAGCTGTTCTATTTTTTCTTTGGCGCTTAAAATTTTGTTCTCAAAATCTTTCAGTTCCGGCACAATGTAGCGCTCGGCGTTAACAAGGGTCTGCTTGCGCACAAAATAATCCGGCACGGAAGCCGACTGACCCTTGCTGACTTCGATATAATAGCCGAAAACCTTGTTGTAGCCTACTTTTAAGGTTTTAATGCCGGTTTCTTCTTTAATGCGCTGCTCAAAATTCTGCATCCATGTTTTGTTGTCGCTGGCAATGCTGTGCAGCTCGTCCAGTTCCAAATCAAAACCGGTGCGTATCATGCCGCCTTCACGTACGGAAAACGGCGGTTCGTCCACAATCGCCGCTGCCAGAGTATCGTAAATTTCCTGATGCAGGTGAATTCCGCCGGCAAGATGCGCAAGCAGGCGGCTTGAAGCATTGTTTAAAAGCTCTTTTATGCCCGGCAGCACGGCAAGAGAGCTGCGCAGGGCTACCAAATCGCGGGCGTTGGCGCTGCCTACTTCAATGCGGGAGATAATGCGTTCCAAATCGAAAACTTTTTTCATTTCTTCCGCAAGGCCGGTACGCAGCTGCAAATTTTCCAAAAGCTCTTTCACTGCCTGCTGACGTGCGTTTATCTGCGCCAAATCCAGAAGCGGGCACTCAATCCAGCTGCGGAGCTTGCGCGCGCCCATGCTGGTTACGGTAAAATCAAGCACATCCAGAAGCGTGCCGCGCTTAGTGCCGTCACGCATGTTTTTAACAAGCTCCAGATTGCGGATGGCAGTCGCGTCAAGGTTCATAAATTTTTCCACGGCTATGCGCGTTAAGCGGTTAATATGCGTTAAATCCGCCTTAACGGTGCTGTGCAGATAGCGCAGCATGTGCTCCGCCGCACTGTGTACAAGGGCGTCGCCACCGTATTCGCTGTCAGCAAAATGCGCGGTAAAATAATCGGCATTTTCGTTTTCTTCCTGGTAAAAGGATATTGCACATTCCGGCAGTTTTGCCTTCAGCCATGCTTCCAGTTTTTCCCAGCCTTCAATGCCGCTGTATACCACAGCTTCTGCCGGCTGAATGCGGAACAGCTGCTCCTGTACCGCGCTCAGCATTTCGCTGCCTTCGCCGGTAAACCACTGGCACTCGCCGGTAGAAATATCTGCCGCTACAAGGCATAAACGCGCGCCGTCCTGCTGCAAAAACACCAGAAAACGGTTATGCTTGTCGTCCAAAAGCTGCTCGTTTAAAGCCGTGCCCGGCGTAATAATTTTTATAACCTTGCGCTCTACAATGCCTTTGGCAAGCTTGGGGTCTTCCACCTGCTCGCAAATGGCAATGCGGTAGCCTTTTTTTATCAGTTTGGCAATGTAGCCGTCAACACTGTGGTATGGCACGCCGCACATGGGTATGCGTTCTTCAAGCCCCGCGACACGCCCGGTTAAAGTAATATTCAGTTCGCGCGACGCCGTTAAGGCATCGTCAAAAAACATTTCGTAAAAATCGCCCAAACGGAAAAACAGCAGTTCATCCTGATGCTGGCGTTTAACCTCCAGATACTGCTGCACCATAGGCGTATAGTTTGCAGCCATTTTATTCTGCCTGTCCTTTCACAAGCCAAGTCTGCGCATTGCAGATTTTTACGTTAACCTTCTGCCCTGCCGTAAAAGTGCGCCCTTCCGTGGGCCACAGCACGAGTTTATTGGTGCGCGTCCTGCCGCTCCATACATTGGGGTTATTGGCGCTCGGGCCTTCGGCAAGCACCTCGTAGGTTTTGCCAACCATTTCTTCATTGCGCTTCAGGCTGTTTTCGTTCTGCACTGCCATTAAACGGTTAAGACGTGCTTTTTTTACGTCCAGCGGCACCTGCCCTTCCATTTTGTCGGCAGGCGTACCGCTGCGCTTACTGTAAATAAAGGTGTAGGCGGCGTCAAAGCCAACCTCTTTCACAAGCGAAAGCGTTTCTTCAAAATCTTCTTCCGTTTCACCCGGGAAACCTACAATAATATCGGTTGTAATAGCGGCGTCCGGCACATAACGGCGAATCATTTTCACAAGGTCAAGATACTGTTCGCGCGTGTAGCCGCGGTTCATCATTTTTAAAATGCGGCTGGAACCTGCCTGAAACGGCACATGGAAGTTTTCGCAGATATGTTCACATTCCGCAACCGCCTGAATAACGTCCTCACCCATGTCGCGCGGATGGCTTGTCATATAGCGAATGCGCTCCACACCTGGCACATCGTTTACGCGGCGCAGAAGTTTGGCAAACATGCCCTTTTCACCAAAATCCTTGCCGTAGGAATTTACGTTCTGCCCAAGCAGGGTAAACTCTTTGTAGCCGTTTGCCACTGCCTGCTCAACTTCTTCCACAATGTTTTCAATGCTGCGGCTGCGCTCGCGCCCGCGCACATAAGGCACTATGCAGTAAGTGCAGAAATTGTTGCAGCCGTACATAATTGGTATCCACGCTGAAAAGCCGCTCTGGCGCACGCGGTTGCCTTCAAATTCGCTGTCAGCAATTATCATATCGTCATAAATGCGGCCGCCTTTGTCCGCCAGAAAATCTGTAAGAATTTCCTTAAAGCTGTTTACATGCGCAGTGCCTATTAATAAATCAATCTGCGGATGCTTTTTAATAAGCTTTTCGCCGTCCTTCTGCGCCATGCAGCCTGCCACGCAGATAACCTGCCCCGGATGGTTTTCCTTAACGCGCTTCAGTTCGCCGATTTTGCCCAAAATGCGTTTTTCAGCGCTTTCGCGTACGCAGCAGGTATTAACAACAATAATATCCGCATTATGGAAATCGTCCGCTCTGGCATAGCCCATTTCCTTCAGCTGCCCGGCATAGTGCTCGGCATCGCTTTCATTCATCTGGCAGCCGTAATTGAGGATAAAATAAGTTTTTCCCTCAGCGGCATCAACAAAATTTTTATCTGAAATCATACTTACCTCCAAAAATCTCTAATAATAAATTATACCATAATTTAAGCCTTTTCAGCAATTTTTGCAGTAAGCAATGGCTAATTTTACGCTGATTTTTATTTTAATTATAGCATACTTTGACTTTTGCGTTATGTTTGATATAATAATTATAGAAAAACAAACGGCTGCCGATAGACGGTCAGCCGCAAATTAAGAGATTATGTAGAAATAATCGCCCAAGTTTAGTAGGCTTCTGGGCGGTTATTTCTGTTTTTTAGCGTAGTCTTTTCCGAGGGCATAGCCAAGAGAAAATACTGTTATTGTATAACCTATAATGGTTAAAATATCAATAACTTCCATACTATCCCCTCCTGCATAGTATTTCCGTTTTACGGATTTCTATGTCAACGGAGGGTCACAGTCCCTCCGGGGAGGGCTAACCGCCTACCGTTATGGCAGCACATTTGCCTAGATAGTTTAACAGAAAAATATAATCCTGTAAAGATACTTTAAGCGCACCCGTTAACAGCGGATGCGCTTGTTGTTTTTTATTATTAAATTTACCTGCCGTGCAGCCTGCGTTCTGCCTTTTCCGCATCATACGCAGCTTTCTGTTCAAAATAAAGTTCTGGCGTCCAGCCTTTTTCCAGCATTCTTACAAGCAGTTTGCCGGTGTTGGCTGCATCGTCATAAGCAGTATGCCACAAACCCGCCGTGTCAACTTCCTGCTCCTCGGTTGCGCGTTTCAGCCCTGTTGTAAGCTCGTCGCCCTTCCACAGCTTGTATGCTTCGGCAAGGTCAAGGTAATCTTCATACTGAACCGGGTTTTCTATTTTATGGCGCTCGCAGCCGGTGTTTAAAACTTTGTAATCTTCCGTGCCCCAGGCAACAAAATAAGTCTGCCCGGCTTCGTAAATTTCCGCAAGCTTCGCCACCATTTCCGGATATTCAATGCCTTTTTTCATGTCCTTTTCGGTAATCATGCAAAAATCCATGCTGTCTTTTGCCTGTTTGGGGTAAAAATGCGGCTTTACAAAATTCTGTATTTTGCCGTCCTCTTTTAATTCCGCGCCAGTCAGCTTAACCGCGCCAATTTCAATAATTTCCGAAAAAAATCCGCGCGGCCGCCCAACCGGTTTGGTATATGTTGTAAACTCAAAATCCACCAGTAAAAAATCCTTCATTGTTACGCCTCTTTCATCAATTTATGTTAAAACGCTTAGTGCCTGTGCAGCAGCGCGCGTTCCACGCTCCAGTAAACTGCGTCCTGCCCAATCATATCGTATACGCCGCCGCGTTTAAGCATTTCCATTGCTTCATCCTGCAAACTGCAAAGGTAAATCTTTTTGCCGGCGTCCTTCATTTCCTGCACAATTTTGGCAAATTCCTGCACGCCGCTGATATCTATATCCGGTACGCCGCGCATTGAAAAATACACATAGCCGTAACGCTTCGCCTTTTTGGGTATCTCCTCAAGACGTTCCGTATTGGCAAATACAATCGGCCCGTTAATGTAGCAAACCAGCCCGTCATCCGGCAAATCCTCAATTTCTTCGTGCAGGCGCTGCGGGTCAATTTCGTCATAAGTAATGCGCAGGTGCGAAAAACGCACAGCCTGCAAAACAAGCCCGATAATAACGCCAATCATAATGGCAGTTGTCAGGTCAACAATAATCGTCGTCAGCATGGTAACAACAAATTTTAAAATAGCGCCTTTAAATTTGCCTTTTAAAATAAAATTAATCGTTACCCATTCGTTCATACGCCACGAAACCACCATCAAAACGCCGGCCAGCGCCGCCAGCGGAATCTGGCTCATTACCGGCGCCAGCACAAACATGGCAAGCAAAATGCCAAGCGCGTGGAAAATGCCCGTCAGGCGCGTAACCGCACCGGATTTTACCGCCACGCTGGTACGCGCAATAGCCGCCGTTGCCGGAATACCGCCAAAAAACGGTACTATGATGTTGCCAATGCCCTGCGCCAGAAGTTCACGGTTGCTGTCAAGCCTTGCGCCGGTCATACGCGAAGCAGTTGCGCCACACAAAAGGCTTTCAATCATCGCCAGCACCGCAATACTCACGGCAGGCGCCAAAAGCCCGATAACAGTACGGAAATCGAGCAGCGAAGCAAGCTCCAAACGGTCGTCCAAAATAAGCGTTGCCGGTATGTTTCCTACCACCGCCACATCAAGGTTCAGCGCAATATTGGCCGCCGTTGCCACAATAATGGCAAACAGCGAAGAAGGTATATACTTGCTGTACCGCATCGGAAACAGCAGCATCATCAGCATTACAAACAGGCCAATGCTCACCGCCGTCATATTCGGTTCAAAGCCAAGCTGCCAGTAACTTAGAAACTTCTCCGTTACGCTGCTGCCTTCGGAGGTAACGCCAAAAAAATTATCAATCTGCCCCATGGCAATAATAACGGCAATGCCGGATGTAAAGCCGCTGATAACCGGCATCGGGATGAACGAAATCAGCTTGCCCAGATGCAGCACCCCTGCTATAACAAGGATAATGCCCGCAAGCACCGTAGCAACAAATACGCCCTGCAAGCCGTACTGCGCGATAATGGACATCAATATCGCCGCCATGGCGCCCGTCGGCCCGGAAATTTGAAAATACGCCCCGCCAAGCGCGCTGATGATAACACCGGCAATAATTGCCGTTACAAGGCCCGACGCCGCCGTTGCGCCGCTGCCCACGCCAAAAGCCAGTGCCAGCGGAATAGCCACCGCCGTAACGGTAAGCCCGGCCATTAAATCCTGCATCAGCATCATTCTATCGTAATTGCGGAACTCTTTAATCAGGTCACGTTTAAACCTTTCCACCATCATTTTTACAGCAACCCCTTTGTTGTTAAATTAAAAACGCAATTTCATAAACAGCTTATGGCATTATTTTACCATAGCCGGAGCCGCCAAAACAGATGCCCGAAAAGAAAATTTACACGGTTTTGTTTTTACAGGCATTATTGCCCTACGCCCATATAAACACCTTTTTATCTAAAAAAATTTACCCATGCCGAAAAATTTTTTAAATATTTTTTCGACGCAGGTAAATTTTCATGGTTAAAAATCCGTTTATGTGGGTGAGAGTTTCTTTTCTTGTTCCCAATAGTACTAACGTACGTAAGCAGTAAAACCCAATGGGCTTGTGAAAAAGTAAGTGAGCCGTGAAAGCAGCAGTACGTTAGCAGCGTTGGCTGCCGGTCTTGTGCAAAACAGGCACTATCTCCAAACTGAGATAGTGCCGTAAGCAGGGCTATGCGCTAAACTACTTTTGCAGAATCATCCTGTAATAACCATGTAAAAGCACGCAAAAACTCCCGTTGGTTTTGCGTGCCAACGGGAGTTTTGAGAGAACAAAGCTAAAAAACTTAAATTATAATTTTACTTACAGCACCAACAAACTCAAATCGCCAACGGCGTTAACTATGCCGCGTACTTCTTCAAGCATTGCCAGGCGGTTATTTTTAACGTTTTCGTCTTCGTCCATAACCATTACGTTGTCAAAGAAGGTGTTAACAGGTTCAATAACCTTTTCACCTGCTTTTAAAACGGCAGCATAATCGTACAGTACAATTTCCGGAATAATTTCCTTGCTTACTGCTGCAACAACTTCATGCAGTTTGTTTTCGGATTCATCTTTAAACAGCGCGCCGCTGATTGCAACTTCTTTTTCGATTTTTTTGCACAGATTGCTTACGCGCACGGAAACCTGTACCAGAGGCTCTGCATTGCCTGCTTCAACATAAGCAGCCAGAGCTTTGCAGCGTACTGACAAATCTACCATATCGTCATTGCGTTTATCGGCAAATACTGCGTCGATAACGTCGTAACGGATGCCCTGGTCCATCAAAAGGTTACGCAGGCGCTGTTTGAAGAATTCCATAATCTGCGGCACCAGTTTGCCGGTTTCTTCCGGTTTGATGTCCAACAGATACAAAGTACCGGCGATAATTTTAGCCAGCGAAATATGATAGTTTGCATCAAGCAGGATATTGATAACGCCAAGAGCCTGACGGCGCAGCGCATACGGGTCCTGAGAACCGGTAGGAGCAAGCCCGCGGCTGAAAGTAGCGCAGATGTTGTCGAGTTTGTCGCCGATGCCGACAATGCGGCCGATGGTTGTTGCCGGCAGTGCGTCGCCTGCAAAACGCGGCAGATAGTGTTCAAAAATGCCGGTGGCAACTTCAGGTTTTTCGCCGTCCAGCAGTGCATATTCGCGGCCCATTACGCCCTGCAGCTCGGTAAATTCAATTACCATGCCGGTAACAAGGTCGGTTTTGCACAAAAGTGCGCAGCGGCGCAGTTCTTCTTCATCAACAGGGGTGTTAATGGCAAAGCGCAGCATTTCCGCCATTTTAACAAGGCGTTCGCTCTTGTCGTACATATTGCCCAGGCCTTCCTGGAAGGAAACTGTTTTAAGTTTTTCCAGACGGTCTTCCAGTTTGGTTGCACGGTCTTCGTTAAAGAAGAACTCGGCGTCGCTCAAACGTGCGCGCAGTACGCGTTCGTTGCCGTGGGTTACAATATCAAGGTGTTCGCTGCCGCCGTTGCGTACGGTAATAAATTTATTCAGCAGATTGCCGTCTTCGTCAAGCACAGGGAAATATCTCTGGTGCTCACGCATCGGGGTAATAATGCATTCTTTCGGCAGGCTCAGGAATTTTTCCTCAAACTTGCCGCACAAAGCTGTCGGCCATTCAACAAGGTAGTTTACTTCTTCAAGCAAATCTTCGTTAATCTCGGCTTCGCCGCCGTTCTGCGCAGCCAAATCCTTAATCTGCTGCAAAATCAGCGCACGGCGTTCATCCTGGTCAACCATTACAAAATTGTCGTACATAACTTTTTTGTAATCGCCGGCCGAAGGAATTTCCACAGCGCCTTTAACTCCTGCCAAAGCAGAATAAACTTTGTTGCCAACTTTGCTGAGCGCTGCGCTGAGTAAGCCCTGGCTTTCTGCCGCAGCTTTAAGCGACTGCTGCATGAAGCGGTGGCCCATGCTGAATTTTCCGCTTTTTACGCCGCAGATTTCAACAGGGATAATCTGGTCGCCAAACAGGGCAACCATCCAGCGGATAGGACGTACAAAACGGAATTCGTAATCTGCCCAGCGCATGGTTTTCGGGAAACTTAAAGAAGTTAAAATGTCCATTAAAAGACCCGGCAAAAGTTCAACAACGGGCTGGCCTGCCAGATGCTTAACGGCATAAACATAGTTGTCGCGTACAACAAGGTCTTTTACGTCAACGCCCTGGCCGCGCGCAAAACCCTGTGCAGCTTTGCTGGGTGCGCCGCTTACATAGGCAATTTTAACGGAAGGGCCTTTGGCTTCAACAACAACGTCAGCCTGTGTTTCGGCAACGCCGCCGGCAATAAAAGCCATACGGCGGGGAGTGCCGTAAACGGTAATATCTTCAAAAGGAATACGCAGCTCCTGCATTTTAGCAGCTGCCAGTTCTTTTAACTGTTTTAAAATTCCGGGCATAAATTTAGCCGGTATTTCTTCGGTGCCAATTTCAAACAATAATTTTTCCATTATAAATTCTCCCCTTTCAGCATCGGGAAGCCGAGCTTCTCCCTTTGTTCAACATAAGCGGCGGCACACAGCCTTGCCATGGCGCGCACGCGGGCAATAAATGCCGTTCTTTCGCTTACGCTGATTGCCCCGCGGGAATCGAGCAGGTTAAAAGTATGCGAGCATTTCAAAACATAGTCGTAAGCCGGGCGGATATAGCCTGCTTCAATTACGCGTTTTGCTTCTGCTTCGTATTTATCAAACAAATCGAACAGTAAATCGGTATCGGCAATCTGGAAGTTGTAATAGGACTGCTCAACTTCGTTGGTATGGAAAACATCACCATAGGTAACGCCGTCAACCCACTGAATGTCGAATACGTTTTCCACGCCCTGAATGTACATGGCAAGGCGTTCCAAACCGTAGGTAATTTCTACGCTGACGGGTTTAACGTCAATGCTGCCAACCTGCTGGAAGTAGGTAAACTGGGTAATTTCCATACCGTCCAGCCATACTTCCCAGCCAAGGCCCCATGCGCCCAAAGTCGGGGATTCCCAGTTGTCCTCTACAAAGCGGATGTCGTGCTCGTCCTGATGAATACCGAGTTCGGCAAGGCTTTGCAGGTACAGCTCCTGAATATTATCCGGCGAAGGTTTAATAATAACCTGGAATTGATGATGCTGGAAAAGACGGTTCGGGTTATCGCCGTAGCGTCCGTCTGCCGGGCGGCGGGAAGGCTCTACATAAGCCACGCGCCAGGGTTCAGGACCGAGTACCCTTAAAAACGTACGCGGGTTCATGGTGCCTGCGCCTTTTTCAATATCGTAGGGCTGCGTTAAAATACATTTCTGTTCGCCCCAGAATTTTTGCAGCTTCAAAATAATTGTCTGAAAATCCATAATATCCCTCCTGTATTTGCGTTACAAAAACGAAAGCCCCCGTCTCTGTAACAATATTAGTTACAGGGACGGAGGCACAAATGCTTCCGCGGTTCCACCCTGCTTGGCTGCAATTTGCAGCCCGCCTCGATGTTTATATAATTTGGCTCCAAGACGCCTTCGCCGCTGTTGCCGGCTTACACCGCCCCGGCTCGCTGAATGTGCGGTTACTACTTCTTATCATTGCTTAACAGAAAATATACCAAATAACTGCTGTTTTGTCAATGCTTAAAAACCGGTCTGGCTTAAAAAGCCAAGGCTTTTTAAAGGTTTGTCAGTCTGGAAAACGATAAAGCGCTGCAAAATTTTTTCAAGCTCCATCAAGGCGCCGCCGCGCACTTTAAAAGGCTGCGGATTGTTAAAATCAAGCGTTAAAAGCTGTGCCATAAACTCCTGCGCTTCCGTGCCGAACGGCAGCTCTTCGCCGCCGTGGCAGTCGTTGCACACAAGCCCGCCCTGAACAACGCTGAAATACGCATCGCCCTCTGCCGGTTTGCCGCAGTTTACGCAGCTCTGGCAGTTGGGCAGAATGCCTGTTAAAAACAGCAGCTTTACTATGTAAGAAAGCGCCACCAGCCGTGGGTTATGCTTAGTAAGCACGCTGCGCACAGCCAAAAGCAGTTCGTATATTTCTTCCTGCGGCTGATGTTCTTCCGTCAGGTTTTCCGTTACTTCCGCAATTAAGGCGGCATAAGCCATCTGCTTTAAATCAAACTGCAACGGGTAACTTATAAGCTCGCAGCTTTTTAAAGTATCCAGCTTCTTGCCGGCAAAAAAGTTCATGTCAAGCACAGCAAATGGCTGCACAAGCCTGCCGCCGTTTGTACGCGCATACCGCGCGCCGTACGCCAGAAAACTTATTTTGCCATGCCCGCGCGAAAAGCAGACTGCGTACTTATCCGCAGTCTGCCAGTTTTTAACCTTTAAAATTAATGCTTCGTCGTTAAACCCTTTATCAGTCATTGCTATTCATCCGCATAAACAGGCATTTCCGGCTGCTTTGCCGCACGCACACGCGTTACGCGGAAGCCTTCGGCACGCAGTACCTCAAAGCTCCAGCCGTCTACCTCAATTTTATCGCCGGGTTCAGGCTTGCGTTCCAGTAAACCGAACACCAGCCCGCCGATGGTATCTTCTTCCGGCTCTTCAAATTTAATATGCAAAAGGTCGGTAATATCGTCAAGCAGCACCATGCCGTCAAACTCATAAGTGCCGTCGGCGCGGTGTACAACTTCTTCTTCCTTATCGGCGTCATGCTCGTCCTGAATGTCACCGACTATTTCCTCAAGCAAATCTTCCATGGTTACAAGCCCTGCCGTGCCGCCGTATTCATCGGCCACAACAACAAGCTGCACACGTTTTTGCTGCATGGTCTGCAAAACCTTGCTTATATCCATGCTCTCCGGCACTACCATAATCGGGCTCATGCGCGAACGCATGTCAAAATTTTCCTTTTCGCTGTCTTTAATGTTAATAAGGCTGCGTACATGCACAACGCCAAGCACATGGTCCTTATCCTCATGCACCAGCGGGTAGCGCGTATGCCTTGTAGCCATTACTTTGGCAATATTTTTTTCAAAACTGTCTTCAACATACAGGCATACCATATCCTGACGCGGCACCATAACTTCACGCGCCACGCGGTCGGCAAAATCAAAAACATTATCAAGCAGGCGGCTTTCCATATGGTCAAGCTTGCCGCCCTGTTCACTGGCGCTTACAATCATGCGCAGTTCTTCCTCACTGCGCGAAATATCCTCCGTCGGCACCTTATCCATTTTTAATGCTTTAAGCACCGCCTTGGCTGCTTTATTAAAAAACACAACCAGCGGGTACATTAAATAATGGAAAAATATCAGCGGATAAGCTATTGCCATTGCCGCACGCTCCACATGCGCAAGGCTGATAACCCTCGGCACAAGCTCGCCGAACACAACATGCACAAACACAATCAGCAAAAATGCACATAAAACAACCACGCCGTCGTCATACCAGTGCTCGCCGATTAAGTCAAAGCCGTCGGCAATAATGCCTGCCAGAAGCGGACCGCAGAACCAGCCCAAAATCAGCGATGACGCCGTTATGCCAAGCTGAACGGCGCTGATATAAGTATCGCGCTTCTGCGTCATTTTAAGCACCAGCTCCGCACGGCTGTTGCCCTGTGCAATAAGCTCTTCAAGCCTTGCCGGGCGAATGCTTACCAAAGCGTATTCAGATACAACAAAAAATGCGTTTAAGCCTGTAATTAAAAGGGCGGCCAAAATTTTTAATAAATCCGCCACGTGACTGTCAATAAGTCATCTCTCCCCACATAAATAAATTAGCTGCTGTAGCCAAACTGTTTTAAGGCTTTGTCCTTGTTGCGCCAGTCGGGCTTAACTTTAACCCACAAATCCAAAAATACCTTGTCGCCCAAAAGCGCTTCAATGTCGCTGCGGGCTTCCAGGCCTATCTTTTTAAGCAGGCTGCCCTTGGCGCCTATAACAATGCCCTTCTGCGATTCGCGCTCCACAAAAATAGTAGCGCGGATATAAATATCGTTGTTGGTACGCACTTTAAATTCTTCAACCTCAACAGCAACAGAATGAGGAATTTCGTCGCGCGTATTTGTCAAAACTTTTTCGCGTATCATTTCGGCTGCAATTACGCGTTCCGGCTGGTCGGTTATCATGTCCTCATCATAATATGCAGGCCCTTCCGGCAGATGTTTGGTAATTTCATCCACCAGCGCTTTAAAATCAGTATCCTGCAAGGCAGATACCGGCACTACGGCGGCAAAATTATAATCGTTTACGTAATTGGCAATAATGCCGAAAAGTTTCGATTTATCCTCCAGCTTGTCAACCTTATTGGCAACAAGTATTACCGGAGTTTTAACTTTTTTAAGCTGTTCAATAATGTAATCTTCGCCTGCTCCGCGCTTTTCGCTCACATCAACAACAAAAAGAATTACATCTACTTCTTTTAACGTGCTTTCTGCCGCGCGCACCATGTACTGTCCAAGTTTGTGGTGCGGTTTGTGAATGCCCGGCGTGTCGAGAAACATAATCTGTGCGTTATCCGTATTTAAAATGCACATAATTTTGTTGCGCGTTGTTTGCGGACGGTCGCTCATAATGGCAATTTTTTCGCCGATAAGCGCGTTTGTTAATGTGCTTTTGCCAACGTTAGGCCTGCCAACCATAGCGGCAGAGCCTGTGTAATGTTTGTTCTTTTCTATTTTATTTCTCTCCTTTGTTATTCATGCTATCCTGCCCAAAACCATAAGGCAGCAGTTCTTCTGCCGTCATGGTTTTGGTTTCTTCCTTTAAATTGCCCATAACAACAAGCGGTATGCCAAACTCGGCAATTACCTGGCGGCATGCTCCGCAGGGCGCCACCGGTTCGGGGCTGTCCGCCGCCACTGCCAGCATTTTAAACCTGCGCTCACCGGCGCCAACTGCCGCAAATATGGCGTTGCGCTCCGCGCAGCAGGTTAAGCCATAACTGGCGTTTTCTATATTGCAGCCTGTATAAACCCTGCCGCTTTCGGCCAGCAGCGCCGCGCCTACGGCAAAGTGTGAATACGGTGCATAGGCATTTTGGCGCGCTTTGCGCGCTATTTTCATCAGTTCTTTTGCGTCCATTATCTGCCGCCTTCTAAGAATTCCTCGCTCAGTTCAATCTCGCGCAGAGCTTCTTCTTCTTTGGCACGCATAATTACCTTGTCTTCTTCCGTCATGTGATCATAACCGAGCAAATGCAAAAGCCCGTGTACGGCAAGGTAAACCACTTCGCGCGTCAGCCCGTGCCCAAATTCTTCGCCCTGGCGCTGCGCAGTTTCGGCAGAAATTATAATGTCGCCCAAAAGATGTTCTTCCGGCGCGTCTAACAGTTCCGGCTCATCTTCGCCGCCTTCGTCAAGCGCAAAGCTTAAAACGTCGGTCGGGCGGTCAACATCCCTGTATTCACGGTTCAGGCGGTGTATTTCTTCGTCGTCAACAATGGTAATGTCAACTTCCGTCTGCTCTGTAAGCCCGTGCAGGCGTGCGGCAGCGTTCAGCCCGGCAACAAGCCTGCTCTTTAAAGCATCATCTATTACTATTTTGTCCTGGTCATTTTCTAACGTTATCAGCATGTTTTTTCTCCCGTTTATGCTTTTCTTTTTCGTATTCCTCGTAAGCGCGGATAACGGCACCGACAATTTCGTGGCGCACAACATCCGTTTCGCCAAAATTTACCACGCCAATACCGGGAGTATTGCGCAAAATATAGGCAGCCTGCTTTAAACCGCTCTTTTTGCCGCCCGGCAGGTCTATCTGTGTAACGTCGCCCGTTATAACCATTTTAGAGCCGAAACCGAAACGGGTTAAAAACATCTTCATCTGCTCCGGCGTGGTATTCTGCGCCTCGTCCAGAATGATAAACGCTTCGTTCAGCGTACGCCCGCGCATATACGCCAGCGGCGCAACCTCAATCGTGCCGCGGGTAATATATTTCTGAAAGGTTTCATTGCCAAGCATGTCATAAAGCGCATCATACAAAGGGCGCAGGTAAGGGTCAACTTTATCCTGCATGTCGCCGGGCAAAAAGCCTAATTTTTCACCGGCTTCAACGGCAGGGCGCGTTAAAATAATACGCTCAACCTCTTTGTTTTTCAGCGCCTTAACCGCAAGCGCCACAGCCAGGTAAGTTTTGCCTGTACCGGCAGGCCCTATGCCAATGGTAATCGCATTACGGCGGATTGCGTCAATATAATTCCACTGCCCCAGCGTTTTTGCCTTAACCTGCCTGCCGCGCCTAGTTACGATAATCGTATCGGCATACATGCGGTGCAGTGCATCAAGCTGTGCTTCGGCAATCATGCGTATGCTGTAACGCACATCGTGCGTGGTAATGGCAGCACCCTGACGCTCCAAAAACAGCAGTTCCTTAAAAAGGTTCTCCAGCTGCTTTACTTCTTCTTCGCTGCCGCTGAAACTGATTACATTGCCGCGCGCTACGATTTTAGCGTCATAGCACTCCTGAATAACGCGCAAAAGTTCGTCATTACGCCCCAGAATGGCCAGCATCTCCTGCTGGTCCTGTACTTCAATCAAGCCTTCGCTTTGCATTAAAGTCAAGTCCGCGCTCCTTTCGTTACTGCTTAATGGTTATTTTGTTAATTACAACATCTTTTAAAGGTTTATCGTTAGCGTCGGTTGCCACTTTGCCAATGCGGTAAACAACTTCCATGCCTTTGGTTACTTTGCCAAACACGGCATGTTTGCCGTCAAGCCACGGGCAGTCGCGCAGCGTGATGAAAAACTGGCTTCCGCCGGTATCAGGGCCTGCGTTAGCCATGGAAAGTACGCCCGGCCCGTCGTGGAGCAGCTTGCTGCTGAACTCATCTTTAATGGTGTAGCCGGGACCACCCATACCGGTTCCCGTCGGGTCTCCGCCCTGAATCATGAAATTATCGATAACGCGGTGAAAAATTACACCGTTGTAAAAACCTTTGTTGGCAAGGTCAATAAAATTTTTGCAGGTGTTCGGCGCCAAATCGGTTGCCAGAGCCACTTCAAAATTGCCCATATTGGTTTCAAACACCGCCGTTGCCGAAGGCATTGCTTCTTTCTGCGGTTCGCTGCCGCAGGCGCTTACAGCCACGCTGCACATAAGCATTATTAACAGTAACAGTTTTTTCAAAACCATTCCTCCCAAAATTTAAAAATAGTTATAAGTATATTATACCTCTTAAAAGACTCGCGCGTCAAAAATTACAGGCGTGAACGCAGCCAGCCGATAACTTCTTCCGCCGCTTTATTGCTGTGATTGGTAAAACTGTGGTCGGCGCCGTTTACAATAACCAGTTTCTTCGGCCGCCCGGCAAGAGCAAAGCTGCGCTGCGCCTGCTCTACATTCACCGTTTCATCCTCACTGCCGTGAATTACAAGCAGCGGGCGTTTCTGCCACGCTTTAAGCATTGCCTGCAAATCGTAATTATCAAGGTCACTTACAAAATCCGGCGTCAGCGTAATACTGCCGCGTTCATCCTCCAAATTAAGCGTTTCTCCGTTTTTTAAACGGTTGTAATTCTCGCTGCCCAGCGCATTTTTTAAAGTAGCGTGTAAATCATTCGGCGTTGCCCATAAAGCAAGCCCCGCAATTTCGCTGCGGCGCGAAGCAGTAACCAACGAAGCAGCTCCGCCCATGCTGCGCCCCAGTAAAAAAATACGCGGATTCTTATATTCTTTCATTGCAAAATCAAGCACAGCATTCAGTTCTTCAATCTGATGCGAAAGAATCTGGCTGCCGGTAAAATTAAAACGCAGAACGTTCACAAACAGTGACGCCATCTGCGAAAGGTACGCCGCCCTGCCGCCGCCTTCCATACTGCCGCGGAAACCGTGCGCCATTATTAAAAGGTTGTTCGGCGCCTCGTCATCCTGGCACGGCTGAAACTTAGCGTCCATATCGCCATACGGGCCACTGATTTTTAAAGATTCATCAAATTTAACTCTCATTATACAATCCTTCTTTTATATGGTTATGCTTATATTATATCAAAACCAACAAAAAATATAAAACAATAAAATATTAAAAATAGTTTACAAAACCGGCACTTTAAATATTATTTTACTTAAAATTAAAAACTATTGACAAAAACAACCTGCCATGGTATTATTACTATTGTTCCGTGACACCACGGACATAAAAAACATGCCGAAGTGGCGGAATTGGCAGACGCACTTGACTCAAAATCAAGCGTGGTTACCCCACGTGCCGGTTCGAGTCCGGCCTTCGGCACCAAATTGAAATTTACGCTTCTGAATTTAGTTCAGAAGCGTTTTTGTTTATATAACGCAAACAGGACAGCCTGATCAGCCGTCCTGTTTTTTCTATTTATTTTTGTTTTTTCCGGCATTTATAATCTTTTTCAATATCGTGCTTCCATTCTGCGCCGTTAGGTGCTCCGGCACTCATCGTTTTAATAAATTTGCACACGCCTTCAAAATTAAGGTTGATGCCCTCGCCATCATTATTAAAATCAACCGCGCGCTCTTTTTCAATACCAAAATCCGCTGCCGTTGCTACTGCATCTATATTTGCCCCAAAGAATAAAAACTCCCAGCCTGCTTCTTTCTGTGCTTCAATAAGCCGTTTTACCTGCGATGCCGTATAATGCCTGCTGGCATTTTCCAACCCGTCCGTAGTAATTACAACCAATGTATGTTCTGGCACATCTTCGTCACGGATATATTTATGAATGCCTTTTATATGCTCAACAGTTTTGCCAACCGCATCCAAAAGTGCAGTACAGCCGCCAACATAATATTCTTTCTCTGTTAAAGCTCCCACATTTTCTGCTTTAAGCCTGTCATGAACAGTTTCCATTTCATGGTTAAAAAGCACTGTTGTTACAAGCACTTCACCGCCGCTTTCTTTCTGCTTTTTAAGCATCGAATTAAATCCGCCCACCGTATCTTTTTCAAGGCCACTCATAGAACCGCTTTTGTCAAGAATAAATACCAATTCCGTTAAATTCTTTTTCATAATCTTTTACCTCCAAAATATAAATAAGCTGCAAGCACTTTATTTTGCTTACAGCTTTATTGTAAAAGATTTTCATTTTTAAAAGGTCGCCTTTCAAGCGACATTTGCGCCGCCAAGCAAAAGCTGGTCAAACTTATACAAAGACAAATTTATTTCGCAAATATCATAAATACCGCGGCTTATATAATACTCCACAATAATATCGAAAGGCTGCGACGGCGACAGAGCAAAACCGGCCTTTTCCAGCAGGTCTTCCGTTTCGTCAAGCGTAAGCTTAAGCGCTACTGCAAAAGCAACAGCAGTCTGCTTTTTCGGCTTGTAATTTTTGTCGCCGCGTATTTTGCTGAATAACCGCCTGTCCACATTTGCAGCCCTGTAACATTCTGCGTCCGTCATACCTTTTTCGTCTATCTTGCGCAGCAGCATTTGTGAAAAACTTTCATCTGCATAAGCCAGGCAGCGCTCAAGTTCTTCATCACGCATGCTCTTGTTAAAAACAGCTGCGGCAGGAGCATTGCAAAATTTTAACAAACTTAATTTTTCTAACGGAATTTCAAAATCTTCTTTGCCTAAAAACAGCGAAAGTTCTTTTAAAATTTCTGCTTCCGTGCGCCGTGGTTTTGCCTCAAAAAGCGCAATATAAACGCTTATATCACTATGCAGGAGAAATTCACCAACAGTTTTTACCGCAACAGCCAAAGCCTCATCTTTAGGATAACCATACGCACCGGCAGATATCAGCGGAAACGCCACCGATTCACAGTTATTGGCCACAGCAAGCTTCAGTGCCTCACGGTAGCACGATTGCAGCAATTCCTTTTCTTTACTTTTGCCGCCGCGCCAAACCGGGCCTACTGTATGAATTACATACTTTGCAGGCAAATTATACCCGCCGGTTATCTTGGCTTCACCGGTACGGCAGCCGTTAAGCCTGCGGCATTCTTCCAACAGTCCTCTGCCTGCTGCGCGGTGTATGGCACCGTCTACACCGCCGCCTCCCAAAAGGCTGTTGTTGGCAGCGTTAACAATAGCGTCTACTTTTAACGTAGTTATATCTGCTTTTATAATTTGTAACGGCATTATGAGGCCTCCCGTAAAACATTATAATTTTATTTTACACCAGCAACGCTTTTCGCGCAAAAATCAGGCGGTTAAATTAAAAAGTAATTCCTTTTAACTGCAAGACTTTGAACAGCGCCGCAAACATCAGCCCATAGCAAATAATAGAACAAACTTCATCCTTAGTAAACTGCATTACAATTCACCCCACAACAAATTTATCACAGAAGCATTTTGCGGCAAGCTATGTACAATAGCCAGTAAAATATTAACTATAACCATCAATATAACAACTGCCTGTAATCGCTTGTGCGGATAAAAATATTCAACAAAAACATAAGCTAAAGAACTGCACAGCCAGGCACCTAAAGCATACCCCATATTATCACCGCCTTAATTTTTATAACAACTACAAAACCGGAGCTGCGTGTTAATTACAACTCCGGCTTTTTTATTTAATCTTCATTCAAGCTGCGCAGCTTGTTTTGTGCAATAGCAAAATCCATACCGGCAGCAGCCTTTAAAAATTTACGCGCCCAGTCAATATCCTCTTTCTCTAAAATACAGCCAAAATCGTATAAACCTTTAGCGTCACCTGCTTTTTGCAGTTTATCCAAAAGCGCTGTTAAAACATCATCGGAATAACCGCATTTTACTTCATAATCATCATCGTTTTCGGCAATAACATTATCATAAAAGCCTTTTGCCAAAAGCCCGCCAATAAAACTGCCTACTGCCCATGCAATCGGAAATGCCATAATAAATTACCTCACTTTCTTTTGCAAATATTATTTTATTACCACACCAACAAAAATCTTATGTCTTTGCTGTACTTATAGTATAAAAAATGAGATAGCCAATTTTTGGCTATCTCAAAGAAAGAAATATAAAAGTTTTTTATTTTAAGCTCTTGTTGCAAGAAATGCTTTTATATCCAAAGCTTTTTCTTCAGATTCTTTAGTTAATTTTCCATCTTCGGTTAATATTGGAGTATCGAGCAACGCTTTTATAGCAACTGCAATTGATGCTACTTCCGCTATGCTTTTTTTGTCTTTTAATGAATATTTCGAATAGTCAGCCCCATTTTCTATCATAATATCATACATGTTTTCAATCAAAGGTTTAAAAATGTCATCCAATCTTCCCAATAAACTCTCAAACATATTCGCTCTCGCCTTAATGCCAAAGCACAAAGATTTAACCGTATTCATTTCTTCTCTATATGCTTTAGCTTCGGCTAAATTACTATATGCTTCATCTTTTTTGGCTGCTGCTTTAGAACTTGCAATAAATCCAAAAACCAACAATGCGGGGGCAGCTACTAATCCTCCTAAAACAGCGGTACCAGCAGCAATACCTCCACCGCCAGCGGCTAAAGCACCTCCGCCAAGCCATGCCAACGTAGCATTAGTTGCAGCCGCCCCACTTAAAGCAGAAATAGCGGTTCCAGTAGAAGCTGCTGCAAAAGTCATCGTAGCACCATATGCGCCAAAAGCCGTAATTGCTCCTATCGCTGCTCCACCAGCAACACCACCAGCAATTGCAGTAGCCATGGACTGCATACTTTCAAGTTCTTTTAAAGCGGCTTTATCAAGTTTAATTTTAGATAATTCATCTAATCCTTCACTATCTGAAAAATCTACATTTTTAAGTTTAGTAAACCCTTTCAAAAAACGTTTCATATTTATGTCAAGAACATAAATTTTTTTATCACCTAAACTTTTTACTGCATCATTACTATCTTTTCTTGCTGTATTTGCTTCATTAGTAGCTGATTGAATTATATCATTCGCTCTTTCATTTACTCTATTAGCCTCTTTATTGTCTTGGTGTGCGTCAATAGTTTTCTTTACTCCTACTCCGGCTGCCGTTGCTAAACCAGCTAAAGCAGCTCCTACTAAAAACGGTATAGGCATATATATTCCTCCTTGAAAATAAACAATTATCACATTCTTAAAGTTTCATCACTATTCATTAAGTCATCAAATTCATCAAAATTATTAAACTGCACCTCCTTGCCTAAAGCTGATGTAACTTTGTTGGCATTTGCAATAACACCATCTACATCTCCTATATTTAAAGAACTTTTTAGTTCTTCAAAAGCATTATTAAATAAAACCATGTGTTTGCCTAAATACTGTATGATATTTTCTTCCAGTTCTTTTCGATAAGCACGTATCAGTTTTATGTGCTCCTCACATTCTTTTTCAATAGCAATACGCCTTTCACGCGCCAGTTCTTTTTCTTTTAAGGACTCTAATAATAATCCATAACTAGCAGAAGAAATAGTATATCCTACCATACTGCCAATCATAGCCCCAACAACAGGAATTGGTATAACCGCCTGACCAATTGTAGCAAACATTGCAGAACTAATCATACCTGTACCTTGCTCTCCTAATTCCTGAAAACATTCCACTCCGTTTATTTCTCCATTGAAATATCTTTTAAGACTCTTTCCAACCGTTACACTGCAAGTAACAATTGTAGCAGGCAAATTAGTTTTTGATAAACTTCTAACAGTTGCATTGCCTGCATTTTGCATAACACCCTTTAGTGCGCTTCCTGCAAAACCAGTTCCATAAGATACTACTGTACTACAAGCAGTATCTTTAGCAACATTCTTTACAGCTTCTTCAGGTTCTAAATCACCTTTATATAAAGCAACCATATTTTGAACCATAGAAACCGTACCACCAATTACAGCACCTGTCTTGGCAGCTTCTACGCCAGCACGATGAGAAATTTCGACAATATCTTTTGCCGTTGATAATTTCGGATGATTTCTTGCGAAAACAGCTTCCTTACTTGAAACTTTGCTTTTTCGTAAATTCTTTTTTATTTTTTGTAAATTTTTTATTTGTGCTTCTTTTTGTTGTACAATGTCTAATTTTCCTTTCTCTTTAGCTGTTTTAACTTGTTTTTGCAGAGCAGCTATTTTTTCATCTGCAACTTGTTGCATTTTATCATAATAATCAGAAGGCACTTCGATCTTAGCGTCAGCCTCCAAATATTTCTCATATTTCTTTTTCTGTAATTCTTTTAAAGCCTCCGCAGGTGTTTCTTTAATAAATTTCATCTGGCTGCCAGTACCACTAATAACTTCACCATTCTCATCAACTATTACATGGTCATACAAAGGATGGTTCACTTCTCCAATATCATCAGTGCGTACCTTCCTCTCTTTTTTGCCATTAATGATATTTTCTGCATTAGTTCTAGCTGTTTCTTTTACCTCTGCTGCAAAACCAGCCTGTTGTTTTGTATTTTGATATTCATTTTTAGGATTAATTTTATACTTTGAAATTTTTTTCAAAGATCTCGTTAGTTTTTCACCAGTTTCATTATCAACGCCAGAATATGCTACTAAATGTTCTTTATTGGCCGCTCCATATCTTTGAACGATTTCTGAAGCTGCGCCTTCGGCACTTGCTTTCTTTAAATTCTCTTCATTCTTATTTTCTTTTTTCTTTTTATCTTCCATTCTTACCAATCCTCTCAAATTTCTGTTTTAATTCTTGACAGCTAATAATATTTAAGTTAATCCACTCATTAAAAGTTAATTTATCTGCAAAATATTTATACATTGCTTCTACGTTACACTTTTCTGGTCGATGATAATAAATATTACATAAATTTGTAGTCTTATCAAAATATTTACAAATTCCCGTACCATCATCTAAATCTTTATATAATTCATGCCCTTTTAAAGATTGGCAACATAATCCGCATTTATCACAAACAAACCTCACAATAAATCACCAACCAATCATCCATAAATGTTTTAAACTCTTTCTTATTATAAATTTATACAAAAATTTCCACTACCTTTACCATATCCCCCTGGCTACGTAACCACATATTAATACCCTTACCAAACACTTCGGCACTGATTAAATAGCCATTACCGTTATGCTGTAATATTTTAGCTGTTGGTAATCTATCTAAAACAGCTTCTACCGAAGGGCCTTTGTACCAGAACATTATTTTTTGCAGTTTGCCGCCGTACATAAACTGCACGCGTTTGCGGAATTCTCCTTCTTCAAAGCGGTTTTGGTATGGTACGTTAAAATGCCTATCAGTTACAGCATATTCTTTTATACGGTCTATCCTGTAAATCGTTGGAAACGGGTCATTCTCCACCTCAAATTTTATTTTTTCAAGCTGGTTTTCTTTATCAATAAACCCTACAAGATAAAAATAAAATTCGGAGAACATTATGCCTACAGGCTTGAGTACACGGCTTACATCATCACCACTCTGGCGCATGTAGGTTATTTTAATTTCTCTATGTGCCCTTATTGCCGCAGATAAATTCCACATTTTTTCAAGAATTTCTTTTTTGTGCCGTGGTTCTACGTAATGATATTTTTCATTAGCAATCAAATCCGTTACTTGCCGTCTGTTATCCGGAGGCACGCAGCAGCTTATAAGTTTTTCCAGTATCGGGAATAATTCAGCCTTTGTCAGCGAGCGGCTTTCAAGCAAAACTTTCAGCACGGCAAAAGTTTCTTTGTTGGTCAGTAAATTACGCAGCGGCGGCACAAGGCGGTAGGCATTAAGCTTCCTGTCGTAGATAAGTTCCTGCACTACGCCGGTAGTTTCGCTTCTGTCAGCAAAAAAAGACCGCAAATCCTCTATGTCACGCTGTATTGAACGCAGTGAGCAGTTATATTTTACTGCTTCGCGCGCTTTATACAATGGCTTGCCTTCAGCAAGCTGCGCATACATAGCAAGCAGGCGGTCTTTAGCTATTTTTAAGTCTTTTTGTTCCGTAGTCATAATAATTACCTTCCGCAGACAGTTTTATATATTATATATTACAAAACTATCTGGCCAGCATTGTGGCTATGTGTAATTTATTTTTATCAAGAACTGCTTTAATTTTAAAGCATAAGTACAGATTTTATATAATTCTATAAATTACAGCAAATTACCTTCTTTAAACATAATTAAATATTTTCGCTGCTGCTTAAAAGTAAATTTACATCTATGTCAAGCCCTACGGCAATCGAAAGCAGCGTTTCGAGTGAATAGCTTTTACCGTTATTACCTCGTTCTATCTGTCCTAAATATGTTGTACTGATACCGATTTTACCTGCAAGCTGCCCCTGAGTATAGCCGCGCATTTTTCTGTAATATGCAATTTTCAAACCTATCATTTTATATCGCATTGCAAACACGGCTATCCTCACACTCCCTATATTTTATTTTCTCATATTTTTAATTTTTTATTTTGCACTTATAGACTGTATTTTTAGGTATATAGTTTGTGTTGGAGTTTTGTTAAGTTAAACAAAAGACAGCCTGCTATGAAGCTGCCTTAAAATACGATAAATTTAATTTTTCCAGTCCGGCGCTTCCCGTACATTTACTTTGTAAAGTTTGCCATCATCAAAGCCAAAGCTGTATATCTGCCCGTTGGGCATTAAGTAATTAAGCCAATCGGGCTGCGCCGAAAGTTGGTAGTAAGGCTGCATTTTTTGTGCAACGTTATTCATATTGTCGCCGATTTTTATGCCGTTGCTTAAACTGCCTGCAAAGCTTTCAATTACGCTTACGCTATCCTGCACCTGGTAATTAAAATACGGCATAAAATCAACCACTACGCCGTTGGCAAACACGTTGCTAATATGTATTATGCCCTTGCCTTTTTGCGATTGAAGCGGTGCTTTGCTGTAAAATTCATCTTCGGTAGAATTAAAGTTTAAGCCGTCAAAATTAAGGTTGGGCGTTGCGTTTTTATAGTGCTTTTTAATAATGCCAAGGTTTTCGTGCATTGTTTTTAAATCCTGCTGCACCCGGTCTAACGGCTTGTATACGTCTTTCAGCGCGTTATTTTTCCACAGCAATTCTTTAAACTGCGGGTATATCAGCAAATATTCCGGCACGTCCTGCTCTCTGCCGTTTTTCCAGGTAAGCGTGGTTGTGCCTATTTGCAGCACGTCGCCGTTGTAGGCATAGCCAGGCAGCTCGCTGCCATCGGCGCCATTTGGCAGATATAAAATGCCAAGGCAGTTTCTAAAGTTAGGAAAGGTTTCAAAAAATAGCCGCTGCGTTCCGTACAGCACATAGCCACCGTCGAGAGGCTGGTCTACCCAGGCGTAAATATTTCTAACTTCGCGCGGGTTTAAATTATCGGCGTTAATGCCTTTGTTGGCAGGCAGGTAATCTTCAATATCCGCTTTGGTTTCATTAACCATTTTTTCTAATGTTGACTGTACATAAGCGTATTTTACCAGCGCTATAAACGGCGACAGATATTCATCCCTGCCGCCTGCTTCAATGTGCAGATTAGCATTTTTATCGTTGTTTACGGCTTCGTACAGCGTTTGTAAAAATTGCCTGTTATCGTTGCCGTCCACCTCTTTTAATGTAATTTCAAAAGCGGCGTCGGCAATATTATAAGCAACCTGCGGTTTATCTGCGTCCGGCGCGTTACGGTAAAGTTCAAAAACCGGCGTCATGTTGCCTGTTTTAATAGCTTCGGCAACTATTTTTTCGGTATCGTCACTGTTCATAACCCAGTAAACCGCACCGCCTATTACAGCTAAAAGTACAGCAATTATTACAAACATAGAAGTTTTAGAGCCATTTTCTTCTGCTGGAATAGTTTCATCATCAATACTGCCAGTTTCAGTTTGCGTAGTTTTATTTTCAGCAGCCTGCACTGCCCATTCGCCAAACTCATAACGGCAGTGCGGGCAAAACTTGCTGCCGTAATCTACTAATCCGCCACAGTTAGGGCAGATATATTTTTGTTCGTCCATGTTTAGCCCTCCGTCATTAATGTTTTCCTGCAAGCGGGTCTGGGCCGTATTTATTAGGGCCGGTTGTACCTTTGGCAAACCAAAAATAAAATATTGGTAAAATTAAAAGTTCGCTTAAAACAAACCAACCAGATTTATTTAAATCATGCCAGCGCCTAATGGAAATACAGATACTTGAATACAAAAGTACTAAAGCTCCTACCAATGAAATAATAACACCAATAACATTTAATTCAAGAGCAAATTCAGCTATAAACCATTCCAAAATCCGGCAGCAAATTCCATTAACAACCATTCGTTCAAATGCAGCTTTTCTGTTTAAACGCCCTTCACAGGAAAAATACATTTCCTTTAAGCTTTCTTCTTTGCTATTAACTGCGCCATAATTAGTTTGCGGTTCTATATTTGGTTGCACAGCAGGTGCACCCCAATTTCCCAACGCATTGCCGCAGTGTGGGCAAAACCTTGTTCCGTAATCAATTAACCCGTTGCAGTTTGGGCATACATATTTTTGTTCAGCCATAATCAACAACTCCTTTTATTATAAAATTATTTACCGCCGGATAAAAAAGTTTTAAAAGCAAATACAATTATTGCTAATGGTATTGTAAACATACCTAAAAAAGCAGCTAAAACAATTTCCCTAATGATATAATAGCCTGTATTAAAATAAATTACCCCAACCTGTCCAAGCAAAGTTCGCCTTAAATACTGATTGGTATTATACCCCAGTAAAATATACAAAATTATTAACAAACCATCCATCTTAACATTCCTCCTATAATAAAATTTTATATTATGTGTTTAAAACTATTGCCTAACTTTACACAACACTATCGCTAATCAGTACCGCTGCGTCAATTTCCAGCTTTTCTGCAATCAGTAAAAGCACCTGTAAGCTTGGCATTTGCTTTCCGCATTCAATTTTGCTTAAATACTGTGAGGTTATGCCTACTTTTCCTGCAAGTTCTGTTTGCCCAATCTTTTTAAGCTGCCTGTAAAATTTTATTTTGGCACCAATTTTAATGTACCGCTCGCGTTCATCGCCCATTTAATCACCAACCTGTCGCTATATAAATAATTATGACATTTATATAAAAATGCTTCTTGTACTTATGGTTTTAAATTTAGCTTTAATAGTTTATGCAAAGGCGCCTGCAATTTTATTTTTAGTACTTTACAGTTCTTATTTTAAACTAAATTAAATTTTAATCGGTGTCCCATCAGGACACAAAAATAGCGCAGACCGTAAATCTGCGCTAAAATTTTAGTTTATTTTTATATTGTAGTTCTTCGTTATAGGTGTTATATTATCGCCGCTTACTGTAACTTCAGCTGCCGGCTCACTGCCTGTTTGATAATAATCAGCTATTGCGCCTGTCAGCGGAAACTCAAAATAATCACCGGCAGGTATTGTACCTGCAAGCAAAATTGTTACTTCATCGGCATAGCCTGCAGCATTTTTTGTAAGCTGCCAGTTAAGCGTTCTGCCTCCCCACGCTTTTGCTGTAAAATTATTTCCGGCTGCACAAATACCGGAAAACTTTATTTTTACTGTCGGGTTTTCCATTGCCTGGCCGCTATTATTTTGCACTGTAAAAACAGGATATTTTTCTGGCTGTAATAACGTTAGCCCTTGCTGCGCACCTTGTTTGCGTGCCGTTTCGTTAAGCGGATTTGTATTTACCGCCAACACTAAATTATTGGCGTTCAGCGTTATGCTGTTTGCTGCTGCGCTTTGACTTTGTTCTTGTGGCAAAACAATTTTCGGCTTTTGCACCGGCTGCTCAATCTCTGTTTTTTGTTCGCTTGGTTTTTCCTGCGGCACATCTTTGGGTTGTACTTTTTCTTCAGCCTTTTGTTCTGCGCCGGGCGGTATAGCTTCTTGTTGCACATGCAGGTTAAACAAAAAATATACTCCGCTGCACGCAATAATCATTGCTAAAATTATGATAATAAATTTCTTTTTGCCGCTGTTATTTTTAAGCAGCTGCTTTTTTAATTCTGCTGCAGAAGCTATACGTTTTTGCGGGTCGAAGGCAGTACAGCCTGCAATTATTTTACAAAGCTTTGAATTATGAAAACTTCCGCAAAGAAATTCCATAGTTTTTCCCAAAGCATAAATATCACTGCGCGCGTCCGTCGTTGTAAAACCATATTGTTCCGGCGGAGCAAAACCAGGCGTGCCTAAAATAACAGTATCATGTTCTTTAGTGCTGCCTTCAGCTTTTGCAGCTCCAAAATCAATCAGCCAAACGCTGCTGCCCTGCACAATTATGTTGCCAGGTTTAATATCGCGGTGCAATATGCCATATCCGTGAAGTACGATCAGTGCCTCGCAAATCTGCAAAGCAATATTACGAACCTGCTCTGCTGTAAATTTTTTGCCTTGTTCAAGCTCTGCCGCTAAATTTTCACCGCTGATAAATTCTTCTATTACATAAGTTTTGCCATATGCTTCCGAATAATAATAAATTTCAGGTATATGCGCGCATTTTATCTGCGCCAGCTTTTTATACGGCAAACCGGTACGTGCAATAATTTTGCGGATATAAACGGCACCAGTAGTGTTTGCCACCAGTTCTGTCCGGCCATTTGCATTTTCTTTCAATACCGATATTCTTTTAAAATTAGTTTCAATAAATTCAGCTGTAATACTCATTTTACTCCGACCATGAATTTGTTGTATAATATTATAGCATAGAATTTTTCAGAGGTGTATTATGGAAAAATCAACCGAAGATTTACAGTCTGAACTTACGCAAGCACAATCATATGATGAATTTTACAATAGAAATACATCAGAAATTAAATTTCCTTCAGCTGTTGATTATTTAAATTATCTGCTTGATTTAAAGGGCATAACAAATAAAGCTGATTTTATAAAAAAAACAAACCTTGAAAGGACTTACGTATATCATATTTTAAACGGAAACAAAAATCCTGGGCGCGACAAACTTATTATTTTGGCACTTGCCGCTAAAGCCAACATTACCGAAACGCAAAACTTACTAAAATACGCCGGCGAACGGCCGCTTTATGTACGCGACAGACGCGACGGCCTTATTTTTTACGCTATTGAACACAGCAAAGATTTAGATGCTGTAAACATTTTACTTGATGAAAACGATTTGGAAATATTGAAATGATAAAGAAAACGCATTCTCAAAGCCTTAAAACTTTAAGAATGCGTTTTTAGTTTGAGAAAATATAGTGTTAATTATTTAAAATTTCACAATAGATATTTTACAATAAATTTAACACTTTTTATTAATTGCCTTATAAAAACAATCCAGCATCACTAATTCGGCAGCTTTTCATTTTACGTTCTGTTACAAAATCCTGCGGCGATAATTTGCCAAACAGCAACGGGCTTGTTTTATCGTGTGCGGCACAATTTATTTTTACCATACCGGCATTATAATTGGCATAACAATACAAGCAGCCGCCGGGACAGGTATTGTAAGCGCCTATATCTATGCTGGCGGCGCAGCAGCACTCCGGCCGCTGATTTTTATCTTTGCCTGTTTTCAATTTAAAACCGCCGGTATTTTCTATTAAGTCCTTATCTATACATGCCGATGCAGTAATACCAAGCGGCGTAAAATCTGCCGTTTCGGCGCAGGTTTGCAGTTTTAACCCGTATTTGTCAGCAATCTTGGCAAGGCATGCGGCAAAAGCATAAATTTTCTCACTACTGTAATTAACGGCACCCAGTTTTTGCGCGTTGCGTTTTGTATTGCGATACTCATCCATAAAGCTGATAACACAGCGTTCCGTGCTGCCGCTTAACTCTGCCGCCAACGCTTCAAAGCACTCTAAATGATATTCCGCGCTGTACCTGCTGCTGAAAAATATAGGGTCATACCGCCATATAACACGCTGTCTGCCGGTTTTTGCCGCCAATTCTTTAAATACAGGCAGCAAAACCTGCTTTTTATCGGGCAGACCCGGTTCTATGTCTTTTCCGTAACCCGTTAAAGTAAACTGAAAATAATACGGATACTCCGCCAGTTCATCAAGGCGCTTCATCAGCGGCAACGGGTTCTTCGTCCAAAATACAAAAGCATCCACCACCTCCGGCGATAAAGCGACTTTACTTACACTATGCAAATTCATGGGGTTGCGCACCAGCACATAACCGGCACGCAGGCGGTTATAAAACCACTCTGCATAAAATGCCGGTATGTCTGTTCTGCGGCTTACGCTGATAATCATACTGCATTAAATATGTTTAACCGAATTAAAAATTTCTTTATTAGCTTCAACGGCGCTGCTGCCGCCAACAACGCAAATATAGTTTCCGCTCAATGTATCGCGCACTACCTGAGCAAGGCTGCGTAAATCATCATTGGTTAAATTAAGTATTTCATCGCGTGTTTTCTGGCGCATTTCCTGCGGCACTCCTTTAATATGGGCAAGCGCCGTCTGCGAAAGGCGCATGGAATTTGTTAAAGGCACGTCTGCCGCACTGATGGTACCGATAATATACTTGGTAAGCTCACGTTCAGGCAAATCAAGCTGTTCCAGCCAGCCCGGCAAACCGCGGTAGGCTTCCAGCGATTCTGCGAGTTTCGGGTCGCGGTAAGAAGCAAAATACATGCTGCCGTTACGGTCAAATACGGCAGATGCACCGTAAGCGCCGCCCTGAATACGTATCTTGGTCCATAAATATTCATAGCGCAAAATCGTTTCCAAAACTTTCATTGAACCTGTAAATTTATGGCCCGCTTTGCGGAAATCGCCGCCGGCTGCAACATACTGAACTTTACCCGGCGTCATAATACCTTCGTTAAGCCCCGGTGCGGCAAGCGGTTTTACGGCACTGCCTGCTGCTTCAGACTGCGGCAGCAAAGCTGCAAATTCTTTTGCCATTGCCAAAACCTGCGCTTTATCTTCTTCTTCGCAGCTGTATGCAAGCAGATACTTACTGTTTTCAAAAAATACACCTAAAAGGCTGCTTAATTTTTGCAGGGTTTCACCGGCACGTTCATCAAAATGCTCGGTTAAATCTTTTAAAAATTCATAGTAGGAATAATAATCCTGTTCATTAACCCTTGCCGCCGGAGAATAATACGAATTTAAGCGCGCGCATGCCACGGTCTGCCCACGGCTGAAGAAGTTGCTGTCCCAGTCGCTTTTTACCTCCGCCAATACTTCACGCAGGCGCTTAACGCTGTCAAAACGGCTTTCAAGCGCAATGGCACACAGAATATCAAACATATGGGTTAAATTATGTACAAGCGCTTTAGCGGTAACCGTAAATTTAACGGTGTAGTCATTTACGCTTTCTGCCGCGGAATAAGCGTGTACCTGAAAAGTTACGCCGCCGGTATATTTAATTCCCAGAGTGGAAAGCTGCTGATAAGTATATTTACCTGCGTCAACCTTACCCAGCATATCGCTCAGCAGGTAACAATAAGGCAGCAGGCTGCCGTCAATGCCGCTCATATCAAAATACCAGTTTAAATAAGCTATTTTGTTTGTAAAGGCAGGCACATACAAAAATTCATTGCTGCCCTCTGTTGTAAGTTCGCCGTCCAGTTTTTCCGCTTCGCGGCGTATATCACTTCTTTCAAGCAGTGGTATGCTTGAAAGAGCCTCCTGGCTGTCGGGTGCTGCCTGGCGTTCATGCAGAATGCGGCAATGCTCAACGGCTTCTTCAATTTCTTTTTCGCTCATGCCGGCTTTTATCTGCTGCATTTTTTCTGCAAGTTCTGCCTGCTCTGCTTCTTCCATGCCTTTTTTAGGCATCAGCGTAAGCAAAACCTTGTGAGTATTATCAAGCAGATAATTTTCAATTAACTGTTCATAATAATTTGTTTTTATGCCTTCGCGCAGCTCTGCCAGCAGTTTATTATAACGCAGTCCGTCTAAAGGGTCACCATCATAAAGCCAGGTATCCATAACGCCAATGCCGTAAATAAGCCCTTTAGGATAAGCACCGAAATCTGCCTCGCGCAGTTTAAATTCCAGCATGTTAAGGCAGGCTTCCAAAAGTTCCTTATCTAAGCCTTCAATGGTAAGCTTTTGCAGGGTGCGGTAAACAATGCTTATAAATTCATCACGCTTATCTTCTTCCGAACCGGAAACTTTAACCGCAAAAACAGGCTGGCGCAAACTGCCGGTATACTGCCCGTAAGCATCCGTACAAATACCGCTTTCCAGCAGAGCAAGGCGCAGCGGCGCACTGTTGCCCTCCAAAAGCACTGTTTCCAAAAGGCGCAGTGCCAGCGAAGTTTTAGCGTCGCGCGCATCGCCGCACACAATATCAAGTTCATGGTAGGTTTTAGCCGCCAGGTCTTCATCTGCCCCGGCAGGATAAAAGGCTTTTACCTCTTTTGTTTTGGCAAACGGCTGCTGTAAGGGAATGGCTGAATTAACGCTGCCGCTTTTTTCAAAAGCCGATAAATACTCACCGTCAAGATATTCCAGCGTTTTTTCAATATCCATATCGCCGTACAGATAAATAAAAGAGTTTTCCGGGCTATAATAGGTGCGGTGGAAGTTTTCAAATGCTTCCTGCGTAAGATGCGGTATTGCTGCCGGGTAGCCGCCGGATTCATAACGGTACGGGCTGTCAGGGAACAAAGCACGCATAACTTCGTTTTCGGCAATGGCGTCCGCCGAAGAATATACACCCTTCATTTCGTTGTAAACAACGCCGTTATACGCAAGCTCACCTTCTTTACCGGCAATTTCGTAATGCCAGCCTTCCTGCATAAGCGTATATGGATTTTCATAAATCAGCGGATAAAATACCGCGTCCAGATATACATCCATTAAGTTTTTAAAATCTTTATCATTTCGGCTGGCAACCGGATACATTGTTTTATCAGGATATGTCATTGCGTTTAAAAACGTATTCATGGAGCCTTTAACAAGTTCTACAAAAGGCTCTTTTAAATGGTATTTGCGCGAACCGCACAGCGAAGAATGTTCCAGAATATGCGGCACGCCGGTATCATCATAAGGCGGCGTGCGGAAACTGATGGAAAATACTTTGTTATCGTCGCTGTTGCCAAGATATAAAAGCCTTGCGCCGCTTTTTTCATGTTCCATTAAATATGCTTCGCTCTGTACTTCTTCAACATATTCAGCATGCTTTACAATAAAGCCGCTGTAAACTTTATTAACTTCAAGTTTCATAAATTTACCTCCAATTTGCAACACTATTTTTATTTTATCACATCTTTACAATGCAGATGAAAAATCTTAATGCCAACTTGCAAAAATTTTGCAAATTTTATATAATGGCATCATAACAAATCAATTTAATATATTATTGATGTCATAAATAAAGGAGTTGTTATTATGGAACCGGCGCGTTTCAGCCTGCGCATTCACCCCGTTATAATGAAAAAAATGAAAGTAATTGCCGAAAACAACGGCCGCAGCGTCAACAAGGAAATTGAGCAGATTTTAAAATGGGTTGTTGACGACTACGAAAACCAAAAAGGCAAAATTAAAATTGACGATTAAAACAAGCAGCTACAAAAATACGCAGAAACCGGTTAAGGCTTCTGCGTATTTTTTAATCCATTTTTAAAATTGCCATAAAGGCTTCCTGCGGCAGTTCCACGCTGCCAACCTGCTTCATGCGTTTTTTGCCCTCTTTTTGTTTTTCCAAAAGTTTGCGTTTACGGCTTATATCGCCGCCATAGCATTTTGCCAAAACATCCTTGCGCAAGGCTCGCACGTTTTCGCGGGCAATAATTTTGTTACCGATAGCAGCCTGCACAGGTATTTCAAACATCTGGCGCGGAATTAAGCTGCGCAGCTTTTCAACAAGCTGCCTGCCGCGCACCGTGGCTTTTTCACGGTGTACAATAGCACTCAAGGCGTCAACCGGGTCACCGTTCAGCAAAATATCAACCTTCACCAAATCAGAAGCACGGTAACCGGCAAGTTCATAATCAAGCGAAGCATAGCCGCGTGTTGCCGATTTCAAGCGGTCAAAATAGTCAAAAATAATTTCACTCAGCGGCAGCGCATAATGAATCATAACACGGGTTTCGTCAAGATATGTCATGTTTTCGTATTCGCCGCGCTTTTCCTGCGACAGTTCCATAACAGCGCCTACATAATCTTTCGGCACAATAATGGTAGCATTTACATAAGGTTCTTCAACATGGTCTATAACCGTCGGGTCGGGGAAGTTAGACGGGTTGTCAACCAGCTCCACGTCGCCGTTGGTACGGAACACTTCATAAATTACGTTAGGTGCCGTAGTAATAAGTGCTAAATTATATTCGCGCTCCAAACGTTCTTTAATAACATCCATATGCAAAAGGCCCAAAAAGCCGCAGCGGAAGCCAAAGCCCAACGCAACGGAAGTTTCCGGCTCAAACACCAGCGAAGCATCGTTGAGCTGCAATTTTTCCAGCGCGTCGCGCAGATTGTCGTAATCGGAATTTTCTACCGGATAGAGGCCGCAGTAAACCATCGGCGTGGCCTTGCGGTAACCGGGCAGAGCTTCATCCGCGGGATTGTTGGCGTCGGTAATGGTATCGCCAACGCGCGCGTCCTTAACGTTTTTAATAGCGGCTGCCAAAAAGCCTACCTGACCGGCATCAAGCTCATCAACAATTACCGGGTTAGGCTTAAACACGCCGACTTCCGTTACTTCAAATTCAGCTCCGGTTGCCATCATGCGTATTTTCATACCTTTTCTTACGCGGCCGTCTATTACGCGGAAATAAAGCACAACACCTTTATAAGCATCAAATTTGGAATCGAACACCAGTGCTTTTAAAGGCTTTTGCGCATCTCCTTTGGGAGCAGGAATTTTTGCTACAATCGCTTCCAAAACATCTTCTATGCCAATGCCGGTTTTAGCGCTTGTAAGCACGGCTTCGGATGCGTCAATGCCGATAACATCTTCAATTTCATGCTTTACGCGTTCAGGGTCTGCACTCGGCAGGTCAATTTTATTAATAACGGGAATAATTTCCAAATCATTATCCAAAGCCAGGTAAACATTGGCAAGAGTCTGCGCTTCAATACCCTGCGTGGCATCAATAACCAGCAGTGCACCTTCGCAGGCAGCCAGCGCGCGCGATACTTCATAAGTAAAATCGACATGGCCCGGAGTATCAATAAAATTAAGCATATACTCCTGCCCGTCGCGTGCCGTATAAATGCTGCGCACAGCCTGCGCTTTAATGGTAATGCCGCGTTCACGCTCCAAATCCATGGAGTCAAGAATTTGTTCTTCCATTTCGCGCTTGGTTAATGTTCCGGTATATTCAATCAATCGGTCGGCCAGAGTAGATTTACCATGGTCGATATGGGCAATAATAGAAAAATTGCGTATATGTTGCTGATCCATTGCGTTCTCCTTATAAAAAACTTATTTGACTTATTATTATATCATTTATAGCGCAGTACCTGCAAGTACATGAACTTTTCGGCGTCCTGTAAAAAATATTGCTGCCGCAAGATTTATAATAAAAAATCCTTGCGCAGTGCCTTACTTTGTGGTAAAATTACTTGGTAAAGGTAATTGATGGTAGGAGGTGAATTCGTTGCCGAACATTAAATCTTCCATTCGTAGCGTAAAAACTGATGCAGAACGCCGTGCAAAAAATGCACCTGTAAAGGCTGCTATCCGTAACATTGCCCGTAAAGTAGTTGCTTTAACCGAAACCGGTACTCAAGAAGATGCAAAAGCTACTTATGTAACTGCATCCGGTTTAATTGATAAAGCAGCACGTAAAGGTATTATCCACAAAAACGCTGCAAACCGCAGAAAATCCAGACTTGCAAAAAAAGTCAATGCTATGGAGTAATTTCTCCGTATATTAAAGCCTGCAAAAACTTGCAGGCTTTATTTTTTTACCCTATCCGCGTTTTATAATGCTTTCACCAAACTTGTTTTTTAAAAAATCAACGGCCATATTGCGTTTTTTTATTTTTTCGTTTTCATTAAAATTCAAAACCGGCGCTGCGTCTTCACTTTCTAAATGCGAAATACTTACGCCAAGCAGCCGTACGCCTTCCGTAAATCTTACCTGCTGCATAAGTTTGAGTGCCAGCGCATAAATTTCTTCATCATATGCTACCGGCAGTTCTGATGTTATGCTGCGGGTAATTGTTTTAAAAGAGCTGAATTTAACTTTTAAAGTTACCGTATACCCGATTAATTTGCGTTTTCTTAACCGCCAGCCGGTTTCGCCGCATAAATCGCGCACAGCTTTTTTCAAATCAGCTTCTTCATACAAATCTTTATCATAAGTATGCTCTTTTCCTATTGACTTGGCTTCGGTTTCGTTTATAACCGGCCTGTTATCTATGCCGCATGCCAGGTTATGTACAGCCTGTGCATTAATGCCGAATACTTTTTGCAGAATGCTTATATCGGCAGCGGCGATTTTGCCGATTGTATCAATACCGTACTGCAAAAGCATTGCCTCTGCCGATTTGCCAATGCCAAAAATTTTACGCACCGGCATAGGCGCAATAAAGGCAGCCGCTGTTTTATGCTTTATTAATACCAATCCATCCGGTTTTTCCAAATCGGAAGCAAGTTTTGCCAAAAATTTATTGGGAGCAATGCCAACGGAAGCATGCAAGCCTGTTTGCTCATAAATTTTGTTTTTTACCGCTTTGCCCAATGCCACAACATCAGGGTACAAACCTTCCATGCCTGTAACATCTAAAAACGCCTCATCAACAGAAAGCTGCTCCACCAACGGCGAAAAACTGCGGAAAATTTCCATTATTCCGTCAGAAATTTCTTTATAACGATGCATTCTCCCCTGAATGTAAATGCCCTGCGGACACAGGCGCTTAGCCATATGCATCGGCATGGCAGAATGTACGCCAAACTTACGCGCCTCGTAAGAGCATGTAGAAACTACTCCTCTGCCGCTTAAACCGCCTACAATTACAGGCAGACCCTTCAGGCTCGGATTATCAAGTTGTTCTACCGATGCAAAAAAAGCATCCATATCGACATGCATTATCCAGCGCAGCATTTTATCACTCCAACAGTTTTATATAAATATAATAACACATATGTTCGCTTTTTTCTATATTTTTAGCAGTATAAGCACCGTTAAATAAAAAAACAGCATCTCTGCCTGAACTGACAGAAATGCTGTTTTTTTATTTTAGTTTAATGAAAATACCACTTGTACACGTGCGTTTAATTTAATCTTGCCGGGAGAAAGTTTCGTTGCCACTCCATCTTCGGCAAGGTTTGTAGTGCTTCTTAATTTATTGGCGCCATAAGCAACAATAGTACCGCCGTCGAAACTGTTAATATCTGCGCTGAGCATATTGCCAAGTGTGCGGCTGCCTGCATTTGCTACAACAGCAGCCTTGTCGCGGGCATTTTCAACTGCCGTTGCAAGCAGCTGGCGCTGAATAATATTTTGCGTGCTTAACGCATAGGTTATATTGCTGATATTTGTTGCCCCGGCTTCGACTACGTTATCGATAACCTGAGAGAGTTTATCCAAATCTTTAACCGTTACTTTTATGGAAGAATCAAGAACGTATTTATCGGCAGTGCGCACGCCGTTGCGGTCTACCTTATATTCCTGATAAAGATAATAGCTTGTGTTTTGCAAATCATTATCGGTAATGGCAAGCCCCAAAAGCGCTCTGCGGATTTGCGAAGCGATTTGTGCTTCCTGAGTTCTGGCAGTTTCCGCATCATCTGCACGTACGTTAATGCCAACATCAATATAAGCCATATCCGGCGCAACTTCCTGTTCTGCCATGCCGCTTACGGCAATGGTATTAGGCTCTGCGGCCGCAGCCAGATTTGTACCGGCTACACTAAATACCAGTAGCGCTGCTGCAAGTACCGATGTAAATTTTTTCATATTAACACCTCCATTATTTGCTTACATTATAGAAGCCAAATATGTTTTAATTGTGTTATTTTACGTCTAAATTTACTTTGCCCAATACTTTTGCAGCTTCGCTGTCATCGCTGACATTCTTTTGCGGGCTGGCAGCAGCATATTTTTTCAAAAGCATATTAACAATGTTATAATCTACCATGCTGCCCGGGCCATCCATGCACCCTCTGTCACAAGCCATGCCTTCAAAATATTCACAATCCAATTTGCCATCTTCAAGCTGCTTAACTTCGGTTAAACAACGTTCAAGCCCGCTGGCATAATGAGTTTTTAAGTTTTTGCCTTCATCGCCAAGTGCATTAACAACTGCACTTTTTACGCCGCAGGTAACCGGGAAAGAAATGCCGTAAAGCGATGCTTCCGAATTAAACTCGTCCACCTGCATTTTATCCGCTTCAATATCTGCACCGGCAAGCAGGCAGGACATTTCTTCAAAAGTCATGGCATAATCAATGGCATCAAAATTTGCATACGCTTCTGCCTTTTTAGCTATGCACGGGCCAATAAATACCGTTACAGCCTCCGGATTAAGTTCTTTTACATAACGCCCGCAAGCAACCATGGGTGAAACAGTCTGCGAAATTTTACTTTCTGCGGCAGGAACATGTTTTTTAATCATATTTACAAAAGAAGGGCAGCAGGAACTCGTCATATATTTTTGCTCCGACGGAACTTTTTCCATAAGTTCCTTTGCTTCACGGCAAGCTGTTAAATCGGCACCAATGGCAACCTCCTTAACAGCAGTAAAACCGGCTTTCATTAAAGCTGCCACTACCTGCGCAGGAGTAACCTTTAAGCCAAGCTGACCTACAAAAGATGGTGCCAGCAAAGCATAAACCTGTTTGCCTGCTTTAATTTCTTTTATTACCTGCACTATAGCACTGCGCTCATCAATAGCACCAAACGGGCAGGCGCTGCGGCAGGCTCCGCACTGTACGCATTTGTTAAAATCTATTTTTGCTTTTCTGTCGGCACCGGCAGTAATTGCGCCCAAAACACAGGAACGTTCACACGGACGGCTTACTTCAATAATAGCGCCAAACGGACAGGATTTTTTGCAAATACCACATTCAACACATTTGGTTTTGTCTATATATGCTCTGTTTTGGTAAATGGAAATAGCCTTGCGCGGACATTTATTAATACATTTATGTGCTACACAATGGCGGCAGGCATCAGTAACTAAAAATTTATCAATAGGGCACTGGTCGCATGCTTCCGGCAAAACATCAATAACAGGCAGAGTCCTGTCCAAAGATTCTGCCAAAGCTTTTTTGCTGGCATCAACAATATTTATGCCCGTTTGCAGGCCTAAAGCCATATCAATACGGTTTTTCAAAACGGCTCGTTCTTTATGCACGCAACAACGGACACGCGGTGTATCTTCAGTAACCGTGTTATATAAAATGTCATAAACGTGTTCAGGTAAATTTCCGCTCCACGTAAATTTGGCAATGCCAGTTAAAACTGCTCTCCTGAATTTGGTTACTTCTGTTAATTCCATGTTCAGCACCTCAACGATAAAGTAATCTATCATCATTGTAATAGATAAGCAGAATAAAGGCAAATAAAATATCGTGAGGAAGGCTGAAAATAATTTCAATAAAAGATAAAAGAGAAAAATAGAAAAACAAAAAATATAATGCTTAATACATAACATAACAAATAAGGCATACCTTTTGGTATGCCTTATTTGTTTCAACCGGCAGCTATCTATCCTCCCGGGCCGCTTCCA
>ERZ791740.136-NODE-136-length-74895-cov-66.843827_pt1 | contig 74895 bp, 121 predicted proteins | sample MGYA00510041_ERZ791740 | MGnify/ENA primary metagenome ERZ791740 (study PRJEB30046, sample SAMN00791959) | human gut metagenome | study: EMG produced TPA metagenomics assembly of the A metagenome-wide association study of gut microbiota in type 2...
AGAAACCAGACCTACTCAGGCAAACAAAGAGACGAAAATCCTTGTCAATTCAAATTATATTGTGAATCATTTTTATTTTTTACATCCAAGCCAGTATAAACCGAAGTCTGATTATGGGCTATTTATGGGGAATGTAACCACATATACCACAAGGGCAAAAGTAGCACATGATGATGGTCCTGACAGCTTGGCTATGATGTCGGAATACGTTCAAAATCCGTTGGGCGGTAAAGCTAAAGCGATGCACAATCCATTTTGGGGAAGGAGATAATATGGACACAAGAGAATATTTGAATCAAATCCAAAGATATGATAAAATCAGAAGAAACAAGCTCGAAGAGCTTGAATATCTTGAGTCTCTTGCACAAGGGATAAAATCTTTTTCATATGATTCTGAAAGAGTCCAGACATCCGGACCATGCGACAAAATTGGAGAAACAGTAGCTAAAATCGTAGATTTAAAAAATGATATTATCGAAACTACAAATAAGTGTCTGGAAGTTCGCATTGAAGTTACTAAAACAATTGATTCCGTGACTAACTCTGTTTTTTATGATATTCTTTTTAAAAGATATGCAGAAGGAAAGTCACTTGATGTAATCGCCGATGAAGTAGGTTATTCATATCAGAGGACTAAAGAACTTCATTTGTCCGCAATAGCAGCGGTGAAAAAAATAAAAGGGTTCGAATCTTAACTCCATACTGAAACATACTTAAAAACGTTGTATAATATAAAATGTAATAATGTAGCACTGGGGAAACTCAGTGCTTTTTTCATGCAGAAAAATAGGAGGATAGGCAGTGGGGAGAAACAAAATAAACTTTGTTGACCTATGCCAAGGAGAGTTTGGCAGAAAGATTGCCTATACTGGCGTAGACCAGATTACTCCCCAGAATGTGGCACAGGTTCTTTCTGATACAATTGGAATCCACAACAGGAACAGAACCTTGATAGATTATCTATACAGATATTACAAAGGCGACCAGCCGATTCTATATCGTGAGAAACTTGTTCGGCCTGAGGTTAATAACAAAGTTGTCGAAAATCATGCTCTTGAAACAGTAAAATTCAAGGCCGGACAGATATATGGAGAACCTATTCAGTATGTCTGCAAAAAGAAAAAAGCGAGTGAAAAAATAAATGAACAAGTTGACCGGCTCAATGATTATCTGGATGAAGCCAACGCAGATGCCAGAAACATTCAGCTGGGGATATACCAGAGTGCAGTAGGAACTGCATATAAAGCAATCCTGAGAGAGGATGAATGGACAAAGGATGGAGACTTACCGCCTTTTAGAATATTTATCCCATCACCGCAGGATGTATATATTGTTTATTCAAGCGTTACTGGCAAACCAGTGCTTTCCGTCCAGATTTTAAAAGACGAGAACAATCAGCAGTATTACCAGTGTTATTCTTCCAGACAGTATTTCAAAATTCAAAATGGAGCGGTAACAGAATCTGGAATCAATGGTTTTGGTGGTATTCCTATCATTGAATATCCGAATAATCACGACAGACTTTCCGACATTGAAATTGCGATTACAATGTACGACGCAATCAACAAATATCAATCTGACAGACTGAATGGGGTTGAACAGTTCGTGCAAGCCCTGATGAAATTTAAAAACTGTGAGATTGATGAAGCAGAGTTCGTAAAGATGGTTAAACTAGGTGCGGTATCGGTAAAAGATGTTGGAAACGGAACACAATCAGACGTTGATTTAATGACCGCCGAACTAAACCAGTCAGAGAGCCAGGTTGCAAAAGACGACATTTACAATAATATGCTGATTGTCGAAGCAATGCCAAACCGACAAAGCAATACCGGTGGAGATACAGGCAATGCAGTATATCTAAGGAATGGTTGGGATTTCGCTGAACGCGATGCAAAGCTAGTAGAAGCATTCACAAAAGAATCCGAAAAGGCATCTGCCAGAATCATTTTGAATATCATTCGAAAAACATCAATGGATGTAAATATTTCAACCAGAGATTTCGATGTAAAAATCACCAGAAACCCGACTGATAATATGCTTGTTAAAGCGCAAGCACTTGATTATCTGTTTAAAAATAAAATTCATCCGCTTATTGCGTTGATTACTTGCGGATTATTTAGTGATCCGCAAAAAGTATACGAAATGAGTTTGCCATATCTTGGGACCATTTATCCTGAATTAGCAGACCCAAACTCAGAGCTTCAAAAAGCACAAGAACTGTTAGGGAATTTTAATCCAATTTCTCTGAATAAGGATGTGGTCAAAGAATGAGTAAGACAGCTTCTTATGACGAATTAAACGTCAGAGAACTCGGCAACCGCAGGAGCGAACCGTATAAAGAATATTTCAGCAAAATGTCGATATCAGATAAAGAAAAACAAGAAAGGATAGCTTTTTCCGAAAAAATGGAAGAAGTTGTCCTTTATATTTTGGCACTGATAGAAACAACAATAGAAAGCGGAGAAACGAAACGAGAATACATCCAGACTCAATTTTATGACAAATATCTGGATGTAATTGCTTCGTATATGCTTATAGATACATATATCAAGCAATATGCCACTGATATAACAAAGCAAATTATTGATATAACATTCGAAAGGCTTTCTTCTGAAGATAAAAGCATTACTGATGATTATTACCTGTCAAATGACCGGGCAATGTTTATTTCAGAGTGCGAAGCTAATTCGATGCTGAACTACAGACAGTATTCGAAAGCTGTGAAATCAGGAAAGACCAAAAAGAAATGGATTGACGTAGGAGACAAAAGAGAACGAAAAACACACCTCGAAGTCGGAGGAACCACGCTTCCGATTGGCGAACCGTTCTCAGTTGGAGATAGCTTGCTACAATTTCCAAAAGATACCTCATTAGGAGCTTCGGCAGACGAGATTGTGAATTGCCGGTGCTCAATTCAATACAGTTAATTTAGAGACGAGTAAAATCGTCTCTTTTTTATTAAAAAAATATGCACCCCGATAGCGTAATCATGGGAGACACCTTGAGCTGAGCGAACAGCGTAAAAAAGCGTATTGGTGACAGGAGATTTCAATGACAAGAGAAGATGTTAAAAGGATTTTTCCAGATGCAACCGATGACCAGATTACTTCTTTTCTGAATCAGTCAAATTCTGATGTGGCTAAAGAGAAAGCAAAAGCCCAGAAAGCAAAAGAACAGGCTGATAAAGCAGAAGCACTGGAAAAAGAACTGGAAGAATTAAAAAAACAGAACATGACTGAAGCTGAGAAAGCAGAACTGGAACGTCAGAAAGAAAAAGCTGCAAACGAAAAAAGAATTTCTGACCTTGAATCTGCACTTGCAACTTCCCAGAAAGAAGCTCTGACAGGCAAAATTACTTCTATTTTTGCTAATGCAGGAATGAAAGGAGATGCCTATGCAGGAGCAATCAAAGCGTTTTCCAACATGAACGCAGAGGATGCTCTCAAAGAAGCCCAGACATTTGTCGATGGAATTTCCGTAGAAAATAAAAACGCTCTTGATACCGCAAAAGCAGCTTGGGAGAAAGAAGCACTTGAAAATACACCTAATCCCGGTGGCGGTAAATCTGGTGGAGAACCAGAAAAGAAAAGCGAAGCATCTGAATACGCAAAAGCGTACTCAGCAAAAATGTGTCCAGAAAATAAACCGGCAGACGATAATGCCCCAGTAAATATTTAAGAAAAGGAGATTTAGATTATGGCTTTTATGAAAACAGAGCAATACGAATCCACACCTAATATCCTCGAATCTGAGGTAGGACTGGTACTTAAAACCTATACAGCAGAACAGACAAATGCTGAAACCGTTGGAACTAAGAAGATTATCAAAGCAGGTTCTGTATATCCGACAAACGCAACTGGTGCTAAAGGCATCGTGTTTGAAGATGTTGATATGACAGACGATGCTAAGAGACCGATTTCCGTTATTGTTGCAGGACGTGTTCTTGAAAAAAGACTTCCGGTAACAGTAGAAACCACTGCAAAAACAGAGCTTGAAAAAGCAGGTATCGTTTTTGTGACTACTACAGACCCAGAATTTTAAGGAGGTACAGCAGATGCCATTTAATATTTTAGAATCAATCACACCGGAAGAAAGACTTAACTTTTCTCAGGATTTCAGCGTAAAAAGGCCGGGCATTCTTGACACCATCTTCCCGGATGTCAAAACACAGTTTCTGAAAGCTGAATACTACAGACTTATGGCTGGACAGAGACTTCCAGAGGTAGCATTCGTTCATGCACTTGATACTGAAGCAGAAATCGGAACAAGACCGGGCTTCGAAAAAGTCCTGACTGAAAAGCTCTTTATTAAGAGAAAAATCAATCAGTCTGAGAGATTACAGCAGGCAATTGAAAATGGTGTGCCGGATGATGAGAATTTAAAGAAATTTGTATTTGATGATGCAGCTAATCTGTTTGAAGGAGTTGTTGCTAGAGCAAATGTCATGAAAGGCCAATTTCTTAGCACAGGTGTTGTAAAAATTAAAGAAAACAATGTGGATATGAGCATTGATTATGGCGTTCCGTCCGATGCAAAAGTAGAAATGACAGACTGGTCTAAACCAGATGCAGATATCATGGGTGATATCCAGAAGATGGTCGCTATTGCAGAAGATAATGGATTTGTGGTAAACAAAGCCCTTACCTCTCTCAAAATGATTAACTATATGAGAAATAACACTGCAATGCAGACCGCAGTTTTAGGAGCAGCTAACAAACGTCTTCTGACCAAACAGGAACTCGCTAATCTGCTTATGCAGGAATACGGAATCACAATTGATCGCTGCGACGAGAAATTCAAATTCAGAAAAGCGGATGGTTCTCTCAAAACAGGAAGATACTTCAAAGAAGATGTATTCACACTGTATGAAGCAGAGCCAAACGGTTCATTTGGTACTGGACTCTGGGGCGTAACACGAGAGGAACTTGAATACAGACAGTTTATACAAGAAGAGAACCGTTCTTTCGTAACACTGTCTATGTGGGCCACTCCAGACCCTGTGGCAGTATGGACAAAAGCATCCGGTATGTTTGTTCCAGTAGCAGCAAAAGCTAATGGCGGTATCGTAATCGGTACCAAAGCGGGGGAATAAACGGGCATAGTCTCGACAAGAACAGCCAGTCACCATCTGTAGCAAGTGTTAAACACAAGTATACAGAAAGCGAGCTGTCAAGCATGACAGTGGTTCAGTTGAAACAGCTCGCAAGTGACAATGGCTATGCCCTGACATCGACAAACAAGGCTGGTATTATCTCAGAAATTTTATCTCAGCAAGGGTAGGTGATCTTAAATGGACGAACGGCTTGTAAATGATCTGAAAGAGTATCTATCCGATGATGCGGAAACTGACGGTATGATTTCTTTGTCTGTGAAGCGTGCAATTCGTTCGTTCAAAAAGAAACGCAACTATCCGTCTGGATATACAGATGAAAAAATCAATACCGATATGGAATACTGTTATGATTGCATATTTGATCTGGCTCTCTATTTCCTTGTGAAACAGGGGGCCGAGTTCCAAGAATCGCACTCTGAAAATTCAGTAAGTCGAAAATGGGAATCCGAAACGGAAATATATATCAATCATGGCGTTTTTCCGTTTGCAGGAAGTTTAATTTAATAAGATGGTTGGGTCACGTGGCACAGTATTTTTGTCCTCCCGGAGTGCCGCTGGGTTGCTTATATTCAGTAGGGAAAAGCAAATGTTAAGGGAGTGAAGAAAGGAACTGGCGATGGGATGTGAACATGAATGTTTTAATGAACACCGCATAGAAGAATTAGAGAATAGTCTTCGACAGATGCAAGAGAGACAATCCGACCGCCATAAAGAGTTTTATGAGCGTATCGGGGAACTGGAAAGAAAGACAGCATTAAGTGAGAATGACTTGAACCATATCAAGTCAACTGTGGATGAGATGAATAACAATATAAAGACTCTCATGGCAGTTCCAGGAAAGCGCTATGATACAATTATTGTATGTGTTATTACGGCAATTGTCGGCGCGGTTATCGGATTTATGTTAAACGGCATTCTTCCAGTTTGATTCCACTTGTAAGGGAGGACGGTGGAAATATGAATTATACAGACTTTTCAGAAGATGAAAGAAAATTTTACTTAAAAGAAGCAGGATTCGATTCCAGAGAAGAAAAACTGTTTCGTTTACGGGTTTATGGCGAGAAAACACTATGGGAAGCAGCTGAACTTATGGGGTATAGTCCAAGAACCATAGACCGAATTAATAAAAGAATAAAGAAGAAAATTTCTAAAGTTGCCCCGATGTACTGTCGGGGCTTTTCTTTGTATTGTGGCGAAAACGTGGCGAAATAGTGACGTTCAAAAACAGAGTTCCTTCCTATATAATATAATCATAGGAGAAAACACAATGATTATGTTAAGAAACCCTTACGAGGGTATATGGGAAAAGCATCGTTCTATAGATGATATGGATATGATTCTTGAATCCCGGACAGGAGGAACAGATTATGGCAGGTTATCCGTATTATCCGCAACAACCAATAATAAACAATCCATACGGACAGATACAGCCGTATCAGGACAGGCTGGCGCAATTGCAGAATAATTACCAACAGGCAATGCCTTATGGTCAAATACAGATGCAACAGTTACAGCCGGTTCCACAATCACCTATGCTTCAAGGACAGATGGTGGATGGGATTGATACTGTAAAGGCTAAAGATGTGGATATGTCCGGCAATCCTGTTTACTATCCAAAAACAGACGGAACTGAAATTTACAGAAAACAGCTTCAATCCGATGGAAGGAGCAGAATTTTTGTTTACCGACTCGTAAATCCAGATGAACAGCAATCTAAGCAAGATGAAAAGCAGATTGATATTGAAGCAATGTTTAATCAGCTTCGGAATGATGTTTGTTCGGAGATTTCTGAAATAAAGAATATGTTTCCGACGCAGATGTCGGGGACATCGGAACCTAAGCAGAATGGAGGTAGGCAGAGATGACATTCAATCCAAACGCCATGATGAAAAAGCAATTTGAGAAAATGATCTCTCAGAGGTTCGGAAGTGTTGACAACATGATGAACGATATGAGCAAATTTGCAGGTAACAATCCAACATTGAAAAATGCTTTGGATTTATATAAAAAAGGTGATACAGACCAGTTACATCAAATACAGCAAAATGTATTTAATGAAAAGCACTTATCTCCAGATGGAATTATACAAAAATTCCTTGGATTATAACACTTCCCCACAATTGGGTGATTAAAAATCGCTACAATTCGGGACGACAGCCGCGGATGTCTCCTATTGTAAATAAAATTTAAGGAGACTAAAAACATGATGAATGGTTCAAATTATAGTCTTAGCGACATTGCTGCCGCTACAGGCTCTAATAATCGCGCCAATGATATGTGGGGCGGTGATGGCTTTTCACTTATCTGGCTCGTCCTGATCTTCGCAATCTTCGGCTGGGGAGGTTTTGGCGGCTGGGGCGGCGGCTTTGGCGGTAACGGTGGAAACGGTGCGAACGGTGCCGGTTTCCAAGGATGGGCTACCCGTTCAGATATTAATGAGGAATTCGCCCTTAATGATATTCAGAATGGTATCAGAGGTATTCAGCAGGGTATCTGCGACAGCACGTATTCTCTTAACAATACCATGCAGAGTGGCTTTAATGGTATGAATGTCGGAATGCTTCAAGGCTTCAACGGCGTTCAGCAGGCAATCAATGCTGATACTGTAGCCGGTATGCAGAATACCAACGCATTACAGTCTCAGTTAGCAAACTGTTGCTGTGAAACAAGAGAAGCTATACAGGGTATCAACTACAACCTTGCTACCAACACTTGTGCTCTCCAGAACACAATGAACAACAACACCAGAGATCTTCTGGAAAACCAGAACAGCAACACAAGAGCAATCCTTGACTTCCTGACTAACGATAAGATTGCAACATTACAGGCAGAAAATACTGATCTGAAACGTGCTGCGTCTCAGGATCGTCAGTCTGCACTGCTTACAACTGCTATGGCTTCACAGACTCAGCAGTTAATCAATGCAATTAATCCGGCGGCTATTCCGGCATATGTTGTTCCGAATCCGAATACCTATTACGGTGGATGCGGATGTAACAGCGGATGCTGCTAAGTAACTCACCCTTAGAGGTTGACTAATTCTAAGAGGTGGGTTGCGGCTCACCTCTTATTTTGATTGAGAGGTAAAGATATGAGTTGTAAAAATGTTTGTAAGCTCTGCAACCATCTTGTAATCAGCCAAGCCGTTGCGTTTACAGGAGGCAATCTTGTAATCACACTTCCGGCAGGCAGTTACAACAATGGAGAGAAATATTGTATTGTTGTTGCGCAAAGCATACCGGAAGCCACTACAATTACTGCTCCGGTAATGATTCAGATAGGAACAGGAACAACTTTGTATCCGCTAGAGAATCGTTGCTGCGCACAGGTTACGGCTTGCGGAATAAGAACCAGAACAAAGTACGCAACCAGAGTAGCTACAAGTGCAACCGGCGGAGTATTCAAGATGTTAGGAAATCCGGCTTGTAGTCCAAGTAACAATTTAACAGCAATTGATGGTACAGCCCCAACGACAGACACACCTGTTACACAGGCTGCCAGAAAGGGGGCAATGTAATGCATAAAGTTGCAATGGAAATGGGAAAATGGGCTATGGAAAAAGCCAAAGCACATGGATTTGACAATCTTAGTTCTCAGGACTGGGATGATCTGAAAGATTGCTTAGAAGCGGTAAAATGCGCAATCTGTGCAGATAAAGATTACAGAATCGTAGAAGCTATGGACGAATGTGAACAGGAAGAGAAGTATCTTGGACGCATGGGATATGACAACTATCGTTACGCAAACGGCAGATTTGCACCAAAAGGCAGAGGAAGCCGAATGGGATATATGCCGTATCTCCATATGCAGGATGACGACTGGGTAAGTGAATATCCGAGCAATCCAGAGTTTGAACGTAATATGTACCGCATGGGCTATCATCCAGACCGTAGTGATATGAGAATGGACGGTATGAACAATAGGCAATCCAGATATGGTGAAACCTACGACAGATACAGCGAGAATCGCAGACATTACCATGATTCCAAAGATGCTGAATCTAAGAGAAAAATGGACGATTCCATGAAAGAGTATACAGAAGATATCATCCGCAATATGAAAGAAATGTGGGATGATGCAGACGCATCAATCAGACAGCAGATGAAAACTGACTTAACACGTTTCATACAGCAGATGAATTGAATATGAAATGAATTTTGCCCTTGTTACAGGAATGTAGCAGGGGCTTTTTAGTTGAGAAAAGGATGGTGATAAGCCATGCTAAGACAATTTTACATGAACGGCGACCTATGGAGGGTGCAGTTTGTATCTCCGCATGACAGCGTGTTAATTGACCGTACAGGCAATAGAACACTTGGAGTATCGGATTATTCCACACATATTATTTCAATCGCAAATAACCTGTATGGAGAACTTCTGAACCGTGTATTTATTCATGAGCTAGGGCATTGCGTGATGTTCAGTTATGGTCTATTGCCAGAACTTCATCGTATGGTCAAGAAACGGTATTGGGTGGATGCAGAGGAATTTGTATGCAATATTCTGGCAGACTATGGACAGTTTGTTATTGGCACAGCCAGAGATATTTTAGGAAACCAGTTCACATATGTAGCTCCCATTGGGGCAGAAAGGATGATTGCATAGATGGCAAAAGCAGAAAACACAATTATTTTTGATGGCATTCAGTACAATCCCGGTGATGAATTGCCGGATTTAGGCAGTTGGGTATGTACAGATGCAAGAGGTATGGTTCGTGATTACGAGGGACTTTCAAAAGACGTGTCAAAGCTCCCGCATTATGTACAGAGTGGTTCTTCGGCGTTGTGCCTTGATACTTCTGAATTATACGAATATCACAAACCTACTGATACATGGTACAAACTGTAAAGGAGAAGCGCATATGGCATTAACAGCAAAGAAAGTATATGCAATATTAAAACGCCAGATTTCCGATATGGAAGCAAAATTAAATAGCCCTGTAAGATACAGAGGTACAGTTGCGACTGCTGATTTGCTTCCATTAAATCCAGACATTGGCGATATGTACAATATCGAGTCTAAATCTATTTACGGCGAAGCAGGAATGAATGTGGCATGGAACGGCGTAGTATGGGACACTATGGGCGCCCCGATTGATATGTCACTTTACATTAAATCAAACGAATTAGCGGATTGGGTAAAACAGCAGAACAAGCCGACATATACAGCTGAAGAAGTTGGAGCGTTGCCGGCTGATACAAAGATTCCAAGCAAAACCAGTGAATTGCAGAATGACTCTGGATTCTTGACTAAAATTCCAGACAATTATCTTTTCGAAACAGACAAAACACTGAACGTATCTGGAAAAGCTGCTGACGCAAAGGCTACCGGAGATAAAATCACAGAATTGTCAGCTGATATATCAAATAAATTGAATAAGAACCAAGGTTCGGAAAACTCTGGCAAGATTGCCGGAATTAACGAATCTGGCGATATCGTTCCGATGTTTCCAGTAAGCGTAGATTACAACGAAGAAACAAACTGCCTTGAGTTTGGGTCTGATCAAAAAATGGAGCTTAATAAAGGTATCAACCTTGATAGCACTCTCACGAAGACTGGATATGCCGCTGATGCAGGCGCAGTTGGAGAAATAACTAATTCACTAAAGGAAGATTTGTATGTTAAAACTTACAACATTTTTGATGTTAATTTTTTACCTCGAGCATTCATTCCTCTCACAGGCTCTCACGGCGGTGAACTGTTTCTTGATAATAATGATAATTATTCGGCAACAAATGAAACTATTAATGTTCTTCCGAATACTCAATACACCTTTTCAAATGGTAGTGAATCTATCCCTTATGAGTTACAGTTAAGTGTTATTTTTTATGACAAAGATATGAGGTTCTTAGGTTATGCAAGTAACACCATTAATAATTTTTCAAAATTTTTTAAATTTACAACTATTGAAAACACTAATCATCTAAGATTTCAACTTCGTTCCACAGGAAAAGGCTCGGATATTCCTAATATAAAAAAATGGCAGTTAAACGAGGGTAATCTATTACCTTATTTGGATAATTATGTGTTAAATTGTTCAACGGATAATATTGGAAATGAATTAACCGATATAAACATTGATAATCCACAGGTCAGAGATTTTGTTGAAGATGTTGATTACACAAATCAAGAATACACAATAACACAAGTTGGTACATATTCTGCACCATCTGTTTATTATAGAAAAGATTGTGGTTTTCCAATGGTTGTTAAATGGAAATTAAATAGAGATATAAAAAATCAAATATTATATATTTCTACAAACAAATTAATTCCTATTGCTGATACAGTTGCTGTGAAATCATATGATATTCCTTGTGGAATAAGTGATTTTGCTGTATATAATTTAATCCCAAATGCAACATATTACTATAAAGTTTGTGGTACTGATTTTGACAACAATTTAATTGTAATTAAAGAAGGGTGTTTTACCACTATTGGACAAGTGCATATGTTAAAAATTGACGGATTAAAAAATGTTCGTGATTTAGGTGGTTGGCTTACGCCAAATGGTAAAATTAAATACGGATTATTATTTAGAGGTTGCGAACTTGATGATACCGGAGTCGGTGTGGAATTAACACATGAAGGTAAAAAAGAACTTTTTGATAGAATAAGAATAAAAACTGACATTGATTTAAGAACGGATGTTGGTAATACAAAATCGCCTATCGGTACTCTTGTTGATTATAATTGTTATCCTATTCAACCATATGATACAGGTTTGAAAGACACTATAACAAAAGGATTAATAAAATCTATTTTTGAAAAAATTGAAGAAAAGTTATCAAAAAGTAATGCGATATATTTCCATTGCCAAGGTGGTAGAGATAGAACTGGAACACTTGCTTTTTTGATTCTAGGTGTTTTAGGTGTGAGCGAATCCGATATAGCAAAAGATTATGAACTTACAGAATTTGCGTATGCAAGTTATAAGGCTGATAATCCGAATACGTCTAGGAAGTTTGCTCAATATGTATCTATGGTAAGTTATATTAAAACTTTCAATGGGGCAACATTTAATGATAAGATTATTAGTTATCTTTTGAGCATCGGAATTAGTCAAGCCACTATTAACAATATTAAGTCGTATATGGTTGCTTAACTAAAGAGGGCTTTAGTTAACTATTAAAACCACAGGCACAGCGCATTTAATCATTATAAACAGTTGACAATAAATAACAGATATGGAGGAATCACATGAAAACGCAGAAAACAAAAGGATTTTATGACCGTGAAAATGATACGGTACATATTTTTATTCCGCCTGCTCCGACAGAATCGGAGAGAGGTGGAATTACTGCAAAAGAAAAAACAACGGAATCCCTCGAAGTTACTATTGATTCAGCTACGGGGAAAGCATATGTAGCACTCGACAAAACACTTTCAAAGACAGGCGAGGCGGCGGATGCAGCAGTTGTAGGCGAAAAACTCACATCAATGGGTGTCGCAATTGAAAATGTAAAGGAAGATAAAGCCGATAAAACATCTCTTGCACAAACCGACAGAAAGCTTGATGCACTCTGGAAACTCAATCAGGGTATCAGCTATGAATTTCAGACAGATGAAGCAGAAGCATATCAGAAAACGGTTCCGAGTGGTGCAAAGATGGTAAGCATTAAAAGTATTGGCGGTAAGACGATTGTCTGGAATCAGTTAAATTTGAATAACGAAAATTCTGTTACGAAAAACGGTATTTCTTTTATAAACAATAAGGACGGTTCGTGGACAATAACTGGAACTTGTAGTACATCTAATGGCGGCAGTGCTGACGTACTAATATACGGATTTGCAGTTAAATATGTATCAGGTCATAAATATTTAGTTAAAGCCGATAAATATTCTGATGGAAATTATGGTTTTGCAATTAACGGCAGGTCTTACCCACTAAAAAAAGCAATAATTATTAATTACGCTTTTAATCCAGTAATATTTGTAAACGACAAGGCAACCGTGGATAACGTTACGATGCGAATGAATATTTTCGACCTCACCCAAATGTTCGGCGCAGGTAACGAACCATCCACCCCAGAGGAATTCGAAGCTATGTTTCCAGCAGACTATTATCCGTACAATGCAGGCGAGTTGATGAGCGCACCTGTGAATGAAGTTGTATATTTAGATACCAAAAATCAAGAAACATCATATCCAATCCCACAAGCCATTCTTGACCTAGAGGGTTATGGAGAGAGTGGGAATTTTGTTGATTTTGTGGAAAAGAAATACCACAAAGGGGACAGGACGATTGATATATCAGACATTATGGGAGATACATTCCAACAACCTCTTGAAGTTGAAGTAGGCGGTACACTGACGTTCAAAAACAGCAACGGTAATGATTACAGAATCCCTGTACCAAGCTCAGAGGAATATGTAATATCTTTAGCGGAGGTAGCAAAATGACTGAAATGCAGAAGAAAATGATAGAGAAACTTGGTCTGGCTGAATCAGACTTTGAGAAAAAAGAAACGGTGGTAAGCAATGAAGAACGTATCAATGACCTTGAGATTGCTGTCTGCGAACTGCTTGAAACACTTGGGAATGCTGAATAAGAAAAGGAGAAATAAAATGATGGCAAAAGTATATTTTAACAGATTGATCGTAGGAACTATTACATATGATGCAATTCCTGAGAAATATCAGGATAAAGTAAGAGAATATGGTATTGAGTATGTGAAAAAAGGAAAACTTCCTGTAGAAGAATATGAAATGCTGTATAAAGAGGAATATCCAGAGGGTAAGTAATTAACACCAGTTTAAAAAATTGAACAAACAGGAGAAAATCAAAATGGAATTTAATATCAAGACCAGGCTTGCTCATGCTTGGAGGGCGTTAATTATTGACTATTGGACACCAATAATATATAATGATTATAAATTCATTATATGGAGGTGAGTTCGATAAAAGTAGAAAGAAATATCATGATTAACAAAGCTGGTGGAAACGCAGGAAAAGAATCTGTCAACTATAAAATATCACTTCCGTCAGAAGCAGTTCGGATGATAGGTGTTACCAAAGAAGACAGAAAAGTAATTCTCGAATATGATGAAGAGAAAATAACAATCAAAAAAGCATAATAAAAAGGAGTTAGGTTCCCGACTACCAATCAAAAAAAACCTAACTCCAACACCACAAAGGGTACAGTATTATTATAACATGGTACTCTCCCTTTGTGAACCCAAAAGGAGGGTATTTTTTATGAGAGATAAATTCGTGAATGGGTTCATGACAAAACTGTATGGAGAAATTCCGGAAGAGTATCTGGAAACGATCAGAAACAAACTGGCGTTGTATGTAAATGATTTTGATATCAGTCAAAGAGAAACAGCAGTTGTAAAGTATACTGGATATTTGCCGGATTTTTACAAAACTTACATTGTAAGTAGAAAAATCGAGGGTTTGAGTAAAAAGACGCTCGAACTCTACAATCTTTATCTGAATGATTTCTTTTTCACATTCAATAAAAAAGCTGAAGATATTACCTCAAATGACATTCGTGTATATCTGTATAATGCTCAGGAAAGCAGAAGTCTAAGTAATCGAACACTTGATAGCCGCAGAACTGCCATTCATGCATTTTTCGAATGGGCTGCAAACGAGGGATATGTGGGCAAAAACCCATGCAGATCAATCAAAAATATCAAATATGAGCGTATAGAAAAACAACCTCTGACAGATATGGAACTGGAAAGAATCAGGCAAGCTTGCGAAACCGTACGTGAAAAAGCACTGGTTGAATTTCTGTATAGTACCGGAGCCAGGGTTACAGAAGTGTGTGGTGTAAAGAAAACAGATATAGACATTTACAAAGGTGAAGTAGTTGTTTTGGGGAAAGGCAACAAGCATAGAACAACATACCTAAACGCTCGTTGTAAATTACTTTTAAAACAATACTTTGCAATTAGAGATGATGAATCGGAATATCTTTTTGTAAGTGAAAGGAAACCACATAAGGTACTCAAAAAAGAAGCAATTGAAAGAATTGTACGAATAATCGGTGAACGGGCAGAACTGGACAGACCTCTAACACCGCATCTATTTAGGCATACTCTTGCGACTCTTATGCTTCAAAGAGGTACGCCGATTACTGAGGTGCAGAAGATTCTTGGACATGTCAACATTAACACGACAATGATCTATGCAAAGGTATCTGATGAAGATGTAAAAGTGTCTCATATGAAATATGCAATATAAGATTTTTGAAGGGAGAAATCGCTATGAGAGGATTGAAACGCCAAAAACAGGCAGTGTATTGGTCAAGGGTAACTGAAGACCTTGACGGGATAGACACAATCAAAACGTACCAAAAGCCAGAATTACATCACCTCTCCGTATCTGCGACTGCCGGAACGCCAGAGGAATTATCCGCCGGGTACGTCCCTGATTACGATAGGTACATCACGAATTTTGACCGTAGCTTCAAACCGCAAATTGCAGATGTGTTCTGGATAGACTGCAAACCGGAATTGAACGAATCTGGAGAACTTATCTTAGGCGAAGGCGGGGAGCCTACAGTTCCGCCAGATTACCGTCTGAAAAAGATTCTCGATACCCAGAAAGGCAATGTGGCACGATACGGTATTAAGTACACAGGAGATGGCTCAGATGGCGAATAAGACTATCAAAATGGAACTGTCGCATAAATCTATACAGGACACAATAAAACAGCTCAGGCAGTACCAAAACAGCCTTAAAAGTAAGAATGAATTATTTGTTCGTCGACTGTCTGAACTTGGAATCCCTGTCATTGATCAGAATATTTCACTGTCGCAGGGCGATTCCGATAAAAATCACAGCACCTACATCAAAATCAATTCGTTCGGCGATTACTCACAAGCAACTTTAGTATGTGAGGGCGCAGGTCTGTTGTTCATAGAGTTTGGTGCCGGAATCCATTACAATACCCCGGCAGGCTCAAGCCCGCACCCGAAAGGGCAGGAACTTGGATATACAATCGGTTCTTACGGTCATGGTAAAGGAAAAAACGATTCTTGGACATACACGTCTGAAACTGGCGAATGGGTAAGATCATATGGTACCGAAGCCACTATGCCGGTTTATAAAGCAAGCATGGAAATCATACAGAACATTCGGAAAATCGCAAAAGAGATATTTTCTACTTAAACTTCATACTGAAACATACTATTCAAAATGGTATACTATAACATATAAAAGCATCTGCAAACAAGCAGGTGCTTTTTTCATGCAAAAACATAGAAAAGGAGAATGTAAGCATGTTAGTAGAAACAATGATTATCAGAAAAGTAGAAACGAGCATTGTCACAAGCCTAGATGTCGCGGAGACTTTTGGAAAAGAACATAAAAGAGTATTGCAGGACATTAGAGAATTAGGATGCAGTGAAGAATTCGGACAGCACAATTTCGTGCCTTCCTCATATACAAGTATTCAGAATAAAAAGCAACCTATGTACTGTATGACAAGAGATGGGTTCACACTTCTTGTTATGGGATACACTGGCGAAAAAGCCATGAAATTCAAAGAAGGATATATCCGCCAGTTCAATGCAATGGAAAAAGTTCTTTTAGGGAAAATAAGAGAACGAGACAAAGGCATTGCAGTGAGACAGGCGTTGACCAATGCACTTAAAGAATCTCAAGAAAATGAGAGAATACATGGTCATGCGTATTCGACATATACAGATATGGTATATCGTACATTGTTTGGCAAAACTGCAAAACAACTTAGAGAAGAAAAGGGAATCTCTACCAAGGACAATCTGAGAGATTTCCTCACTGAAGAAGAATTAAAAGCAGTTCAATCAAAAGAAATGCTTGTTAGCGGATTGATTGACTGTGGATGGGGATATTCTCAAATAAGAGATTTCCTAAAGGACAGTCTCAAAATATGTTAGAACAGGCGAGGTGATTCTATGCCAGACACGATCAATAACCCAGTATCAGAAGTATTTTCTAGGTGGAGTAAAGATATTCAACCAGCAGTCGGCAAAGGCAATTTTTCCATGGAGAAAAGCCAGACAATAGCATCTGGCAAAACGAAATACGCCAGATTGTTCATGATGGGGAATCCCACGCAGTCGACAAGTCTTGAAGGTCACGAATGTGCAACAATTCTTTCGTTTCAAGTGGAAAGTTACGCATCTGGAACGAAGGCTTTATCGACTGCATATGAAATCGACAGCAAGAGCCATCAGGCTATGGTTTCAATGGGATTTCGCCGGACATACGGGCCAGAAGAGGTTGCAAACTCTGAAAAGAGTTTTAAACGAATCATAAGCCGGTACAGCAGAATTTACACCGGGCAATTATTGGAAGCGTAACAGCTTCTATTTTTTATACCAAAAAGAAAGGAGAGTGTCCTATGAGTAAAGATAAATTACAATGGCTGAAAGCTGCGGGAATCAGAGCTGTTAAGACAATTGCTCAGACAGCAGTTGCAACAATCGGAACCGCGACAGTCCTTGGAAGCGTTGACTGGAAGATGGTCGTATCCGCGTCCGTTCTTTCCGGCGTTTTATCCTTGCTTACATCTGTAGCAGGGCTTCCAGAACTGAAAACAAGCGCAGATGAATAGAAAGGACGGTGATCCTTTTATCTCCCGGATGCAGGGTTACGCATCAGAGCCACATGGCTCTTTTTTATTGTGATTTTATAGCTGAAAAGCAGAAAGGAGCCGAATATGGCAGATAAAGGAAATATAGCAGGCGTAAGTACCGTTGGTTCGCTTACCGGATATGCAGTTGAAACAACAGCAGGTACTAAACCGACAGCTTTTAAACTTCTTCACAGAATCAATGCTTCTGATGAAATTAAAATTGATGTAGAAACAATCGACGCTTCCGCACTTGAAGATGAAGTTGAAAGAACTATTGCAGGACGTGGTTCTACAGGTGGCACATTCAACGTAACTGTGAACGTAACTGATGAAACTATCACTGAATGGGAAACCTTAATCAGCGAATACAAAACAGCAAAAACAGATGGAAAATCTATGTGGTATGAAGAGTACTTCCCGTCTCTTAAGAAAGCGTTCTTCACAAAAATCGAGCCACCGACAATCATTCCTAAACCGGCAAGAGATCAGAACGGTCTGTTAACCGTCGAAATGTCTCTTACTATCAATGAGTACGTCGGACCGGGCGACGCAATAGTTCCAACTGACAGCGGCATTTAAACATATTTGGGAGGACAAATAATATGTATAAAGTTTTAAAAATCGGCGGCAAAGACTACAAACTTGAATATGGGATTGAAGCATCACTGTTTGATGATTGCGTGAAATCTGTGATGAATATGTTAGTTTCCGCAAGCGGCGGAACGGACAAAAGTCTCAGGGAGATGGTTTCTGGAATGAGTAGCATCCCGAATACTGCACTCAATGCGTTTTATGCCGGATTACTTCAATATCATGGCAATCATCCTGATGGTGATGGTACTGTCCCGGATTTAGATACTGCCAAAAAACTTGCAGCGCAGTATATGTCTGAGCATAAAGATGATGAGCAGGGCAACTTCTACGGTATCTTTTCTATGTGCATCGAACAAATGGAGGAAGACGGTTTTTTCAAGTTAACAGGTCTGGAAACGTTCATGGACAACTTGAATGCGGCGATGGACTCTGTGAAAGCGAAGAAAACACCGAAGAAGCCGACAGATCATTTGAAAAAAGCTACAGCGAAATAATCTGGGATGAATTATATCCAATGGCTGTGCGCATTGGAATGTCAAAAAAAGAATTTCTCAGGAGCACTCTTAAGGACTTGAGAATCCGTATAGAACAATACGGAATCTCAAAAAATGAAGAAATTCAGTCGCAGTTAATAAACATGGACTATCAGGCATGGCTGACCGGATTGTATGTCAAGACGAGTATTTCGTGCGCATTATTTCCGAGAAAGGTTAGTTATCCGAGCAAACCAATTACGCAGGAAAAACAAAATAATTGGGTCAAACACAATCCAAATACGCCAAAGAAATCAGAAGCAGAACTAAGACAAGAAGAACGTTACTACGAACTTCTTATCAGGCAGGCAAATGCAAATATATCTGAAATAGGCAATAAAGAGGGCAAGCAGGATGAATAGTAGTCTTGCTTGCCCTTTATTTTTTTGAAATAAAGGAGGTGCTTATATGCCTGACAACACAATAGATAGCCTTGCGATAGAGGTCAGCAGTAACGTATCAAATGCAAGTAAATCCATTGATGATTTATGCAATAAACTGAATCGTCTGAGTAGCCGTATGTCTGAGAGTATCAAGCATCTTAGAGACTTTTCAGCTTCCGTAGGTACGGTCAATTCTGCTGTTCAAGCACTTAAATTAGACAGGCTTGATTTATCAACGATAAACAGTCAATTGCAACAGTTTGTTCAGTCTATGAGTGCGCTCGGTAGCCTGAACTTGAGAAACAACGGATTAAACTCATTCGTAAATGCAATCCGCAGACTGAACGAAACATTAAACTCCACAGGTGATGTGTCTGGAAAGATTCAGAACATGATTTCCGAATTATCTGGTCTTAGCAGTATTCCAGACGTATCAAACAACGTGAACCGGTTTGTTTCTTCATTGGCAAGATTGGCGAATGCAGGTGGCTCTATTGATGCAGTTACATCAAAACTTCCAAATCTTGGTGAAGAACTCAGAAAAATCATAGTTTCGTTCTCTGGAATAGGTAATATCTCTCAACCAATTAATACATTTGTTCAGTCAATTTCACAGTTGGCAAATGCAGGAGATAAAACTGGAAAGACTGCAACTCAGCTTAATGATTTGGCTAATAGCTTAAAATTATTCTTTCAGACAATGAGTACTGCTCCAAGAATTAGTAACAGCACAATTCAAATGACACAGGCTATTGCTCAATTGGCAAACTCTGGGGCAAATGCTGGTAGGGCGGCAAGGTTTACTGCGAGTGCTTTTTCCAGACTGGGACAGGGTGCGGCTGCTTCGACGGGAAAAGTTAGAAGACTCGGTAATGCCGTTGGAAATGTAGGAAGTAAAGCTAAAAAAAGCTTACCTAGCATTATGTCCTTGGTTGCGAAGTTCTGGACGTTGAAATTTGTTGTTGGAAAATTCGGTAGCGCAATTGAAAGTTCCATGAACTTCCTCGAAGATTATAACTACTTTCAAGCGGCGTTCCGTCAGGTAGCAGATAAAGCAGGAAAAACTTGGTCGGAAGCAGGGTATGACTCCGCAGAAGCATACGCAGATTCATTCAGCCAGAGAGCCAGAGAACTTACATCTAAAATGTCTGGATTTGATGTTTCTGACAATGCGATTCTGACCTCAAATAAAACCGGTAAGTCACTTGGTATGGACCCGTCCATGCTTTTAAATTATCAAGGCCAGTTTGCACAGTTATCATCATCTATGGGAACGACTTCTGAACAGGCTTTAAAGCTGTCGAATGCGTTAACTATGATCGGCGCAGACCTTGCATCTGTTAAAAATCTTGATTTTAAAACAGTTTACGAAAACTTATCCTCTGGATTAGTAGGAATGAGCCGTGCTGTAGATAAATATGGCGCGAATATTCGTGTGGCAAACTTACAGCAATACGCTTCGAATCTCGGACTGCAAACAGCTGTATCAAAGATGGACCAGGCAAGCAAAGCAATGCTGAGGACAATAGTGATACTGGATTCTACACGGTACGCATGGGCGGATATGGCAAATACGATAAATATGCCAGCCAACCAGTTACGTATACTTCGTGCAAATTTAGTATCCTGCGCCAGAGCATTAGGGAACATCTTTATGCCTGTAGTTGCGGCAGTGCTTCCATACATCAATGGTCTCGTAATCGCATTTCAAAGACTTTTGACATACATTGGTTCACTTCTTGGAGTTGATACCAAAATTGGAAATATGTTCGGTTCTATCGGTAGCGGAAGTGAAAATCTCTCAAACGCACTTGATACTATAGACGATTCTAGTCTTTCAGATGTTGATGATACTACAAAAGATACCAGTGACAATCTGAAAAATGCGACTAAAAACGCAAAGAAGCTCAAACAGTTCCTTGCATCCTATGATGAATTAGAGGTTATGAGCAAAGACGACAGTTCTCTGTCAAACCTTGCAAATTCTAAGATTAAAACGCCTGCTCTTGACACATCTGCCCTTGACGCAGGAATGCTCAATGATGCGTTGGATAAGCTTCTGAATGAATACCAGAAGAAATGGGATGCCGCCTACAACTCAATGGAAAATAAGGCCATGGCGTTCGCGAATAAGGTTACAGACACATTTAAGAAACTTGCAAAAGCCGCAGAGCCTACTACAAAAGCTTTGAAAAATCTCTGGAATAACGGATTGAAACAGCTCAGAGACTTCACATGGACAGCATTAAAAGATTTCTGGGAACATTTTCTAAAACCACTTGGGAAATGGACATTAGGAGAAAAAGGATTACCACGATTAATCAATGCTTTTAACGATTTTCTTGTAAAAATTAACTGGGATAAAATCAATGCTTCCCTTGTGCAATTATGGGATGTATTAGAGCCATTCGCTGAGAATGTCGGAACAGGATTGCTTGATTTCTTTGACGATTTCTTTGACAAGGCGGCAGACGGAGTGAACAAACTCCCTGATCTGATTGACAAGTTTAAAGAGTTTATCGCGGGATTCTCACCAAAGCAAGCACAATCTATCGGTTATTTCCTCGGACAGCTTCTGACTGCATTTATGGCGTTCAAAGGACTTACATGGTTCGGGGGCATTTTCGGTAAAGATGGAGTGATAGGCAAAGGCATTACCATGTTAGCGGCACATCCATACGCTTCGATAGCGGCAGGGCTGGGACTTACCGTCGCCGCGCTTGATAAGTTTGGAGTGATTGATGTTGATTGGGACGGATTATGGACAAGAATTGGAAATCTCAAAGACGTAATTGTGAATTTCATCAAAAATATTGATTGGGATTCATTGGTAAAAACAATCGGTGATGTATGGGATGTATTTCAGCCGTTTGCTGAGGGATTCGCAGACGCATTTATAAATTTCTTTGACATAATGCTCAATGACATTGGAGCACCACTAATTAATACATTAGTAAAAGTACTGGATGCATTTGCAAAAGTGTTAGGAAAACTTTCTCCTGAGTCAATATCTGCAATAGGAAATGCGCTTGGAATTTTCTTCGCAGTAAAAGGAACTATTAAATTTTCGAAAAATATATGGAGTGTGGTTAGTTCAATTAGTGGACTACGAACGATATTCAACGGTCTTGGCTCTGTATTATCTACAGCTAGTGGTGCGTTACAGACATTTTTTGGTTCTGGACTCGGTTCTACACTTGCGGCAGGATTCGCAGACAGTATGGTTGTCTTAGGCACTGCAATGGCGGGATTCAACCTTGGGAAATGGATAAGCGTTAATCTGTTCGGCGGCGAAGATAAAACCTTCGGGGAATTTTTGGAAGATAATGTATTCGGTTATCAAAAAGGGGATTTTACCGGAGCTATCAACGAATGGATGAAAGATATATTCGGAGTTGGAAATAAGCTTACAGAGGACGACTTAAAAGTATTCCAGGAATATGAAGATGCCATTCTTAGTCTGGTTCACGCAAGCCAGATTTCGGGTGAACAAGCATATCCTTTATTAACATTCCTTTCTGAATTAAAAGACAATGGATATAGCACAGAACAGGCATTGCATGAACTTGAACTTAAACTCAATAATCTAGGGGTTTCATCAGAAGATTTTGAGAATGCGATAGCAGGAGTAAATAAACCGGTCAAAGACCTTGGAGACACAGCGGAAGCATCCTCTAATCAGTTTTCAAATATGGCTGACCGGATTAACAATGTTTCATTTGAGGATATCTCAGAACAGCTTACGGGATTCCAGACACTTATCCAGACCGTTGACTTTGCGACTCTGGTAACAGATACAGCAAATGCAATTGATGAAATGGGCGGCATCTGGGAAAACGGAAAACAGATTCTCGGCGAAAAAGCATTGCAGATTTATCAAGAAATCGCAAAGGGATTAGAGCCAGACGACAACGGTTACTATACTTTAGCAAACGGTCAGATGGTGCAGTTCGGGAAAGGTATTTCTGACTATGAAAGCACTCTACAAAGTACAATGGATTCAACTCTGCAAGGAGCAATCAACGGTGTTCTGGACAACAACTCCGGGTTTGAATTACTTGCAGAACTTGGAAAAAATCAAATTGTGGCATGTGGTGATGGAATTACTCAGAATGGTGGTCAGCTTACCAGCAAGCTAAACGAAACCATTACAACCGCAAGTTTAGAAGCAGGAAGTACAGCAAAAACCAGTGGAAAAGAAATAGGTGAAAATTCTGTAAAGGGAGTTATGCTGGGATACGAAAGTCAAAAAGATGCACTTGGTGTTGCAACTCAAAGCTTGTTTGATGATTATGTCAAGAAGAAAGCGCAAGAGTCTCTTGAATCTCATTCTCCGTCCAGATGGTTCAAGCAGCTTGCAGAATATTGCGGTCAAGGATTCCAAAACGGATTAGAGCCGGGCTTTTCCTCGTCATTTACATGGTTTGGAAGAATCCGAACCAGAATCAGCAGTTCTATTGGAAACTTATATAATATCGGCTGGAACTCTATTATCGGTTTGAATAACGGAATCGTAGGCGCGGCACAACAGCTTTATGCGAATGTGCAAAAAATCGCTCAAAACATATCAAATACGTTCCGCAGAGTCCTTAAGATTCACAGTCCATCACAGGTAATGATGGAACTCGGTGGATTCACCGTTGAGGGATTCCAGCTCGGTATGCAAAATATGCTTCCAAAAGTCGAATCAACCATCAATGACATAAGCGCAGAAGTGCAAAAGATTAACACGCCATCCGCAGACATTATTACAAAGAGTACATCCTATCAGGAAGTAAAAAGCAGAATGTCTGTTGATACAGATGATTTTGTGGACGACATTCGGAAAGAAGTCATGGCAATCAGCAGTAACACGTTTGACAATAACCAGATGATCGGGCAGGCGGTCAAAAACGCTCTGAACGGCATGGCAATCTATGCAGACGGACATCTGATTGGATATCTGAAAGAAGAAAATCAGCAGTTCAGAAATCGTAATGGATACGGAATATTTGAAGGGTAGGTGATAGAATGAGCGACTTTATTGCAGGAAGTAGTTTCCAAGGTTATTTTTTAAAGTTCGGGGGAAGCGTTCTCCCGAACAAATTCTTAGCCTACGATGATTATTCCGCAACTCCAAACCAGAGAACAGAGATAGAAGCATACAGGGACTTGAACAATCTCTTGCATAGGGACACAAGCCCGAATTTTAAGACAAAAATAGACTTCAACACGCGCCCTATGTGGTTGCCAGATAAAATTAAAATGCAGTCTATTTTTAAATCAGGCTTAGTCAATAAGGCGCAGCGGAAGTACAAGGTCACATACTGGGACGACGAAGAAAACACCTACAAAACAGGTGTTTTTTATATGCCTGATGTTGAGTATAAACCTATCAGAGTTGTAGGAAATAACATTTTATATAACAAAATCAGAATCGCACTGATCGAATACTAGCAACCAGAGTGCATGGGTGCCACAGCTCATGTGCTCTTTATTTTATATATGGGAGGACAGATATGGCAACATACACGTTTGAATCATTACTAAATAAAGCGGATGGGATGACTAAAGTCAATGAATATGTTGTGCAGGAAAAGACTTTGGAAATAGAAGGAGCGTCTTGGTATCATTACGCCGGAAATGCTGTGAATAAACTTTATATAAACGGTAAAGGATATATTGGATTCGGGGCAGATGTGGAACACTTAAAGATGTTCTGGGCTAAAGCGGCGAACAACATAAATGACGTATATAGGCAAGAAGGAGTTCTTGACACAGGAGCTAAATTCCTGAAATTGAAGTTAAAAGGAATATATAATCATTATTATGACAAATACGCATATGAATACGAAGTTTTTCTATTTGATGACGGGAATATATTTGTATATATAATTAAAAGTGCGAAGAATGAATACAATACGCTATTTGGAGATTGTGAAGTCACAAATGGAAAGACCACAGATATTGTGTTAGCAGAATACCATAGCGATTTTAAAAAATATCCTATCAGTAGACTTATTAGCAATGCTGGAATAAAGCCAAAAGTAATCCGCTCGAAATACACACCGATAAAAGAAGCAGGGGTAAGAATTAAGACAAACCCTGCAGCAGTATACGTCCCAAACGCATTAGATTGGTCGGAATTGTCGGTAGAATCCTATGACTCATCAGGAAACACGAATGCAGTAAGTAATTTTACATTTCCCGATGTTGATGTATCTACAGTTGGAACAAAAACTGTAAAATTATCATATAAAACTTATAGCGTGCCTGTTGAAATCACTGTAAAAGAGGATACAGTCTTAGAACTTACAAAGTTCAATCTTCGCGATCATTATCTTCTAAATGAAACACTAGAGATATATTCCGTAACGGCAGTATGGGATAGTGGAAAGAATGAAACATTGACTTCTGGATTTGATGTTTCTGGATTTGACAGCGCTACTCCCGGCACAAAGGAACTGACGATTTCATATAAAGGAGCAGCCACAACAAAAAGTATATATGTCGCAGCTACCGCTGCGTTAACCATTGATGGTGCCAAGACCGAATACTATATAGGTGATGATTTTGAAAGTGCTAACGGCATTATTACATACGATGATGGAGAAGAAGAGAGTGTTTATGAATTAATATATTCTGGATTTGATAACACGATTGCCGGAGAACAGGTTATCACAGCGACTGTAAGAGGATTAAGCACCACATACACAGTACACGTATCCGATACGGTTACTGCAAATATTGGGGCAAATGTAGAAACAGATGCCATAGCTTCGCTTAACCTGATTACTGGTCTATTAACGGTTTCGGGAACGGGCGATACAAAAGATATAGACACCCCAAGTTATTTTGGCGGTGGAATTTTTGACGGAAAAGGAGATCACTCTAGTCAAGTCAAAAAAATCGTAGTCCAAGAAGGTATTACTGGATTAATTGGAGCTTGCTTTTATGGCATGTCAAATGTTACAGAAGTGTCACTTCCATCTACATTAAAGACAATAGGGCAAAGCTGCTTTTCCGGTTGCTCACTAATTACAACATTATTACTTCCAGAGGGACTGGAAACATTGCAAGATGGATGCTTCTATAACTGTAGCGGATTGACAGAATTAACATTGCCATCGTCATTGAAAGAAATAACAGGAACCATAATCGACAATAAAAACGCAGTATTAACCATTCTGAGCAGAACTGTTCTGATTGGCGAATACTCGATTTATGTAAAGACAATTCGCGGATATATTGGTTCAACAGCAGAGACTTATGCAAATAGCAACAATATCCCATTTGAAGCAATTAATAATATTTTAAAGATTGAAATAGTCAACTATCCATCAAAAACTTATCATGTCGGAGAAACGATCTCCAAAGCAGATTTAACTGTACAGATGACCCTTGAAGATGGAACTGTACAGGAAACAGATTTATATGAATTAAGCTATGATTTCAGTTCGACCGGGACAAAAACTGTAACGGTATTTATAGGAGATAAAAGTGATACGTTCAACGTTGATGTAACAACGTATAAACTTTCTGAGGTCGTTAATACTTTAACCGGGATGCAACTAATAGAGAATTCCGGACGGGATGAAGGAACAGACATACTGGATGGCGTTAGCTGGTTTAGATTCAACAATGTAATCACAGATAAACTCTATGTTAATGGAAACAACTGGATTGGATTTGGGGTATCTTCAGAGCAATTGAAAATTTGTAACCGCGATGGAGCTACGCATAATATTTACAGGATGGAAACTGAATTAGACGGAGGTATAAAACTTCTTAAAATCCGAGTAGAAGGATATACATATTTTGCAGCCTCTGAAGCGCACGAAAGTCAGATAAAATATGAATTATTCTTATTTGACAATGGTGATATGTACCTGAACGTAATTCAGTCTCCTATAGATACAAGCATCTATGCCGGAATATCCAGCTTGACTAGCAATGGCAAGACTACAAATTTGTCCTTGAATGGAGCTACGCCGGAAAGCCCAGTACAGGTGTCATTCATACACCAGGACGAATCTGGACTTGATTGGAATATTTCTTATAGGCCATATAGTCTTGCAACACTTGTCGGAATCAAAGTAGCACAGTTGCCCGATAAAACTAGGTATATGGTTAATGAAACGTTTAAGTCTTCTGGGCTTATCGTTAATGTTGTCTATGATGATGGTAGCTCAGGAGTAATCAAAAAATATGCCTTGTCATCCCCAGATATGACATCGTACGGTAGCAAAAGTATAACGGTGACATTTGAGAGTTTCACGACCACATTCGACATTATGGTTGTAGATGTAACTGGAATTGAAATAACAAGTCTACCAACAAAAACGCGATATTACGAAGATGACGAATTTTTAGCCAGTGGAATAATTGTGTCTCAGGTATATACGGATGGGATTAAAGAAGAAATTACGGGCTATTCTCTTTCGAGCCCAGATATGTCATCTGGTGGAGAGAAGACAATAACAGTAACTTACAATAAGTTTACGACAACATTTACAATCTCGGTAATTGGTATATCTGGGATAGAAGTCTCCAAAATGCCAACAAAGACAGAATATTACACAGGTGACAGTCTCGATACGTCCGGTCTCGAAGTAATATCCAAATATACAGATGGAGCATCGAGGAAGTTGACAGATTATAGCGTATCAAAACTTGATAGTTCTTCTGCTGGCGAGAAAGAAATTTCCGTAACGTATAAAAATCATACATCCACATTCAAAGTGACTGTGTATGAACTAAAAGGAATCCGAATTTCACATTATCCAAACAAGATTTATTATAAAATCGGAGAAACGTTCGACCCATCAGGGTTAACTGTTGTGGAAGTAAGGCAGGACGGAACCGAGAAAGAAATTACAGATTATGATATTTCAGGCTTCGATAGTTTCACCGCAGGTTCTAAGACCATCACAGTTTCTTATAATGTCACAGACAACGGAGCTTCCAAATTTGTTGGTTCTGACAGTTTTCAAATCAAAGTCACAAACGACGGGAAAAACCCATTTGATGATAGTTCAAGTGGCGGTTCTGGCGGCGGCTCTGGCGAAGTTGAAGAAGAAAAAACTGAACCAATCAATGTTACAGTACACTGGATTAATGGCGAATTTGCTGACCTTACAAATGAAAATATCGACCAGAATACGCTTACTTTGCAGGAGTCTATTTGCTCTGAACAGTATTTCATTTTTGGCGGTTGTGTCTGCAATCAGATAACGTTTCAGGCTCACCACGACCAGTTTAACGGTACCTCGGAAGAGTTTTATCCCTCTGGCAAAATCGAAGTTTACATCGAGAGAAAAGGAACAAAAATTAAAATTTTCACAGGTGAAATCGACAGTGCAGAGCGAAAAGCAAACTCCCTGACACGTAATTTTATCGCGTATGATTATCTGTATAAATTACGAAATACTGACATTGCTCGATGGTATAAAAACCAGACGACTGATAAGAAGAAAAAGCTGACTCAAAAGCAATTTAGAGATAAATTATTTGAGTTTTTGGGACTCGAACAAGTTAGTACAAAACTGCATTGGGACGACACTTATGTGCCCGATACGAATAACTCAAATGAGATGAACGTAGTGAATATTCTGAAAGATTTATGCTTGCAAAATGACCGCTTTGGATGGATGAATAGGGATGGTAAATTTGAGTATTTGAAGCTTCGCCAGAACAGCTATAAATACGGGCAGACCACCGGTAATCAGAACATTTATAAATACTACAACAATGAGGAAGTGCATCTTGATACATTCAAAAGTTTTACCGCAAAAGAGGGTAGAATTTGGTTCCCGAATGTTATATTTTGTGACCCCGACCCGAATAGAGCCTTTGGATTTATACAAGGTGACTACACAGCGCAGGAAGCATATGATAACAATGTTTATTACAACAGAAATAGTTTCTTTGTCGGGAATGAAGATTGGCTGAATTACGTTTGGGATGCCAACGAATACGGCGGTATTTCAAGAGCTGAGCCGATTATGAAAATTTGCTATGGCGTGTTCGTAAATCAAGATTTGCGGAAATATTATCGTGCGCAGGGATATACCGCCGAGGTTCAGGGAAACCCACTGAACATGGTTGGACAGGCAGTCGAACTTTACTATAAAAAGCAGATTCAGCACGACGATCAGGAGCCTACAGAACTGCAATGGTACGTCCATTCATACATCATGAGCAGGACGCTCAAAATCGGCGCTACAGACATGATTGACACCTATTCTGCCAACAATGCACCGTTTAATAGTAATAGTCAGCAGTTAGGAAAATACACTCCTGAGATATCCGCAACCGTAAACCGCACCCGATCAGAAATGCCAGTAGTGAGCTATGGATTCTCAGACGGTACGAGCGATTTTACCCCGGCTGCTGTTTCTACTTCTGGAGGCACTATAAAAAAGACGGCATTACGTTGCATGAAGCGCATCAAAAAAGACGATTACGATAACCTTCCCGCAGCAGCTCGTACTAGGGGCGATACTATTTTCATGACATATAAGGAGAACTAAATGGCAATAGAGTATAAAGCTTTTTCCGGCGGAAAAGAAATAGATGGTTTCTATTCCGGTGGAAAAGAGATACAGGAAATATGGGGCGGCGACACACTTTTGTGGAGAAAGAAAGAAGAGGTAGTTGAAGAAGATCAGTGGTGGGGAGAATATGACCTGTACGCCCGATTTAAAAACCCTGCACCGTACAAGAGAGCAGAAGTTTGTTTCTCGGTACAATCTAAATATGGAGTTCAATATGCTAATTTAGCATATGGATTTTGTGTGCGGGTGGTAAACGGAATATATATGGTTACAGCGGCGGCTGTGGACAATTCCAAGCTGGAAGGGAGATATTACAATGGTGATACATCAATGGTTCCAACATGGAGACTTACAACAGATACTGGCGATACGGAATTCGCGTATTCTGATTCTGCAAATTGGGATGACATCTTAAAAAAATACAGCCTTTATAATACCAATCCGGAAAACGTACCGTTTTACTCATGGGGCGGGGCATTTGAAGAGAAACCGTTTTGGTTTAAGGATAGTGACAAACAGGCAGGGGTGCTTGATGTAACTCCTCCTAAAATAGCGGGCAGTGATGAACCAGAAGGTAAATATTATTATTATCCATCCAGACTTTTCAGCAGCGTGGGTGCTATGAAAAGATGGCTACTTGACATGTATAATAATCCGGATAAATGGTGGACAGACAAATAGTTATGTATAAGGAGGAGGATAAATATGATGAATTCGAGTAGAACCATAATAGGCTCTTTTTGCTTATTTCAACATTAATTTCGCCAAATAAGAACCCCAAAAACCGCAAATAAGAGCGCATTTTCCATAAAAACCGAAATAAGTCCTTATTTTCCCAAAAACCATCAAAATCCAAGCCCTGACCGTACTAAAATGTAACTATATTAAAAATAAAAAATGAATAATTTGTAAACGTAAATTTTGCTTGTTTTCAGAATAAATCAATTATCTAAGAAAATAATAAAATCCAGAAATAAATATTCTGTCAATGGGCAATTTTCGTTTACATAATATCTCAATGTAACGTTACAATAACGTTACCAGTAACGCAATGTAACGCAATAGAATAAGAATAAGAAATAGAATAAGAATATAATTAATATATATACGAGATATATATTAATCGTCAAATAAGCTTTATTTGACCCTGATATTCTTAATTCATTTCAGCCCAAAATGAACCATTTTTATTAACGACCTCGTATTTGACTCATATGACGATTTTACTTGTAATTCGATAAAATCCTCGAATGATATATAAAAATTGATTCTAGGAGCAGATACGGAGCCTACAAGGTATATTTAACAGAAAGGAGCAACGCGATATGACAAACGAACAGAAAACAGTTCTCAGGAAGATTATTTACGCAGTCGAAACCGGCGGACAGGTTTACGGACAGCAGGATTATTCGGACTTCACGGAAGCCTACACTAATTCTTCTGAAGAACACGCAATTACAATCGGTGCCGGACAGTGGTACGCAGGAGAAGCAAAAGAACTGTTATACCGGATTCAGAGAGCAAACCCGAAGCTATTCAAAGACATGGATAATGCAGGTATGGAAAAAGACCTGCTGATGAAGAGCTGGGATACATACGCCGTAACAGCGGAATCTGCGAAAGGACAGTGCATTGTAAGTATCATCAGCACTGACCTCGGGAAGAAATGCCAGGACGAGTATATGGAAGACCAGATACGAACATACACCCCGACTATCGAAAAAGCCTACGGAACCATGCCAGACACCGCAATGATGGAATGCATCAATATTCTACATCAGGGTGGTTTTGATGCACTGAAGAGGATCTTGTCTAAAACTCCGGAACCATATACCGCAGATAAGATTTACACAACACTGCGTCAGGATCCTGCAGACCCGACACCGAACCAGGTTGGTGACTATGAAGGCAGACAGAAAGCGGTAATCAACATGATTCGGAAGTATGCTGTGACTGCGGAAAGAAAGGAAGATACGACAATGACAAAAACAGAAAAAGCAATCAAACAAATGGAATCATGGGCACAGGACAGCTCTCATGGGTACGATCAGGATTATCGCTGGGGAGAAAAAGGAGATTTTGACTGTTCTTCAGCGGTGATTCAGGCGTGGCAGAACGCCGGAGTTCCGGTCAAAGCAAAAGGAGCCACCTATACTGGTGATATGAGAACTGTATTTCTTTCATGCGGGTTCAAAGACGTGACCAGCAAAGTTAATCGTTCAACTGGTTCTGGACTTTTAAGAGGAGATGTGCTACTTAATGAAACACACCATGTCGCAATGTACTGTGGAAATGGAAAAGAAGTAGAAGCCAGTATCAACGAAAAAGGTACTGCTCATGGCGGACAGCCGGGAGACCAGACAGGAAAAGAGTTCCTGATTAGAAGCTACAGAAATTACCCGTGGGATTGCGTTTTGCGATATTCCGAAAGCAGCGCAGCAGACAATGCAGTTGTCAAAAAACAGAACACCAGAGCCTACATTGCACAGATTAAAAAAGACACAAAATGTTATACAAAATCAAACAAAAATAGCCCATCTAAACTGTTTCCAAAGCTGAAAAAAGGCGCAGTTGTAGAGGTGATGAAGTACACAGAAACAGACGATTCCGGGCTGAAATGGTACTTCATTCGCATCCCTTATCCGAATGACGACGGGTTCGTTTTTGAATTTATTCCAAAAGGAACATTCACCAGAATTACAAAAATGGCCAAATGACACTTGTAGCATATCGTGTAGAGTGCTATAATAAATACGTTCCATACATTATTCACCTTTAGCATACAAAAACCGCCAGATCGTTAATCCCCTGTGGGTCTGGCGGTTTTGCTTATCTCATTATGTAATTTTCATATTTTTCTTTGATTTCCTTTGCTCCATTTTGCCTTATTCGAACAATGTCCCCGGAATCCATGACGAAATTATCACCCGCCGACTGAATGTGATCCATGTTTACCAGATAGCTCTGATGGCAGCGCAAGAATCGCTTATCAGACAGCTTTTCTTCCAGATCGTTCAGCTTGCAAGCGGTCACGAAACATCGGTTATTTATAGCGAAAATGTGGCAGACTCTCGCCTGACTCTCGACGTACTCGATTTCATCGTATTTGAGCCGGTTAATCTGTCCGCGGAATTTGAACGTCAATGTTTCATCCTTCATCTGTGACAGAATCTCGTCAATAGCCCGGTATATTCTGCCGTATTCCTTGCCCTTGACTACATACTGCATAGCGCCGACATCGAATGCCTCTTGTAGATGAGAATCGTCGGCTGTCCAGAATATAATCTTTCCATCATATCCAATATCCCGGAGCTGGTTTGCAATTTCCAGACCGTTCTCCTTTTCCAGAACCATATCCAGTACAATTACATCGTACCATTTACCCTCTTTCACATCTTCAACAAGCGGATAGCCCGCCGAATATTCGCTAATTTCATACCGGTAATCTCCTTTGCGCCGCAAGAATCCCGATATGTGCTCTTTGAACAAGTCAACTTCAAGCTGATTATCGTCACATATGGCTATTCTCATATGCGCGCCCTCCTTTCGTAGTCTCAATTTTGTCAAAATACGCAATGATTTTGACAGTACACACATTTTTCTTCCTGTTTGTGGTATTATTGTCCCACAAACAAAGTGTAGCACTTAAAATTGTTAGTGTAAAGCATTAAAGTTTGACAAAATTCGCAAAATATGGTTTCTGTGTCCGAAAGGATGTGTGAATAAAGAAACTGCCTGTAAGAACGACAGGCAAAGAGAAAGAGGGGCAACCGCCCCTCTTGTTTATTTCGCTAAATACAAAACTGAAACAGTATCTATTTTTACGCACATTCCATTCTCTAACGGTAGATTACCAATTTCACTGGAATATAAAGAATTAATGCTTTCTAAGTCAGAACCAAGACTTTCTTTATATTTTTTTGAAGCGACATGGTATTCTTCTGAATGTTCGTAATCATCATTCTTATAATCATCGTAGCTGTCATATACGCTGATAATTCCTGCTCCGTCGGTTATTGAAAAGGTGTACTTTCCGGCAGGAATATCTTCGCCAATAATATAAACACCTGGATTTAGCCTGCCGACATCATCAAGAGAATCGCTTGATTTAGAATCAGATTCGCTGCTTTCCTGAATATCTTCCAAAACACCTTTTTTTAATATTTGACCATCGGAAATTCTGTCTTCATAGATGGCAGTACCCCATGCAGCCCATGAACGAGAATCATTTGTTAAATCGTTAATGGACGTGGCAATAACTCCGTTATATCCGACTTTTAAGGCATCCTCAATCACATAATCATAATCGTACCAATTCTGACTAGGAAAACTATTGAGTATGTTCGAGACGTTATCGCAAAAAGTGCTGGTATCTCCATTGCCCTCGTTTTCGTTTTGAACAACCATTAAGTGTAAAACCTTAGAAGTTTCATCCAAGACGCATTCAGAAGCTTCGACGTGCCCGCCATTGCCATTGATCGGAGCAAATGCGGCGTTTACATCATCTATACTGCCTGCACTCACACTGACAGGAAAGGCGCTCAAAGTAACAGCACAAGTTAAAAGTAAACAAATTATATTTTTCATAGCAACCTCTTTTCTAAGAAATAAAACTCATATACTGTGTGGTAATAAAAATCACCTCAATGATTCCTACTATAACACCAAACCATGCCCCTAAATGCCTGTATTCTTTTTTCTTTGTACCAATATCAACAAGTCCTACGATTGCCCCTGCCAAAGCTAACGGAAACGACAAGATGATTGGCAACGGAAGAATGAACGCTACGCCTGCCAGAATGCAAGAAATCACACTTAGGGTAGAATCCTTTTTCTTTTCTCTATTGCCCATACTATTTCCCTCCCTTGTAAAAGTTTTACAATATTATACCACCTCATACAAAGTGTGCATAGTAAAATATCAAAAAAGTAGATTATTTTTGCAGAAAAACTCCATGATTTTGCACTTACCAGAAAAACTACACAAATTCGTGCTATAATGTGTGATATATTTTTAGAAAGAGTTGGTAATAATGGAGAAGAATAACAAATATAGGATAGTCGTACTCATCCTGATATTATGCGAAATATTCTGTGCGGTGCATATACCGTCACATGATATGGCAGAGTACCACCGCAGAGATGCGCAGATCACAAAAGAAGATGCGAAACAAATTTGGCCCGTCCAGATGCAGGAGCTGAGCGAAATCAAGGAAGTTTGCAATGTCGCATGTTATATTCGCGAAAGCACAAGTTTCTTCGAGATTGCGAAGTTTTCCTACGAAATAGCAAAAGTCCATGTGTATATTTGGCAGTTGCCACGGGGAAATATCGGTGGTATAATGATTAAAACGAACTGATGTTCGGTTCTATTTCCCACAAGCCGGACATATACTGTTATCAGGAGACCACTGATCGGAGGTATGCTTTATGGATTATAAGAAGGAAATTATTGAGATGATACAGAAGATAGATAGCGAAAAATTTATGAAATTCTTATACAATATGATTATTTCGTTCAAGAGCCAATGGGGATATTAGAAAAAGCAGGGAATTAATCCCTGCCTTTTTTGTGAAGAAATTCAATCATGTCGAAAACGCTTTTCTTATCAGATTCGCTTAATTCAATTAGCAACTTAACATGTTCAACGACATTTGAATTTGACATCAATTTTGGAATAAAATCTGTGTCTGTTTCTAAATTTTCCTCCCATCCCATTAAACAAGCGGGTGTCGTACTAAGTGCTTTTGCTAATACATTCATATATTCGGCAGGAACTTTATCAATATCGCCTTTTTCATATCTGAATATAGTAGACCTTGACACTCCCAATTTTTCTGCCAACTCATCAGCGCTCATATTAAGTTGTTTTCTTCTTTCTTTTATTCGTTCGCCAGTTTCCGACATTTTTCACACCTCCTTTCTGAATACATAATAACACTAATGATGCAAAAATGCAACAAAAATAATTGCAAAAATGCGATTTTATATGTTGACACATGCGACACTTTGGTGTAATATATAATCACAAAGTTGCATTAATGCTACTGGAAAGGAGGAACGCGAATGGTTGTTAATATAGCTAGACTTAAAGGAAAAATCGTTGAACGTGGAAACACTCAGGAAGCTGTTGCAAATGCAATTGGAATGGACAGAAGCACATTCTACAGAAAACTAAAAGATGGCGGAGAGAAATTTACAATCGGAGAAATCCACGGAATCGTAAATGCAGTTCCTTTAAGCAAGGAGGAAGCTATAGATATTTTTTTTACATCATAGTCGCAATAATGCGACTTAAATATATTACACGAAAGGAGATAAATGAACAGCTTACAAATTTTTAACTCAGAAGAGTTCGGAGAAATCCGAACAATAGAAATTGACGGGAAACCGTATTTTGTTGGAACAGATGTTGCGAAAGCACTTGGATACAGCAATCCGAGAAAAGCCATTCTTGACCATTGCAAGGGAGTAACGAAACGTGACACCCCTACATCTAGTGGCGTTCAGTCAATGTCATACATAAATGAGGGAGATTTGTACCGCCTGATTATGAAATCAAAACTTCCGTCAGCGGAGAAATTCGAGTCATGGGTTATGGACGAAGTTCTCCCGGCAATCCGCAAGACGGGTTCATACCAGAAACCGATGACCTTGGAAGAACAACTTCAAATCGTCGCAAAAGGAACGCTCGAAGTAAAGGAAGAAATCCGAAAGGTCAACGAAGATTTACAGGAATTCAAAAAAGATATGCCACTTCTGGCACTGGAATGTCAGAAAATCACAAAGGCGAAGAATCAGAAAGTTGTCCCGCTACTGGGCGGCAAGGATTCTCCGGCATACAAGGATAATTCCATCCGTCAGCAGGTTTACAGCGACATTGATGCGCAGCTTCGAAGAGAATTTGGCGTGAACACTTACAAGGCAATCAAGAGAAACCAGTGCGATCTGGCGGTGAAAATCATCAATGAATATGAATTGCCAATGTATCTGAAAGACCAGATTGACAGTTCTAATGCGCAGGAAAGTTTCTTATAAGAAAGAGAGGTGAAAAAGTGACAGAATTAAAAGTTGTCAGAAATCTCGAATCAGGAAAACTGATGCGTGGAGATAATGAACTCGGAAACGCAAAGTATTTCTTGCGGAAAGAAAACGGCGAAGAAGTGTATTTGGAAGATATAATCGCAAGCCTGGCATTCAGCCTTGGAGAACAGGTGGAAGAAAATATTAAAAAGGGCATAGATGAACCATATCTTGCCTATGCCCTTGATGTTTTGTCTAATGCACGCAGATTAGGCATTTGAAACACTGGATGAACATTTTATTTCTTTCCCAAATTTAAGAAAAAGTGTTCATCGTGTGTTTCCAGAAGTTCAGAGAACTCTTTGCGAATTTGAAAATACTTTTGGCAAATATGACCATCGTCAAAATAAGCATGTTCCAATTCGCGACTTAACTTCAAAATAGCTAAATCATGAGCAATTTGTAACTTGTCCATAAAAACACCTCCTTTCATAAGGAGAGTATATCACATAAAAAATCGGAGGGACATAAAAACGGTAAAAGCATTAATCCTGTCAGCTTTGATCGGCGGTATGTCACCGTACCTGCCGTTCTGGAGATTTGACAGAGCATCACAGCCGGTTGCAGTAGCAATCATAATGTTTATCTTATCATTCGTGGTTATTTACCCGGATGAAGCAAAGAAAATAGGAGGAAAAGAAAGATGATTAATACAAGATTAGGAGAACTTACACTCAAAGGCAGTAAAAAAGAATTAATAGCTGACTTAGCTGTTATCGTTCGGGGAATCAAAGAATCTATTATGGAAGGCGAAAAAGAAACAGAGGAATCTGCAAAACAGGAGATTGACGAAGCAGTCAAAATCGGGTTAATGAATGAAGAAGAATTTCGAACTTTTCAAAAAGAAAAAATCAAAGAAGCTGCATCAGCGTTTATTGATGGTTTGCTTGGAGGGATTTTCAATGAAGATAAATGATTTTGATAAGACTGTAGATGAACTGTACCAGTTATGCAGACGGGTTCAGAAAGAAACCGGTAGAACGGTAGCATTTCATTTCGCAAACTACAAGATCGGATGCAGCCTGCACATCAATATATATAAGAAAGAATCATTAAGAGAGTTTGATATGTATAGCATTACAGAGGGCGGTTATCAGCAGGAAGAAAATGTGAAGAAAGCAACTGACCATTTAAACAAAATTTTGATGGACAACAAATGTCCGTATTGTGAGGAGGATTGTGATGGAGAAAGAAAATAAGATGGATTTCAGAGCAGAGACCGTAGCCGAGGAATACGCCGAATTAGTTGGCAGACTAAAGGCATTCAAAGCATACCTCGATTCTAGCGAGAGCGTAATCATTGACAAGAAAATTTGTATCGCTATGTTAGGTCTCGACTCAGATTAAAAGTTGGCTCCATGGGTACCGGAAATACCACACGGAGCCGCGTATCTAACTTAATTGGCTAAGTTAAATACAGGACAAGTATAACACACCTTCCTGTATTTATCAAATAAATAATTAGGAGGGCATTTTTTATGTCAAAAACACACATCCAGAACGCAGAAACATCAACACTTGCAAGCGAGATCATTTCCGACCTTGAGAAAGAAAGAAAGAAACTTAAAGTCGAAAACAAGAATCTCAGAGAAACAGTAGTAACACTCGGCTTAATGCTGACAAAAATTTTGAAAGAGGGCGATTCGGAAAATGAAAATGCGTAGCGAAAACCAGGTTCTTTTGTCCGGAGATATTCCGCAGGGATTTATCCAGACACATGAAAACCATAATGGCAGGAAGATGTATACCGGAGAAATGCACATTTTCCGAGACAACTGTATTTACGACGTTATTCCTGTAATTACCACAGAAGAAATGGTGAAAAGAGGAACTGATTTTACCGTTTCCGTGTATGGAGAAATGAGAAGCCGGAAGGACCATAAACTTACAGTAGATTATGTCACGGCGTTGGGAATAGATTATCTTGACAGACCGGAAGAAAAGGATGCAAACGAAGTATACCTGATCGGAGATGTGATTAATATTATCCCGCTGAAAGTAGTAAAAGAAGAGGGAGAAGAAAAAGTAAACTGGATTCTCGCCAGAGTTCTGTTAAGCGTTAAGAGAGCTAAGAGACGTAACGGGCACCAGAAATCAGACTGTATTTCATGCCTTGTCTGGGACGAGAACGCTGAGACCGTTAGAAACCTTGAAAAAGGACAGAAGCTAAAGGTATTCGGAAGATTCCAGAGCCGAGAAAGATGGTGTTCAGAGAAACAGGAGAGAATCACGGAACTGGATGTATCGGTAAAGAGATTGGAGATTTTGTAATATGAAAAAAATCGAAGTAAGAGAGATTAGATTGACCGACTTTAAAGGTCAGTCGGAAAAGAAAATAGAGTTTGGACACAGAACAGTCGTTTCCGGGAAGAACGGATGCGGGAAAACCACACTGGCAGATGCGTTTATGTGGGTATTCTGCGACAAGGATTACAGTTTAAAGAGCAACCCGGATATCAGACCTGATGATGGTAGAGAATGTCTACCAAGAGTCGATATTGACCTTGTAATTGATGGAAAGTCAGTAAGCGTAGCGAAATTCCAGAAGCGCACAGAAAGTAAAACAAAGGACGGGAAGCCGGGCAAGGTTGCATTATCCAACAAATACGAAATCAACGGTGTTCCGAAAGCTGAAAGAGATTTTAAAGTTGATTTAAAAGAGCGAGGATTTGACTTTGATAATTTTCTTATGCTGTCGCATATGGAAATCTTCACAGACTTAAAAGATGCAGATGCCAGAAAAATTCTGTTTTCCATGTCAGACGGTGCCGGAAAATCAGATTTAGAGATTGCCAAGACAGTTTCAGATTGTGCCGAGTTGGTACCGCTTCTGGAAACCTACAAGGCAGACGAAATCAAAGCCATGAACAGCGCGACACTGAAAAAAGCAGAGGAACAGTTGAAAGCTATTCCAAACCAGATTATCGGCATGGAAAATTCAAAAGTTGATGCTGATGTTGCGGAACTGGAATTGCAGAAGAACGCCTTGCAGGAACAGATTTCTGACCTTGAAAAGCAGATTGCACAGGCAGGAAACGAGCGAATCAGAAAGCTCAGAGCGGAACTTTCGGACTTAGGCGTTCGGAAATATTCTTTCGAGTCAAAAGCATATGAAGAAGTCTCAACGAGAAAAACTGCAATTCAAATTAAAATCAATGAGTTGCAGTCAGAAAGGAATCTGAAAACAGCCGAATTAAACAGAAAGACTTCTGCTTTGGAGAGTTTGAGATCGCAGAAGAAAGAGTTGCTCGAAAAATTACAGAACGCTAGAACACAATATCCCAAAATCAAGGATGCAGAATGGGACAACACAGTTCTGGAAAATATTGAATCTGAGACATTCAAGGATGCAGAGACTATTTGCCCGACTTGCGGTCAGAATCTTCCATCAGAGCAGATTGAGCAGTTAAAGAGCAGATTCGAGCAGAAGAAGCAGGAAAGAATCAATCAGCAGTTAAAAGCTAAGGAAGAATGGGAACAGGACAAGAAGCGTAAACTTGATGAAGTTATTCAGGCTGGTAATAAAGCGTCTGCCGGAATGAAAGAAGCGCATAAGCAGGAAGAAGCTCTCACATCTGAAATTTCTAAACTAACAGATGAATTAGAGCAGATCAAAACTTCGTTGGATGCAGAAAACAAGAATATGGAAGCTATACCAGAAAAGCCAGACTTCTCAGGGAATGCCGAATATCAGCAGATTCTTACATCAATCAAAGAGAAAGAGCAGGAGATTAATTCTCTGGACGATGGCGAAGAAGCAAAGAAGCAGCTTTCAGAACAGTTATCCGGCAAGAAACAGGAATTGGCAGCAGTTAATCAGAGAATCGGAGAAGCCAACAACAACGTCCGAATTGACGAACAGATCGAGAAGCTTCAGGAAAGCCAGAAACAGTACGCGCAGAGCAAGGCTGACGCACAGATGATTCTGGACGAACTGAAATCCCTGAGCATGGCGAAGAATACAGCCATTGAAGATGCAGTAAACCAGTATTTTAACGGAGTTAAAGTGAAGCTGTTTGATACACAGAAGAACGGCGAAGTCGTAGATGCTTGCATCTGGTACGTACAGGACAAGTACGGTAACTGGAAGAAATTAATTGGAAACGCCAATACAGCCCTTATGATGAAAGGAAAAATTGCCATCATGGACGGCTTACAGAAATTTTACGGCGTGAGTTATCCGATATTCGTAGACTGCGCAACAGAACTGGACAACAGCAGTCTGGCAAGTATTAAGGCAGACGCGCAGTTGATATTCTTGAAAGTTGCCGAGGGGGATATGACAGTAACGGAAGTTTAATAATTAATAGAAAAGGAGAATTGTTATGGCAAGCAAAACACAGTTAGCAACAGCAGGAGAACAACAGGCAGCAGTCGTAATCAATAATTCATTCATTGATGGTCTGACTAAACAACTTGAAGAAAAATGCAAATATGGTCTTTCTTTTCCAAAAGACTATAATCTCAGCAATGCACTTATGGGAGCATATCTGGTTTTGAAAGAAACAAAAGATAGAAACAATAAACCAGTTTTGGAATCTTGCACATCTACTAGCATAGCAAACAGTCTTATGAATATGGCAACCCTTGGTTTGTCAGTTCAGAAAAAACAGGGTTATTTTATCGCTTACGGCGGTCAATGCCAGTTCCAGAGGTCGTATTTCGGAAATATCACAATCGCCAGAAGGTATGGAATGAAAGATATCCATGCCGAGATCATCTATGATGGTGACAAGTTCAAGTACCACATTGAAGATGGGGATAAAGTTCTTGATATTCACGAGCAGGACTTTATGAATATCGACAATGATAAAATTCTTGGGGCTTATGCAGTCGTTCAGATGGAAGACGGAACGAAGCATCTGGAAGTAATGAATATCAAGCAGATTAAGCAGGCTTGGAAACAGGGATTCGGATTCAAAGAAGACGGAAATGGAACACATCAGAAATTTACTGACCAGATGGCAAAGAAAACCGTTATCAATCGCGCATTGAAACAGATCATTAATAGCCACGGAGATATTTTTACGCAGGAAGCCGAAGAATTTACAGAAGAAATCCAAAAACAGGACATCATCGAACATGAAGTTGCTTATGAAGTCGAGCAGAACGCCAATGCAGAAGAATTTATCCCAGACGAGCCAGTAGCAATCGAAGAACAGCCTAAACAGCCAACGGTCGCAGAAGTCGTAAAGACTTCCGAGAAAGAACCGGTTCCGGCAGCAGGACAGGAATCAAGTATTCCAGATTTTATGAAGCAGGAGGAAATGTAGAAGGGAAGCTACATTAATATGGTAGGAACATTAGCAGAAGCGTTCAAAAATATGGAGAATGGTCTTTATGACTACACAGAGAATGGAAGATGTGTAGGGTGCGGTGCTTGCTGTTCTATCCTACTCCCGGTTTCTGGTAAAGAGATAAAAGAAATCAGACGGTACATCAAAAAGAATCATATACAGGAACAGCAACACAATTATCCAGTCAAGAATCTTGGGCTTGACCTGACCTGTCCGTTTTTGAATGACTCAAAAAGGAATAATAAATGTGAGATTTATCCGGTCAGACCGGAGATATGCAGAAACTTCATGTGTAATGACCCACACGGGGCGAGACAGAATAAGAAGTTATTGCATAAGAAATACGAACCGGTTGACATGAGAGAATTATTCTTCGGAGATGATCGAACATGATGTACTTTGACTGCATCAATTTTGATCGGTGCGATTCTGGAAAGTTCGGAAAATATATGGCTTGTATCGGGCGGTGTGAAAACTGCCCGTACTATGAGCCAGTAAAAGACTATTTCAAGAAACGGGGTGAGAACTATGAGGGTTATATCTCAGGATGGAACAGTCAATCTCCCATATGAAATGACAACATTGATTGTTTTGGAAAATTACATACTGGCGGAATTTGCGGGTGGAACGAAGAAAATCCCGTATTTGATGGCAAGTTATTCTACAAAAAAGAATTGCGAAAAAGCTTTGAACATGCTTAATAACGCATACACAGGAGCATTCTATGGGCTGAATATAGATATTTCAAGTGAAAGTGTAGAAGAATTAGAAAAAATCGCTGCAACAAAAGGATTTGGAATTATCAAAGTTTATCAAGGTAATCAAGAAGTAAAGTTTGAACCTGCAAATATTATATTTAGATTTCCAGAGGATTACGAGGTATAGAAAATGAGCCATAGCAGTTTATATGGAATTGATAGGGATTACAAAGGAAAGGTTATTAAAGAGTTCAAAAATTTATGGCTGTTCGCACCTGCTATATGGGATGTTTTGACAGAAAAATATATTCCACTACGCAAATTGATAAGCCATGGATTTAAGAGAAATATCATTTTTGATGCTTCTCTTTGGCACGAAATAAGCAATGAAATCAATAATTGCGACAATACAGCAGACAGGATTTGCTGGGAAATTTCTGTCGGGCATGTTTTCTTCACAAAAGATAAGAGCTGTGTGGCAAATGCAATAAGAGACTTTATTAAGCAAAATAATAATTATTGCAGAGACATTGAGGATAATGTCGCGGTGTTGGAAAGGGAGCACATCATTGAAAGATTCGAAGAGATTGCTAGTGAAATAGAACTGTTATCGGAAGATACACCGTATTTTGTAATGAAGAACACTTCTGTTGATGACAGCGTAGAAAGATGGTTTGAAAAATACGATGATAAGCAAGATGAATATATAGAAACTGGTCTTAATCAGGTTGATGAATTTGTTACAGAATTTGTAGTGATCGAAGATGGAAAAATCGTGAATTTCATAAATAATTTGGAATTTGAATATTGAAAGTGAGGTGATGAAAAATGTTCATGAGAGTGATAAACACAGGCAGTCAACCGGGAAACTGCTATGCGCTTAAATCCGAATCCGGCGAAATCTTACTTTTGGATTGCGGATGTAGATACTCGGAAATTCTAAAAGGAATTTCTTATAGGATATCGGACGTTTTGGGGTGTTTAATAAGTCATGAACATGGTTGATTAAGGTGACCATAAGAAGTCGTACAAAGAAATATTGAACGCAGGCATTCAAATTTACACTAACGACGAGACAGTTGAGAGTGTAAACACAATCTCTGGTGAGCTGATGAGTGGCTTACCAGAAAAGAAACCAAAGGACATAGGTTCGTTCCGTGTAACACCGTTTTACGTCCCGCACGACAAGACACCAAACTTCGCGTACCTGATATCTCATGAAGAATGTGGACGACTGATATATGCGACAGACTTCTCATATTTGCCGTTCACATTCAAGAACATGAGAATAAATCACTTCCTTATAGAATGCAATCATCTGGACGAATCACCGGAACAGGATTCGTTTAAGTTTGAGCACTCCGTCCGGGGGCACAGCAGCTTATCTACTGTAAAAGAGATTATTCGAGTGAACAAGACCGCTTCGCTCAGAACCATAACGCTGTGTCACCTGTCAGAGGGATGGGGAAATCCGGAAGTGATGCAGAATGAGATACAGGACGTTGCCGGGGATGATGTTCTGGTGCAGATCGCAAGACCGGGACTGAATGTTGATTTGAATTTATGCCCGTTTTGAAAGGAGAAAAAATGGAAATTGATAAATCAAAATTAAAGTTGGGAATTTGGTATGAGGATGAAAACGGAAATTTAATTAAGCCAGAAGATGATTTGGCGTGTGAAGCACCAGAAGGAGCGAGAACGTACCATTCCTGCTTTCCGTTACAAATAACAGAACACGTTTATGTAGTGCATGGCAAAGCTGAGAAAGAAGCGTGCAAGCACAAACGGAAATATTGGAAAAAGGATACAGGTCTGATAAGGGGATTAAAAGGCCATATATGCACTAATTGTGGGTGTAGCCAAACAAGAAAGTGGTGGCAGCCATGGGGAAGAAAATGGGATTACGGAACGGATACCACACCACTTATTGACTTTCATACAAGTATTGGAGGTGGAAATCAAGATGTCATAATGGCAATGGTAAACAGCGGAGATTATACATTACAGGAAGCACTTGTTGTTTTTTCTACGGCCTGCGAAAGATGTATGAATGTGCTTGCATACAAGTATTTGAACGGAGCAGATGGGTACGAAGAATATTCAGATGAGTGGAAAAAATGCAATACTGAATGCGATTTTTGCAAGAATAGTTAAATTGAGATTCACGAACCATACAGGGAGGAAACAAAATGAAACAGTGGACAGAAGAAGAACTTATTAATGACGGAAACAGATTAAGAAATGCTGAAATCACAAATGTATCATTAAATTTCAAAGATCACGGAGTACTTACCCTTGACCTCACTCTTTCTGGCGGTGGATGGGGAGTTGTATTCGGAGGATATGTTTTAGGACATGGTTACCTTGGCTCGGAAAACTTTAAAGGTTCAAAGGCAGGGCTTGAAGTGATTATGAGAATCATGGACGTTGTTGGCGTAGATGACCTAATAGAAATGAAAGGAAAGCATGTCAGAGTTGCTATGAAAGGACTTGGACATTCAGTGAAAATTATCGGAAATTTCATTAAAGATGAATGGTTTGATTATGAAAGCTTCTTCGAAGATGAGAAGCCACTTCCAGAACCATATAAGGGAAATTAAAAAGCACCGACTATTTATCGGCACTTTTTACAAAATCTTGGAGAATGGTAATAACCAGATTATTGAAACTTCTGTTCTCCTGCTTGGCAATCTGCTCAAGTTGTTCTTTAAGCTGTATCGGGAACGTGATATTAGTTCTGGTCTTATCAGAATTGCTAGCCATATGAAATCCCTCCCTTGTTTTTAGAACATTGTAGCATTTTTGTCTATCGGTGTCAATTAGATGCCAAAGTGATACCAAAGTGATACCATTTTATCTTGCAATATAGGTGTTGAAGTGGTATCATAGTGGTATCATAATGGTATCAAAAATACACCAAAGAATGAATCGAGGTGATAAGTTTTTGAATAACAACTATAAAAATTTTGTAAAAGCTAAGGCGATTGAAGCTGAGAATAAAAAAAGACTGTTGAAAATCAATCCGAGACTTGACAATAAAAGCGGAATCTATTTTCTGACTAGAATTGATGAAAATGGAATCCAGTATTTTTATATCGGACAGGCAGTTCATATAATTCAGAGGATGTGCTCGCACCTCACAGGTTATCAACATATTGATCTGTCTATAAAAAAACGAGGTTTTTTCAGCATAGATAACCCGTATGGATGGATGATTAACTTTATACATTATCCAGCGGATAAGTTGGATGAAATGGAGCAGTTTTGGATTCTGGAATATACCAAAAAGGGGTATCAATGCAGGTACAACAAAACATCTGGTAGCCAAGGCGAAGGAAAGGAGAAGATAAATGAATTTAAGCCTGCTAAAGGCTATAGGGACGGCATACAGCAAGGCAAGAAAGCCCTCGCCAGAGAACTGTCGCATATCATAGATACGCACCTGCAAGTTTCTTTGAAGCCAGAGAAACAGAATAACAAAGTATCAATTCGGGCTTTTGAAAAATTCCAGAACTTGATTGATGAAAAAACATATGAAAAGGAATCGTGAATATGGACGCATTAAGGCATCAAAAACACATGCAATGGATGCAGAACCGTAAGGATATTTATTATTTCATCCGTAAATACGCAATGTCTCACAAAGGGACTCCAACAACCAAGAAGATATCTGAGGAACTAGATATCAGTAGGAGTGCAGTTCAAAGGCATCTAAGGCAGTTCGAGGACGATGGATTGATCGTATTTCACGGAACCAGTTCGCACAGGACATACGAACTGATAGGAGTAAAGAAACATGAAACTGTATGACGTATACGACGGTTCAAAGTATATCGGGGAGCTAACGCTTGCTGAAATATCAGAATTGACAGGAAAGACAAGATGTCAGATATCGCAGGCAATCAGCGGGGCATATGACATTAACGGAAGATATGCGGTCATATATGATGGGCAACAAACAATCGCATACTCAAACAAGAATGACCGCAGGATGTTAATGGAATTTGACATTCTGACTCAGAAGATAAGGAGGGCTGTCGGTTGGGAAAGTTAAAAATCAAGCAGAAAAAGAAAGCATTCATTCCGTATACGAATCAGCAGGCTCATATATTTGCGCAGTCTATCCAGAACTGCCAGAAAGAGCTTAAGGAAATGGAAAAGAAAGCCTATGAAGATGGTTTTACCGTTGGTGAAGATTGGAGCAATACGATCAACACCGTCACAACCATGATGGCCCTGAGACGTTTATATGGCTTTTCTACGAAGCGATTGCTTGATGTGATAAAGACTGCCAATGAGTATGTTGAAATGGCAAATGAGGGCAAAATGAGCGTTCTGAGCATGATACAAGACATTGAAGAGAACACAGATATAAGATTTGACGAGATGAATAAGAATCTGGTTAAGAAGATGGGAGTATAAAATCATGGAGGACTGCACAATAGCATGTCAGTTGCTTACATGGGGAAAGTGAGGATGAAAAATGAAATTTAAAAGTAACGCCAAGTATGACGAAGAACCTAAAACTGGAAGTATTTTTGCCTTGAAATACAATTCTTTAAGAATCGTTATTCACAAATACGTCGGCTGTGGAGATACGCTGTTTCTCAACTGTAGTACATTGGGTATTTACAACTACGATCTCAGAACAGAGGATTTTGAGGAAGCTGTCAGTAAAGCAAAAGAAATTATCATGCGTGAAGTTAAGAAAATCAGAGAGGATTCATACATATTCTATTCAGACAACAATATTGAATTTGACAGATATTAGGAGGACGCAATGACAGAGCAGGAAAAGAAAGAACTTCTGGATGAACTTGAAAAACGTATGGATGAAAAATACAAAGGGTGTCTTACCAGAGAAGATGTCGGAACCACACTAAAAGCGCCGAGAGAAAAGTGGTTCAGAGACGAGAATGGAAATGGAAGATATTCTCTGATGGCAGATGCTTTTGATTCCACCATTATTTCATGGCAGGTCTGGGAAACAATCAGAAAGTTGACTTGTGTTATCTGCGGTAAGCAGTATGTTAGACAGCTTGCAAATGTAGAGAATGCGGATGAGATTGCAGAGAAACTTTGCCAGTTTGTTTATGATTTGAAGATGGAATTTAAAAAGAAGGAGGACGTAAAATGAGCTACTGTGACGGAACCTGTAAGTATCTGAATGTAAGAAAACACAAATGCGAATTGACAGGAGAAAAACTCACATACATGAAACAGAGTTGTGGAATCGAGTATTCAGTGCATGAACACATAGGATTCTGTGAGAAAGATAAGGAGGACGCAAAATGTTAATCAGAAGTCAAGATAAAAGCCGATTAATAAATTTTAACAATATACGAGAACTGCGATTCTGGGAATGTGCACAAGGGTTTGATATAACGGATTGCGTGTGCCCAATTGGTCATTATTCCACCAGAGAAAAAGCCCTTAAAGTACTGGATATGATTCAGGAAGCTTATAGTGAATATCAAATCATGTTGAACTTCAGCGTAAGTTATCTTCACGAATTTAAAGAAAAAACAGATGGATTTGCTATCTTTCAGATGCCAGAGGATAGCGAGGTGGAAGTATGAAAAGATATGAAACAACAAAATTTCTTGGTCAATTGATGGAAAAAAGCTGTTTTTCCGGCCCAGGTAAATACTGGGCTAGAGAAGTAAGCCTTGATTATGGCTACGCAGCAGGAAAGCCAAGAAGAGTAAATTACATGCAGTTTATTCCGGAAAACCAGTGTTCTATCTCATCAATCGAAAAAGGAATATTTACATGCTATGAAATCAAAAGCTGCAAAGAGGATATTTACAGCGGAAATGGATTAAATTTTATTGGCGAAAAAAACTATCTTGTAACAACAATGGAGTGCTACAAAGAGATTTTACCTGATTTAAAAAATGGAAAATTTGCCCAACACATACGTGAGAATTTTCCAGAATGTTACGCGGAAATAGGTAACATGGGAGTAATGGTTGCAGTTCCGTATCAGAGAGATGTTGCCGAAGAATTTGAAAACCCAACACCACTAGATGGAGATGTGGAAAAATGGAGATTATCAGTTATTTTGAAGTGTGGACACAATGGGTCAAGAAAAAGATCCATGACAGAACTGTTGTTTCACATGGTAAGAAGCTGGAATTGAGAAAGGATGGAATAATATGAGCCATATCAAAGACAGATTATCGGATTATCATGATTTTGTGAAGAAACTTGCGGATGACCACCAGATGGTTTTAGCAAGCGATGTTATGGATATGATAGAACAGATTAAGGATGATCTGGAACAGGACGAGAAAGAAAATGGTTGGATTCCTGTCAGTGAGAGATTACCGGAAGACGGAACATATATCACTACTTTAGACGGAGAGCTTGTCGGACAGGAAGAACCATTCACGGGAATGTGCGGTATCGAAAATGGAAAATGGGATGATGAAGACTGTGTTATTGCCTGGATGCCACTTCCAGAACCATATAAGGAGGACTAAACATGATTACATTCTTATTAGGATTCACTCTTGGAATCATAGTCGGAGTGGTTGGTATTATATGTATAGCGATCATGTACGACAAGCATCACCCAGACGATTAGAAAGGAGAACGGTATGCTGACAAGGAATAAAAAGCTGAAAGACTACGGTATTCCGGCAGAAGACATAGAAAAACTGAATACGATGCTGAAAGACTTCCCGGCAGAGTACGGATACCTGCTTTCTAGTGCCGCCTTGTCAGCTTGCCCGAAAAACACGGTGATAGCGGATATGGTTATTGAGAATATCCTACACCGGAAAAGTTACAGGAAAATCAGCAAAGAAAGATATATCCCGATGAACCCGAAAGACTTCTACGGATACAGACGCAAGACCGTCGCTGTACTGTATGAGAGGATGAGGCTGTTGGGAATGTGGGAGGATGAATAAATGCGTTTAATTGATGCAGACAAAATAATTGACTCTCTTGGAAATTCGGATATGGATTTTGCAATAGGTGCGGTTATTGACGAACAGCCGACAGCTTTTGATGTGGATGAAGTTGTTCAACAGTTGGAAATGTTAATCGAAGATAAATGTTCAGAATCAGGTGACGATTGGTATACAGCCCAATGCTTGAATGAAGCAGTTGAAATTGTAAAAGGTGGTGGAGTTGAATGAGAGAAATTCTTTTTAAGGCAAAGCGGATTGATAATGGAGAATGGGTTGAGGGATGTTACGCGGAATGCAATGGCAAGACATTCATTGGAATTGATATATCCATTGGCATTGATGATATATTTGAGGTTTTTTGTACTCATGTAATTAGGTGGCTTGAAGTCGATCCAGAAACCCTCTGCCAGTTCACGGGGGAGACTGACAAGAACGGTAAGAGGATCTGGGAGAGCGATGTTGTTTGGCTTGTTTATGATGGTGAAGAACATATTTATCAGATAGTTTGGGATAACTCTGAATTAGATTTTAAAGCGACCAATGGTGAAGAAAATTACGGATTGAATTTTGAATATTTACTATGTTGCGATGAAATTGAAGTTATTGGAAACATTTTCGACAATCCAGAATTATTACAGGAGGAACACAAATGAGTAGTGCAAGCGTAAGATTCGGAACAAAAGCGTATGTATGCGCAAGGTACTTCCTTAGACCGGGAAAGTGCTTCAAATACATCGATCAGTGTGGCGAAGACGCCGCAGAACACGTCTATGAGGTCATGGCATTATATCCTTATTGCGTATTGTTAAGAGATACCAGAAACGGAGTCAGAACTTGCCCGGGATATAATACTTTGAGCCTGATGCTGAGAGGAAGTGAAGTGAGTGATTAAAGGAAAAGACATTTCGACTATGTTTACAAGAGAAGAAAACAAAAAGAACGGAAGGCTTGGATATTGTCAGGCTACAAGAGAAAAAGACACTATCATTAGTCCTTCACAATATGGAGCATTCTTGCAGAAAAGAGGTAAGAGAAGATGGGTAAATCAGTATTAATCATGAGCACACCAAAAGGATGTTTTGCTTGCCCATTTCATATGGCGGATTTCAATTTTAATTTATGCCTTGCAACAAGAAATGATTCAATCAGAACTATTTCTAAAGTAAGCCATGAAGGATTCAAAAAACTGGCCGGAAGACCCGAATGGTGTCCACTGAAAGAATTGCCAGAAAAATTGGAAACAAGCACACGTGATAATGAAAGATGCGGTCAAGACGCGGCAAATAAGTGATAAGGGAGGAAACGCGGATGATTGATTTAACGAATACATGTGTTCTGGTTAGAACAAAAGAAGAAAATGAAATGCTTCTCAAAGAAGCTGAGAAACAGGGATTTCATTGGTATAGAGAAGACCATTGTGAGCCATTACAAGCACAATATTTTCCAGACATTTTAAAATTTTATGAACATGATATAACTTATGCGACAAGTGTCAAATCAGACTTTGCTTTCTATGAGGCATCAGAACTCCTCGGGACAAAAGAAATGACAGCAAGAGAATTTGCTGAACGGATTGCAGATGTAAGCAATTGTTGCGAACGTGAATGTATAGAATGTGTGTTGAATAAAAGAAATAATAAGTGTAACAATGATTTGTGCGATACCCGTAATTGGGGAAATAATATAGATAAACTTCTTGAAATTGTGAAAACAGGCATTCAATCCCGGAGTAAAGCAATTGACATTTTTGAAAAATTTATCGAGAATCCAGACCGCGCAGCATTAAATGATGAATTTGTTGAGTCTTTGAAGCTAGCGGTGGAGAAGCTGAAAGAGGTGGAATGATGGAAAAGATAATAATTGACGATATGATAAAAGCCCTTAAATGCGTTGCCAGCCAGGATACTATAGGTGATTGCTATGCAGGCCACGAAAACTTCATGCATAGGAATGATGAGCATAAACGCATTGTCTGTGGAACTGGCGAGGATTTAAGAGATTATATAAGCGGGAAGGAAGCGGTTGGATGCCCGTATTATCAAAATACTTATGGATGTTGTTTTGAAAATGGGGAATTATCTTGGTTGAAAGATGTTGCAGAGCTGTTGGAAGAATTGAAGTCTTACAAAGACCTAGAAGAACAGGGATTACTTGTGAGATTGCCGTGTAAGGTTGGCGATTCTGTCTTCATCATTGTTGGTAAAGATGTTTCAAAACAGAAAATAATAAAGGTAGAAATTTCTGATAATGGAATTATCTTTAAAACGAATAGGCAGAAAAGAATATTTAGCATTGCCGGGCTTGGAGAAAACGTATTTCTCACCCTTGAAGAAGCTGAGAAGAAGCTGGAGGAGATGCAGAATGCTAAAAATGCCTAAGTCAATGAAATATAATAAGATTCCCGAAATGTGTGGAACATGTATTTATCGCAAATGGGTTCGTGAGTTTCTGGATTATGTGTGCACGAATCCGGACCCAGAATTACATGGAACAGCAGTTGATTTCGATGATTATTGCGGAAAATGGAAGGAAAAACATGCATAGACATCAATGGATTAAATACCATCATCACAGAAGAGGATGGGTGTACAGATGTAGATTTTGTGGAAAGCTTTGCAGATAGAAGAAAGTGAGTAAAAATATTTGGAATGGGAGGATTAACATGAAACCAGAAGAAGCAATTAAAATCTTACAGGAACGTATTGGCTTAACTAAAAAGGTCTGGTCGAATGTACCAGAAATTATTAAGTACCGTGAAGCATTAGAATTAGCAGTTAAAGCGTTAGAAAATCAGACCCCAATGAAACCAAATAACATGAAAACTATTTTCGATTTTTCTGGCAGATATTATGCAACAAAAGGTAACTGCCCAGTTTGTAATAGTGAGGGACTTTATAAATCGGATTTTTATTGCAATAAGTGTGGACAGAGATTAGATTGGAGCGGAAAAGATGGCGTACAACATTGATGAAAGTATTATTGCCAAAAGCATCAAGCATTACGGAGCGGAAATCCAGGGCACTGTCTGTATGGAAGAATGCGCAGAACTGATACAGGCGATCAGTAAAGCAAAGCGCGGAAAGTTTGATGAAAACAATATGACAGAAGAAATCGCAGACGTACTGATATGTATTGAGATATTAAAACAAATTTACAATATTCCGGATTACTCAATCAAAAACTGGATTGAACGAAAGCAGAAAAGAATACTTGACAGAATGGAGAAATAGATATGGGAGACAAAATATGCAAAACTTGCATTGAAAACGATAACGGGCTGTGTGACCGCAAAGGCATCCTGATAGAGGAAGATGATACCTGTGAAAAGCACACAGAAAATTGGATGGACTCTTTAATGGAGAAATTCATTCGAAAATCAATGTGGTAAGGGTGGAAACGCCCTTACTAGACGGGAAGGTGGCTAAATGACAAAAGTGAGTTGGATTCGATTAGAAATAGATATGTTCGACAACAAGAAAATCCGGCATATCAGAAAACTTCCAGAGGGAAACAATATCGTGCTGATCTGGATGATGCTCCTGACAATGGCAGGGCGTTGTAATTCAAACGGAATTATTTTTCTGACAGAGAATATTCCATATACAAACAAGATGCTGGCTGACGAGCTGGACTTTGACGAGAGCGTGATCGAACTTGCACTTACAATTCTTGAAAAGTTCGGCATGATAACCAGAGACGGAACAATGCTTTCAATTCCCGGATGGGAAGAACACCAGAACATTGATGGACTTGAAAAAATCAGAGAGCAGACAAGAAAACGAGTTGCTGAGCATAGAAAGCGCCAGAAAGAATTGTCGGAAGAAGAGATTCCAGAACAAATTTCTTGCGAAAAAGATTTAGTCAAGCCCGGTGATGTGCAGAAAGTAGTCGATGAATGGAATAAGCTTCAGCAGTTCGGTATTCAGCCGATTGCAAGAATGACAGCAAGAAGAACGCAGATGTTGAAAGCAAGAATCCGTGAATACGGCATGGACAAGGTAATGGAAGCGTTGAAAAATGTACAAAACAGTGACTTCCTCATGGGAAAGAAAACTGATTTTATAATAAGCTTTGAATGGTTCGTGAAACCGAACAACTTCTTAAAAATACTCGAAAATAAATACCATAACAGGGAGGATATGCGAAATGGAACTGGCACAGCTCAAAGAAATGTCGAACCAATCATCCCACTTGGAGAATGGAACGGAGAAGAATCAGACACCCCGTTCGCTTGAATGCCCTGAATGCGGGGACAGCGGGTGGAGATGGGTAAGAGATGCAAGTGGTATTCCTTATTGTGAGGAATGCCCTTGCGGAATCAGGAAGAAAACAATCCTTGAAAATCAATTGAAATTTGCAGAGCTTCCAAACGTGTTTAAAGACTCAAATTTTAACGATTTGAAGTCAAGTGTATATTTGAACGCCGAGAGTCGAAAAGTATTTTCTCAGGCAGCTCAGGCGGTAAATTATTGGTTTAAAAACCTTCCTGATATGCAGAAGAAAGGAATAGGATTATATCTTTTTTCAAATGCAAAAGGTTCTGGCAAAACCAAAACAGTATGCAGTTTGTCAAATGAGATCATGAAAAAATACCAGAAGCCTGTCAAATTCACCACGTCTCTCAGAATCCTTGATGAAATCAAGAACACATGGGGAGCCAAAGAGAACGCAGAGGGAAAGTTAATAGAGGATTTGTCCAGAACAGAAGTCCTTATCATTGACGACTTCGGTGCCGATTCTGGCAAGGACTGGATTAATGAAAGATTCTATAGCATTATTAATGGACGGTATGTCGATAGGAAAATTACTATATTCACAAGTAACTGCCAGATATCAGAATTGAAATACGATGAGAGGATCACAAATAGGATTCTGGAACGGTCGCTTGAAATTCCATTTCCGGAAGAATCCGTCAGGGAGCACATCGCGGAACATTTGAGAATGAAGATGATTCAAGGAATGGGAGTAGCAAAATGAGAATAAAAAGATGGAAAGAAATGTCAGAGAGGGAAGTAGTTGAGCTGAAACGTAATCAATGCATGAAATGCGTATATCTTTCTAAAAGCAGTCCGTCATCTATATCGAATGCTACCTGTGATTATATTCTTATTGTTGGTCATTCAAGAGGCTGTCCGCCTACGGAATGCGTACAGAAATGAATTTTAAAGCGTGGTAAGAGAAAAGGTGGAGAGAGTGAATATGGATTATGACATCACACCCGAAATGGTAGGAACGTGTGTAAACATCATCATGGATTACTGCAAAGCGACAGATAATAAATGTGAGAGCTGTGCGCTTCGAGTTACCTGCCAACACAGCTTTAAAATCCCGCCGTTTGCATGGAAGAGGGAAGAACATGAGAACAATAAGCGAAATGTATAAGCGTTCTGGAGGAACAGCATATCAGCATAAATGCGCTGAATGCCGATTCTATAGGGACGGAAAGAGAGGAAAATGTCTGATGTACGGCGGTGATCGGGATTGGCATGGAAATTTCATTGCCTGTAAATTCTTTAATCTCGAAGATGATATGCCGGAAGGACAGATGAATATTTTTGATTATGTGTGAAAGAAAGGAGGAACGAGGAACCGCTGGCCAGCGAAAGGATATCCCGGTTCCTCCTTATTTTTTATGAATAATGACGACTTGAAATATGCTATAGAGAATGGTATTATCGACTTATCTCACATACAAGAAAACATAGAGATGAGCAAAAGAAGGGACATATTGGAACAATATGAAGCTAGTATTTGGGAGGCTTCGGACGGATATTGGAAAATCCGTATTTATGATGATGAAACTAAGAAAAGAAGACTGATTAAGAGGAGAAACAGGGAAGACCTGGAAGATGAAATAGTCAGAATCTATAAGGAAAAGATTGAGAATCCTAAAATAAGTGAAATCTTTGATGAATGGCTTGAACGCCGTCAGGAACTGGGCAAGATATCAATGTCCACAAAGCAGAGATACCAACAGGTTTTTGACCGCCATTTCAAAGAATTTGGTACTGAAAGAATACGAGATGTTGACTCGGAGGATTTTAGTAGTTTCCTTGAAGAGCAGACGGGGAAATACAATCTGACAGCAAAGGGATTCTCAAACCTCAAGACAATAGCCAGAGGCACATTGAAATGGGCGAAGAGAAAGAAACTGATAGATTGGAACGTGGAAGAGCTTTTTTATGATCTGGACGTGAGCGACCGTGAATTTAAGAAGAATGTTAAGGAAGAATTAGAAGAGGTATTCAGCGACGCCGAAATGAAAAGAATCGTTGATTATCTCAAAGACAATCTTGATATGGTAAATCTTGGAATTCTGCTTATGTTTGTGACTGGAATAAGAGTCGGCGAATTAAGTTCGCTAAAGTGGGAAGACTGGGTTTATAGCAGCAACGTGGAAAGTCCAAGCATATTAAAGATACGCCGTACGGAGACACGGTACACTGTTGATCATAATTTAGTTTTCGATGTGAAGAACTTTCCGAAATCGGAAGCAGGTGTGAGAAATATAGTAATTCCACGTGGATGTGTCTGGATTCTGCAAAGACTAAGATGCATGTCAGCATTCTACGAGTACATATTTTTCATGGATGGTCACAGGCTTAATACATCTGTATTTAGACGGCGACTATACAAGGCTTGCAAAGAAACAGGATGTGTTCAGAAATCACCGCACAAAATCAGAAAAACTTACTGTTCAATTCTTCTCGATCACAGTATTGACAACCAGATGGTAATATCTCAGATGGGACATTCAAATATAAAATGTTCCGAGAATTTCTACCACAGAGACAGAAAAACACTTGCAAAAAAGCAGGAAATCATGGATAATATTCAGGAATTTTCGGTTATAGCAAAATAAAAATCTGATCTAAAGTATGGTTGTTTTTTACTGACAGGGAACAGCTAGGGAACAAAAGGGAACACCTTGAAAATCCCGAAAGCCCTTGATTTTACTGGAAAATAAGGGTTCTATAAACGGGTTCGATTCCCGTACTGGCTGCTAAGAAAACCTTGATTTTATGCGGGTTTCGGGACTTCTGGAATCCGCAAGGGAACACCCTAGGGAACACAAACAAATATTCGATAATAAGACATGGAGGAATCTTGTATGCGAGATATAAGAAAACTTCAGATAAAATCGCTGAAAGGCGATTATTTTTTTGCACTTTTTTAATGAATACAGTATAATGTATTCAAAGGAGTGAGACAGTATGATACATACCGCATACGATGTAATGAAAGAATATCTGATAACCGGCGCAGAGTTGGATGGTCCGTACCAGATACCGGTTATTCCGCCGATACAGCTGGTACCGAAGAAAAGCATAGACTTTGTTTCTTCAAAATCCAGATCATTAAAAGGGCACAAGGATTTGACGGTGAATTTTTATATTGACGACAAGAGTTTCTTACAGATATGGAATCAGCCAGACCAGTACATTGAGCATCTGAAATGCTTTCATTCAGTTTGCGGCCCAGATTTCACAATTGCTTCCGGGATGTCTACGGCACTAAATATATACAACCTATACAGGAATCATGCTCTGGGCTTCTATTTTGCAATTTTAGGCGTTAATATCATACCGTCAGTAAATGTTATCAGCCCAAAGGAAATGCCTTGGATTTTCGATGGTACGCCGCACAGAAGCACTGTATCATGTTGCACTAATGGGAGAGTACGGTCTAAGTCTGCCAGAATGGAATTTTGCGAGAATTTTAAAGAAATGTTAGACGTAATAGAACCAACAAAGGTTGTGATCGTGGGTATCGTGCCGGACGAACTCAATGTGGATGTACCAATTATAAACCTCAATTCGCGTAGCCAGAACATGAAGGAGATGTTCAGAAAGGAAGGACCATGGGAACAGTCAGTAGCGGATCAGCAAAACGAAGAAATAAAGAAACCGGTCGGCAGAAGAAGCGCCGAAGCAGACTTTTCAGTATTGTGGGGCGAAGAAACATGACTGGAAAAGATGAATTGAATGTGATGAAGTGAAAAATTTACATCACGCCGAGCTACGTTATAGAAAATTATATACAGAATGCACAAAAATAAAAAAGTCGCAGGTCTAAATTAGTTTCAGATTTCTGCGATTTTTTTTCAGATTTTCCTAGTTCAAACCGACCCGGTTTTGATGCTGCTTCTGACTTGTCGTGCATTCCCTTGGTGCCCTTATCCCACCTCAGGACGGTCCCGGCAACCGCCAGCCGATTAGCAACGGACCACTACAGGAACCCGTGAAAGCCCCACCACCCTGCACGATCTGGAATAGCACAACCCGCCGGGGATAACCCGGAAGCAGGCTGGGAGCATCTACGGAAGCGTAAAGCCAGCGCCAGACACCGCCAGAGCCAAAGCTAATTCTAGTGCAACGTTGTAAAATGCGTTTAAAAACGTTTTTGCGCAGTTGTGGTAAAATATACAGAAATCACATAAAACGCGCTCAAAAATCCAAATACGGCGTTATATGAGTATTTAAGGCACAACCGTCCAAGCAAAACGCCTAAAAGCGTACAGAAATAAGACCGCCGGAGCGATCACAAACAAAGTCCGCATAGCTTCGCGCAGTCCGGATGTATAAAGACCAGACCGGGCGAAGTGTCCGCGCAACTATACACAGTAATAATAACCCTGTTGCGTTCTGCCGTCAATCCCTGTTATCAATTTGTATTTGACGTTTTAAGGTGATTTTATATGACTGTGATAAAATATACCAGAATCACGATAAAAGCTGTTAAAACGTCGAACAGAAGACAATACAGCTATATATAATTGTCAATGTGCATCAAACCAGGGCACAAGCCTCGGAGAAGTCCCACACAGGTCACGAACCACCGCCGCCCGAAGTGGATGCAGGATACAAGAAAAAGAACAGCGTTTTACTGCTCTAAATAATTTATATTCGTGATCTGCGGCAAGTCCCGGAAGAACTCAGGAAAACCGCCGTCAGTAATATTGTACTGGCGGTCAGATGTTGAAATCATGCGGCCATCTTTTATCTCCATGCAGGAAAGTTGTAAATATCCCGATTTTTTAGTAGATTTATGCAGCGCGTACCGCATAACAGACACCACTCCAGACTGACAGCGCACCGGTGGTAAGTCGTACCAGATCAGCGGGACAGCACCGGAAGCAACCGCATTAAACACTTGCGCAGCGTCCTTTTTTGCAGCTGCTCTGATTTTATCAACGGTGGAAAAATCCCCGCTCAAAACGGCGTCAACGGTCTGCTCTGACGTTGGTTTTATAATTCTATCTATCATATAAAAGCCCCTTTCTAATTGAAAAAAGCAGGCGGGAAAGCCCCGCCCGAAATTGGTTTATTTTCTTTCCACAAACTCGATTTCTGTATAATTTTTCCCGGTCACCTCGTTTATAAATGCCAAAATTCCGGTTCTTGTGAAATCGAAACGCGAAAAATCAAATCCCTTTTGCGCAAGCCTATATTCATAAGAGCGCCCGTAGCCCTCAGTGTCGTAATATGTGCCATCGACATGTAATGCGTTAGGCTGCACCACTGGGCACCCTTTTTTATTTGCGTCGCGTCTCTGGTAGCTTCCAAAATCCGCGATAACGTGCAGGCCATCCAGCGTATCAAATTCTGTTCGAACTCTACAATTTGGAACGTCTGAGCCGTTTCTATAGCCTGTTCCCGTGCAACCGTATTCTACTAATGTTAATTTTTTCATGGTTTAATCCTCCTGATTTTATTTTAAAAGGCCGCCGGGGAAATGCTCCCCGGTACGCTTGCCGGCCTGATTATACTTCTATTGTTCGACCGTGGTTGTCCATGAAGACCTCACCGGCAGGCCACTGACAAAGCTTCGCGCGACCTTCTTTTACAACGCGCTCGTTATATCGTCCGGCGTGCTGAATCACCTTGTATGTGATTGTTTTAGCGGTTTTGTTCGTGATTTCGAACGTTAAACCGCTTTCATAGTATCTTTTTCCGATTTCAAATTTTTTCATATTTTTACCTCTTTTCTTATTTTTTGAAATCCGGCGGTCGCGTTGGGGCTACGGATTGACCGCCGCCGGAGGTGTTAATCAGTCATTAGCGAAAACCGTTTCTGGCGTCCGATTCTTCGAAGTGTCAAGAATTCGTTTTCTGTGATCTTCCCGGATACTCTCATTTCTTCTGCGACTGCCAAATAAAAGTCGCAGGTCTCGAATGAGGTAACAACCTCAAAGAAGTCTTTTAAATTTTTGAATCCGGTTGACTGTTGAACCGGGAAATTGATCACTTTTGCCATTTTGTTTCCTCCCTCGTTCTTTATGTGATTATAATAACACGTTAGCGATACATTTGCAAGACGGAATAGTGCATAAAATAAAGACTTTTTGAAAATACAAATTTGTGCAATATATAACACGATAACGATATTACGATAACGTGTTATTCCGAAATACTCTGAAATAAATGGATGTTGACACGATAACGATATTATGATAACGTGTTAATATAGAATGATGGGAGGGTATAAAATGGCTACGACAAAAGCACACATGAAAGCAACTGCAAAATATGAGAAAAATAATTATTTCAAAACCTTAGTGCGATTTAAAAAAGAAGACGAGGAACGCATAAGAGCCGCCGCAGGCGACAGCTTAAACGGATTTATTGTTAATTGTGTATTAGATGTAATTAACAAGGCGGAAGAACGGCAGACCTCCACACAAGCCCCAGAAATGCCCGCAGAACTGTCCAAACCTGCAAGTCGGGACTATTTACCGCTTACATCGGAAAATATCGAAAAAGTCGATTTAGACGCATTGTTGACCGGCGGCACAAAGTATCAAATAGATATTTTTGACTTGTACGGTCCTGACGGGTTCAATAAACTTTTAGAGATGGCGGAAGAAAAGCGAAGCCGGGGTTGATTTCCTCGGCTTCGCTTGTTATAATTGTTTTACGGACGTTTATTAAAATATCAGCAAATATTTAATATCCGCAGGAGCCCCAGCGTTTTACTGGGGCTTTTTCTATGCAGCATACATTTTCGAGATAATCAGAAACCGGAGGGCTTCATATTGCCTGCCGTTAATCCCGGCGAAGTCATCCGCAATCTGGTCTAATAGCTTCTCTAATTTCTTTCTGCCGCTGGTGATCTCGACCAGCTGTAAATATTTCTCATATCTCATTTTTTAGCACCTCCCAAGGCCTCCGACGGGTCAAAACGGAAAATAAACCCATGTTTAAACTTGCTGTAATATCCGCCGCGGTCTTTCATATTCTTATTTTCTGCTATGTATTCGTCACGTGTCAAAGTCTCATTAATTCGGACAATCCACAGTGTGGAGCCGTCGCGGGTGTCATCTCCTTGCGTGATTTTGTATGTGTAGCCGGTTTTTTTCGCGATTGCTTCCGGTTCCGGTGCTGATTCTTTAGCAGTTTCCTTTTTCACAGCCGGCTTGCTTGATTTATTCTTAATTCTGGCAGTTTTCTGAACGATTTTGACATCCGCGCCGTTATTTCGGCAACATCCGAAATAATAGAAATCTACATCAAAATAGTCAATCATTCCGTCGCAATCGTGATAGTTATAAGATTTTACAAAAGTGTCCACGTCGTCAATAACTGACCGTGTTACTTCATTCAGAACGAATCTATAACTATTATTAGATTCGTCAATTATTTTTGCTTTTTCTTCTTCCGGAAGGTCCAGAAAATCCATTCTTTTTTCACCGTCAAAAGGATATAACCGGCGGGAAATCTCAAGAAAGTCGTTGCTTGTAAGCTCTTCAAAAGGCTTATAAACTGCAATCGGGCTCTCCTTTAATTCAACGTGCAATTCCTGGCACATAGAAGCGTATGAGGTGCGTACACTGAATTTATATGTCGGGTATTTCTCTTTTACATATTTACGGACAATCTGCGCAACCTCTTTCAGTGAACGGCTCCAGTCGTGGTTGACTCCTTCCCAGCCGAAAGCAGTATAAAAATTACTTCTTGTGCTGCTGGCAGTCTCTGACTTTTCCTCTTCTGTCAGATCGTTGTTGACTTCTGCGCGGTCTTTCCATATTTTGAAAAACGCATCATATTCCACATTAATTTCCTTCATAGTTTCCAAATCGCCGCCGTTATCTGGATGATTCTCCTTCAGAAGCTTTTTATACTGGTTTTTTAAATCTTTGTAACTTTCTACGCTTTTAAAATATTTGCTCATTTTTTAACCCTCCTTAAACTTAATACAGCATCATCTTTCATGTCGTATGTGCCGCGGCTGTCGAAAGTTATTACTACTTTCGTGCCGTTTTTTAATTTTGCGTCAAATCCCCATTCTTCGCCGCGAATGTCGGCTACTGTCTGGGTTCTTGCGTGATATACGCCCGGCATTGTGTAAACGTTGGAGTTCTGTGGAGCATGTGCTAAGGCTGCGATCATTGTCACAATTATTAATTTCTTCATAATGGTTTTTTCTCCTTATTTGTTTTCTTCCATGATTGCCTGAATGTGTGGCGCGTAAAGTGTGCTCCACAATTCCTCTGCGGAAATACCACATTCTGCGGCACCCTGGATGTTTTCATCGTAGCTGTTTAATAACTCAATTACTCTTTTTATTCTTTCTTCTCTGCTCATGCTTTTTCTCCTTCTTTCTCCCGGCTTGATGACCGGGTTGCTTGTTCTCTGTTGATGGTTATATATTAGCATAGTTTAATAATAATGTCAATAGCATAGTTTAATAAATGCATTATTTTTAAAATAGTGTTTTTTCTCCACATATAATAGGAAATAAAAAATATCGAAATAAAAACCCATAGCCGATTGACGCATAGTTTAATAAATGATATAATCAAAGCAAACAATAACAGGAGGGTTTAAAAATGGCATTTAAAGAGAAAGAAAAGGAACTTTCATATATTGCACAATATCAAAAAGACAAGTACGACCGTATAACAGTAATGGCACCAAAAGGAACCAAGGAAGACGTAAAAAGAGCAGCCGATCTAAAAGGCGTCAAGATGTCTGCATTCGTTCTGGAGTGTATACAGAAAGAATTGGAAAGAATGAAAAAATAGCAGAATAGTTTAATAAATTACTTGACGCATAGTTTAATAAATGCTATACTGTAATCATAGAAAAGGAAGTGGTTACAGTATGGCAAACTTAGAAAAATTTTATATTCCGCAATATGATAAGGCTGGAATATATGCAGTTGTCAACAGAACAAAAATGATGGCGTATGTTGGGCAAAGCACGAATATTAAAAAGAGAGCATTACAACATAAAACAGGGATTCAAAACGGCACTCATAACGTAAAAGAAATTAACGAAGACAAAGAAGACGAATTTACTTTTCTAGTACTTCATAAATTTTATAGCGAAGAAGTTGCAAAAAATAAATTGGATTTTTGCGAAAAAATTTATATGTTCACATTGGCAAAAGCTGGTTTTAAGTTATATAACAAAAATGATGTTGGATATTATAAAAATACTCTTGATATTGCAACATATATTTGCAATGATATAGCGTTCGAGCTTGGGACAGATGAGAATTTAAAAGACGCATATTTTGAAAAATACGGAAAACATTATTGCTATGATATAAAAATAGCAAATAATTGCAAGTAAACAAATAACCAGAGGGGCGAGAAATCGCCCCGATCATGAATTAAGAAAACCAATTACACAGCCCCGGACAGGGGCGGACAGGGGGAAAGATGAATATTAAAATTTATTGTAATTATGGTTGCTTATCAGCAGAAAAAAGAAACGTTTACACATACGGAATGCCACATCCCACAGCTACTTGCTGGGACGAAATGACAGTAGAAATCCCAGACGGCTGGGAAGTTTTCGAAAATTCCATGGGAAGCTTAATGGTAACAGCTCCTTGGGGCTTTGTTTACGGGATAAATGAAGTACTTCAGGGCAACGAAAAACCATGCTTTTATGCATTAGATAAAAACATGAACGGACACCGCCAGTATTTAAAAGTTTTGGATTGATAGGAGGAATAAAAAATGATAAAATTAAACACATTATCTTACGTTTACGGACAGAACGACACAATAGAGGTCGGAGAGGAATACTATTTCGGTCAGCTCTGGTACGGAGACGGGGACGGGGAAGAGCTGTTAGAGTCCGGAGCAATCGCCGTATATCAGGACGGCGAGGAGCTTATCGTTGACTTTGAAATCCTGGAGCCCACGGAGGATATTTTACAGACCCGAGTCAAAGTTATCGGGATTAACTAGGAGGCAGGAAAATGAAGTATATAATTATGGATTATACAGACGGTGATTGTTTCACCGATGAATTTGACAACAAGGAAGAAGCCATTCTGGAAGCGGAGGGGAAATGGTCAAATCTGACAAGGTTTGAAAAGAAACACAGATCGGAGTTTTACGTGCTGGAAAGCATCAATCCAGATGAAGACGCGCCCAATCATTACGATGGGGACATCGTAAAACGTTGGAAATAAAAACAAGCCCTAGGAGATAATCCCGGGGCTTTTATTGTCTTATTTTGGCGGCGTAATATGAGGGGGAACAACCCCGCCGCCGAAGTTGTTAAAATACATTTAGCACAAAACCGTCGAAGTTGTCAAGCAAAATTTTTTTATTTTAAGGCTTGATTTTTAAAACTGATGTGGATAAAATAAAATCAACGACAGGCGACGGAACTCAGGAGGGGAGCGATAGCCAGAACGCGAAAAGAATAAGAATTTAGCAGCCAGATCACGCCGGACAAGGTCCCGGAAGGGTCTGGCTTTTTGTGTTTAATAACCGGAAAATTACAGTATTACAAGGCGTATAAATATATAATAACTATATATAATCCCCTCCAAGATTCCAAAGCCCTAGAGTTTATTAATATATATATGCTATACAGTACTGTATAGATATAATATATATAATTACTATGGGGAGTAATAAGAGAATAAAAGAAAATAAAATATGGTATTGACAAGGGTATATTATCTTTGCTATAACAGAGATACAGAGAAAAACAGAATAATTTATTATAACTTTTAATTATGCTACCGAGTCTGGCTTTACTATGACTTTACTTTTACGATCACATAAGTGATATGTATGTTTGTATTGTCGTAGTAGGTCCAGGCTTTTTTATTTATATTAATTATCTGGAGGTGATACAGTGAAAAAGAGTAATACAACAGTAACAGAACAGGGAATAGAGGTATATGAGAATGATATATATAGACTCGTGGATGAATATATAAACACTGTGTTACAAGTAACTCCTGAGGAATTTGATACACAGAAAGAATATAAAGCTGTTGTTGCGGATAGTTTTGTAGATATGATCTTTTATATTCATGACAGAATACCTAAACCAAGTAACGACGATATAGAGCTGCTTGATAAGATATTTAATATATTTGTCAGGATATGCAGTAAGTACAGTGTATTGCCAACGCTGGAGGTGTTTAGTTTTCTAGTTGGTATTAACCGTTCAACGTTTAGCGATTGGATGCGTGGAGACTATAGAGCAAGCTCATCGCATGGCACCACGGTTAAAAAATGGTTCGATATCTGCAAGAATTGCACAGTTAACAGGCTTAACAATCAGCCCGGCACAAATGCCAACTTGATATTTATTGCCAAAGCAGCTTATGGAATGGCAGAGACGGCACCAGTGCAGACAGCGCAGCAAGACGGCATACCACACCAGACAGCACAGCAGATTGCGGACAAACACAGGGCAGCGCTTGAACTTCCAGAGATGGAAAAGCCGGAGTTGTAACACAATAAAACGTGGAAAACGTTCGTGAACTGCGGACAAAAGGGCATAAATTCAGATAAATAGTGCAAACTGTATATCATGCACAATTTATACAAGCGGTATTTGTACAATGTGTATGTCAATCTATATAAGAAACTAAAGTTTGTTGTATAGATACATATGTTCGTGTTAAATAGCGCCCCTACGTGCACTTCCTTGATCACTGCCGCAGGCCTTTCAGAGTCAGCGTTAAGCCAGGGAAGCGGGAACCCATGGGGCGGCGGGCTTCCCTGGTAGCGTCCGGCATGGATACCGGGGACCCCCTCTATATAAGTATTAGAATGGGACGAGTGAGTACCCGAAACGCCCGAAAAAACAAAAAAGGAGTTACGCAGAAAGGAACACTAAATGGTATTTGGTAAAGGAAACAGTAATAACCATTCAAACCCCAAAGATCAATGTTTCTTAACTTGGAGAAATATGTTGAAAAGGTGTTATTCAAGCGAACAGAAATACAAAAATTACAAAAAACAAGAAATTGTAGTGTGCGATGAATGGCTGGACTTTTTAACATTTAAAAGTTGGTATGACAGAAACTTTTATCGAGTTGATAACGAAGAAATGAATCTTGACAAAGATATATTGTGCCATGGAAATAAAATGTATTGTCCGGAATACTGTATTTTTGTTCCAAAACGAATAAACACTTTGTTTGTTAGGTCCAGAAACAGAAGAGGAGATTTACCTATTGGAGTATACAGAGGAAAAGAGTGTTTTATTTCATCATGCAGCGTAAATGGAAAAAATGTTAAAGACAAACACAAAGACCAAATATCAGCTTTCCTTAGATATAAGGAAATAAAGGAAAAACATGTAAAAGAAATTGCTAATCAATATAAAGGGAAAATTCCTCAAAGACTTTATGAGGCAATGATAATGTTTGAGGTAAAAATAGATGATTAATGGTTGCCTACAAACAAACCTGTGATTTAATTTTTTCCCAAAAAACAAAAAAAAGAGTTCCTCATGGCAGGGATAGTGATTGCAACATGACAAGCCATAAGCCTTAATGGTTTCTCTGCCATAAATAACAAGGCGATATCAGAAAGGCAGGTATAAACATGAGAATAGGGTATGCTAGAAACTCAAAAATTTGGTTTTCACTTTCGGATAAGGAAAAGATTCTCTCACATGAGAATGTAGATATACTTGTCCGCGACTTAGAAGATGAAGAAAATTTTAAAGCTCTTTGTTGCAAAATGAAAAAGGGAGATTTGCTTATTGTCTGTGGAGTGGATGATATTGGAAGTACCAGGAATGAAATCGAAGATACATGGAGACAGATTCGCGACCTCGAAGTAGAGATTCACGTAATTACAGCTCCAGCGCTGCTTCAAAAAGAGAATATGACTCTTGATGAATTACTGATAAGAGACGTTACGCTTAGCGTGCTGGCTTTCCAAGTTGAGATTGCCAATCAGAAACTTAAAGAATTATAAAGGTTCATATTTGATATGCAAGAAAGGCGAAAAAATGAAACAGATCGTAAATAATGATGGATACCTGAGATCAGCGTTAATGGACGTAGCTAACCAGCTTTTAAATATTTGCAATGAAACAGGAACCACGAATATTCAATTACTAACATCTTCTTGGGATGATAATAAAGGCATTACGCTTTTGGCAAAAGCAGGAGACAAACCGATTCTTTCAGTAAAGATGGACACTGCCTATGAAAAAGAATAACTCTCAGGGCGAATCAATCAGAATCCGGCTCACATATCAGTTAGAGCAAAAGCTCATTACCGAGAAGAACAGAACCGGCAAGAGCGTGTCGCAAATTACCAGAGAAGCATTGGAACAATACTTCCGAAAGAGGTAGTTAATATCTCAACCTCAAAAATTTTCCAAAAAATAAAAAAGGGGTTCAATATGACAGAAGAATACAGTGAGCGTTTCGACCAGCTTCGGAAGAACCGAGTTGAAACCAGCTTTTATAAATATGGTCCAGCGAAGAAAAACTTTCAGACCGGAAACGTACAGGCACTTCCTACAATGGAACGGTGCATTGAAAAATATAATTCCACTGGGAATACAGAATACCTTGTGGACGCGGCAAACTACCTAATGTTCGAATTCATGTACCCGCAACATCCTAAAGCACACTTTAAAGCTACAGACAGCAAGGATAGTGCCGGGATAGTCGGAATCAGTGTAAAAGAAATGGAGGACTTGAAGAATGAACAGTATTGACCCAGTATATTATGCATATGTAATGGATGAAACAGCGATTTTCACAAGAGAAAAACCAGACCCTGGAAAAATTCAAGGATACGTGATATTTAAAGCAAATAAAGTCAAAGTTCTTTTGGGGAACGCGACAGCGTGTGAAGATCTGAATGGAGATGTGAAGATTGACCTTTCAAAACAGAAACTAACCGACGCAGTAGCCATTTTAAGGCACGAACTTCTTACACATGGAGAAGTTTACAATGGCTTCAAAGCAAGCCTTAAAACAGCAATTGAGAAGTATTGTACCTGCGGTTTACCATTCGAACCAGAAGAAGAAACTGCCGGTAAGATTCTTGATTTCATGATCGGAGAGGAACAAAGAGAATGATTTTAGCAAAATTCGTAGCAGCCATGTTAGATATTGCATTTTTCACATTGGTCTTGGCATTCCTTATATCACAGGACGAAGTCGAAAAGAAAAGCAATCCAATAGCTTCAGCAATATTTATATTAATGGAAATATGTTTCGCAGCTAATGCAGTTGTGATTTTTAGATTATAAGGAGAACCCAATGTGGTTAGCATTCACAATACAAATTCCCCTGTTCACTATACTGATTGAACGGGTGAAAATACAAGAAAATCAGAAACCTGCCGTTCTCAGGTTAGGGAAAGCCTTTGAATCTGACAGGTCGAGGCATCCAGAGTAGCTTAGGTCTGCGTTGGTGAAACTCAATGGAATATAATATAATTTTTTCCCACCCATTGCAAAGTAACTGGCGCGGACTTAACAATATTAATAGCTATGATGCTTTCTAAAACCACCAGAATATATCACATTTCCGGGAACGCCAACCCGGAAAGTAATGGGCTATCGCCAAGCGGTAAGGCTCAGCACTTTGACTGCTGAATTCGTGGGTTCGAATCCCACTAGCCTAGTTAGCTATATCATTGGCATGATATAGTTCCTCTGAAATACCATCTATCCCATCAGGGGATGAATAAAGGGGCTTCAAACGTCCCGGATGGTTTCCACATTTTGTGGAGCAGCGGACCCTTTGTTGCGACTGTGAGGGTAAGAATCGCAACAGTGGAGATAGTCAGAATCTCCACTCAGGAAGTTTAGCTCAATTGGTCAGAGCATTCGGCTCATAACCGAAAGGTTCCGGGTTCGAGTCCAGGAACTTCCATTACTTCTATTAATGCCGCCCGAGCCGTTATCCGGGTGGAAAAACTTATCAGAATTATGACGTTGGCGACTATGATGACCACGATACGGCGTGCAGATCACGTAGAACCATTTCCATTTTCTGATAGCGTTCCAGAGTTTTAAAGATTGCGCACGAATCTTGGAGTTTTAAGGAATGTAAAAAGGAAATCCGGCGTTCTTCCCGTATTTCTAAAAAAAACAAATATCCGAAACAACTCCGTGAATCCAGACGCGGTTATTAAATTGGATAGTGGAAAGCATAACACGATAAACCTATTGCTAACCGGCGAATTGCCGGTTCTGGGAGAATATTCCGTAGAGGTAGCGGTGCAGACTGTAAATCTGTTGCCTTCGGGCTCGGGTGGTTCGACTCCATCTTCTCCCATTCGCAGGATAGAGAAGTGGAATCTCACAAGGCTCATAACCTTGAGATCGGCGGTTCAAATCCGCCTCCTGCAATTCGTGGAATGTACGCTAGTGGCAAACTGACAGAGTCGCGCTCTGGTCTCCGGTTCGATTCCGGACGTTCCACTTTAATCCGCTTAGAATTATGCTATTTGTACACAGGCGGTCTATGGCTCAGGTGGATTATTGAAGTATAGCTCAGTGGTAGAGCAGTGGTCTCCAAAATCACGTGCCGAGGGTTCGATTCCTTCTGCTTCAGTTCCGATGAATTGCAATCATTGGAATTTTTTTCTCTTACTTCGTTCGGTTCCAGTGTTTCTCGTTGGGAGATTTATGCCGTTCAAGTCGGCACACTGGACTTTTTTAAATTTAAAAGCAGGAGGATGAACGTTGAAAGAAAAAACCGGAATATTATATATAGCTGTAAACCATGAGGATTCCGAGTGGTTTTTGCATACATTAAAAAGTAGATTATTTGGTTCTACAAATGCGATATTAAACCGCAATGTTATGACATTAGAAACAAATAATTACATTGTCGAAACAATCACTTTATTTAATCACACATGGGATAGCCGATCATATCCGGCAGAAGCGTTTTTACTTAGTAGTAAGCCTTTTGAAACACAAATACCAAGAATCAAAATCCTGTCAAATGAATTTTCAAGAATAGAAACCAAATTAGCTATTAATGCAAAAGAAATCGACATGGAACAGCTTGTACATGCGCTAAATCATGATATTGTTCCGTATACGGAAAATCGTAGCATATGGGAGAAAAATTTAAAATGCAAATAGCAGGCAAAGAAATTAAAGATGAATGTTCTAAATGCGGAAACATCCTTGGATGCGAATTGTTCCGTCAAGGACATGGAATAAAGCAAGAACGTGAAAATATAGCAAAGATGATCGAGTGTCAGATGAAGCATAGGGAGGAAAGAGAGAAATGAACGAACTGAAAGTATTGAACGAGCAGGAAGTATTGGGAAAACAGTTTTGCGTTTACGGAACAGCAGAAGAACCGTTGTTTGTGGCCAATGATGTAGCTGATTGGATTGAACATAGCAACGTAACGGAAATGCTTAGGGGCATTGACGATGATGAAAAGCTGGTCTCAACAATTCTTAGGGCAGGTCAGAACAGGCAAATGAATATGCTTACCGAGAATGGACTTTATGAAGTCCTGATGCAGTCAAGAAAGCCAATCGCAAAACAGTTTAAGAAAGAAGTTAAAGAGATTCTGAAGACTATCCGTAAGCATGGCATATATGCCACGGACAATGTCATTGATAATATTCTGAATAATCCAGATTTCGGCATCGAACTTCTGACCAAACTGAAAGAAGAACGTGCTGCGAGAGTGAAAGCCGAGAGAAAGAATGCTATTTTGATGCACGTAAATAAGACATATACTATTACTGAGATTGCAAAAGAACTGGGACTGAAATCAGCAATACAGCTAAATCGGATTCTGGCAGAGAAAAAGATACAGTATCAGGTAAATGGTACATGGGTGATGTTTTCGCAGTATAGCAATTGTGGGTACGAAGAAATCAAACAGGAAGTTCTGGATTCTGGAAGAGTAATCTATCACAGGCGAATCACACAGATGGGACGAGAGTTTATTCTTGAGTTGTTCGAGAAGACAGCTTGATTGATAAAGGAGGATTGCCATGATTAAGATTTTGAAACCTGGTACATTAAAAGAAGCAACTTGTAACAAATGCGGTGCAGTATTGAGCTATGACGAGTCCGAAGATGTGAAAGATGAAAATATAGAGAATCATTTTGCTACAAATATGCCATCTGGATTCGGGTACAAGAGAAAATACATCATTTGCCCGCAGTGTAAGAATAAAATCATTTTAAGTTCGACCAGATAGGGACATATTCGCTTATGAGAATCAATTATTCAGGTACCGATATTGGATTTTTTGATACTGTATATAATCTTGAGGGAGAATGCCATCGAATGAACATCCCGACCAGATTTTATCCAGACAAGCATGTGCTTCTGGCAGGAAACACTGTTTTATTTCATAAAAATCCAGAATGTTCGGATTACATCGGAGATAACTACGAAACAATTTTCACCTTAGTAAGAAAGGATAACGGGAAATGAGTATTAAAACAGCACTTGAATCAGAGGGAGTAGACTTCTCTGAATATATGAATATACCAGAGCCATGGGATGGCTCAGCACAAATTAAAATGGAAAATGGTACAAAGTGGGTGATTTGCCCGTTTTGCGGAAAGAAAGCCTTAAAGATTTTCCCAACCACAAAGATTTATCGGATGCCGTATAAATGTAAGGGAAGCAACTGTAAGAAAGAATTTGTGGTGAATGTATGAATAAAAAAAGAATCAAATGCTTTCTAACAGGCGGATGCAAGTTCAAAAGTTCAGATACAGAATCAAAATGTGACGATAAAGAAAAGACTTGCACTATTACGGAAACTTGCTACAAATGCGGGAAAAAGTATACAGCCATATTTACTTATAAGCAGTTAGGGATTCCGGATTGGAGATGATTGAATGAAACTACCAGAATGCGACCACGATTTTGAAGAATGCGAGATATTTAATCCGTATAATTATAATTTAAAGGAATTCAAATTACGCGATTCCAATCAACGTTTCCACCCGTATTATTGCAAAAAGTGTGGAATACTTATCTTAAAAAGAGCAACTAATAACGCACGAGGAATAGACAAATTTTTATGGGAGGATGAATTATGAAAAACACATGGAAAGTATTATTAATTTTGTTTGCAGGAATTTTAGCAATTGCAATATTCGGAATCTTTGGAGTGCAGAGTTTTCAGAATCATGCGATAGCATTGGAAGAGCAGGTGGAATCAGCATCTTCGGATATCAAGATACAGGAGAAGCGTAGAGTTGATCTGGTATATAATCTTGCAGATTGTGTGAAGCAATACGATAAGCATGAAAGCGAAACATTAAAAGCTATTGTTTCCGGAAGGACTTCTGGTTCGAATGATATTGAGAATGTTACTACTGCAATTTCAGCTGTGAGTGAAGCGTACCCAGAGTTGAAATCTTCTGATAACTATAAGCAACTTATGACAGAACTTTCCTTGACAGAGAATCTTATTGCAGAATACAGGGAGAATTACAATAAATCAGTCAAAGCATATCGAAAATATGTGAAAGCATTTCCGCAGAGATCATTCTTGAATATGCTCGGATATGATAAAAAAGAATTTGAATTGCTTGATTTCGACACACCAGAATCGGCACCGCAGAATCTGTTTGAGGAATAGAGATATGAAGACGAAAAGAGGTTGGGATTTTGGAAATTTTGAGGTTACTAAGAGAGAAATTATTGCTAGCATTTCAATCATTGCAGTAATGCTTCTTATAGGAACATTGATTTCTTCCAAAATATCTGACTGGCAGATAAATCAAAATGATAAATACAATAAAGCTGTAAAAATTCAATCCACAGATTTGTTTCAGTATGGAATGGAGACTAACGTCGGTAATGCTTTTGTGTATGGCAAATTAAAGGCTGTAGATACAGTTACTTACCCAGAAATTAATGGCAAATACATGTATGTTAAGAAGGTTAAAGAAAAATATACCATGCACACCAGAAGAGTAGCACATAAATCTGGAAAAAGTACTTATTACACCACTGAAACTTATTGGACTTGGGATTATGCAGGAAAAGAAAGCAAGACAGCTAAGAAAATAAATTTCTGCGGAATTGATTTTAAAAGCAATAAAATCGTTCTTCCAGATGACGAGTACATTGATACAGTAAAAGAGTCCAGTTATATCAGATACAAGTACTACGGAGTTGGAACGAAGTACAAAGGAACAATTTTTACGTCACTAAAAGACAAAACAATCAGTGATAAGACTAAATTTTACAACAACCAAAATATCGAAGAAACAGTAAAACTCTTAGAAACCGGAGTATGGTTAATTTTATTTCGTGTTTTATGGGCTATCTTGACAGGAACGGTTGTTTTTGGATTTTATTACTTAGATAATGATTGGTTAGAATAAGCAGTCAAAGAGCCACATGAGAGCCAGACTAAATCCTAAAAAGAAAGGAGATCTGGCTCTATTTTTATGCAAAAATTCACAGAAGGTTCGCTTGAATGGTATCGGGCAATTTTAAATCAAATCATTAATGGTGATATGACGGTCTATCAAAACCAGAAAGATTGCCTTGATCTGCTGTTAAATATGAATATTGATCTTCCTTTCAAGGATAATCCAGATGCGCAACAGATGGGAATAAAGGTAAGCCAGTATGCACACAATATCGCAGAAAGGCAAGCTGCTATTACTGGAAGTGGAGATTTTGACGATATTTACTGGAAATATTTACTGTTGGAAGCACAGAACTATCAAGTTGACAGTGGATTGCTTTACCTTGAAAAGAACCGAATTCCAAAAGAACGATTTTATGAACCACGAAGAAATGTGTTTTTGCAGCATAATATTATAAGTTCGTTGCAAGACCTGATGGACGATAAGCTTGATATATTTGCATTGAGCGTACCTCCTGGCTGTGGCAAATCGACTCTTGAAGATTTCTTTCTTTCGCTTGTTGGCGGATGGTTCCCCAATGATTTTAATTTATCATCTGCACATAGTAGTATTCTTACCCGTTCCCTATATGACGGAGTTTTGGAAATAATCAATGATCCAGTTGAGTATACATGGCATGAAATATTTCCGAATGCGGAAATACAAGGAACGAATGCAAAAGAAACAACTGTTAACCTTGAAAGAAACGGACGTTTTAAAACATGGACGTTCCGATCAATTGACGGCTCTCTGACTGGTGCTACTCGTTGTAATAGATTTCTTACCGCCGATGACCTTGTATCTGGTATTGAGGAAGCGTTGAACAAAAACCGATTAGATACCCTGTGGACAAAAGTAGTAAATGACTTGCGTTCTCGTAGGCTAGAGGGTTGCAAAGAGTTTTATATAGCTACAAGATGGTCAGTACATGATCCTATTGGAAAGCTACAGCAGTTATACGCTGGGAACCCTAGAGCAAGGTTTATAGCAGTACCGGCACTTGACGAGAATGGCAAAAGCAATTTTTTATTCACAGTAAATGGGTTCTCTGAGAAGTATTTCAACGATGCTAAAGAGTCCATGGACGAAATCTCTTATAACTGTCTTTACCAGCAACAACCGGTAGAACGTGAAGGATTGCTACTTCCACCAGATAAGCTAAAAAGATTTTTCTTCGACAGAGAAGACGTGCCCGATGGATGCACGGACGAATACACAATTATACCAGACAGAGAAGCAGATGCGATATGGGCAGTATGCGATACAAAAGACAAAGGAACCGACTTTGAATCATTACCGATTGCATATCAATATGGCGATAAATTCTTTATTGTAGACGCCGTATTCGATGATACCACAGATTACGATATTTTGGACAGAAAGACCGCAGACATACTGACTAAACACAACCCACATATGATTCGCTTTGAATCAAATAACGTCGGAAATCGTGTCGCTCATGACGTCCAAAAACTCATTGATGGGAAATGCCGAGCAGAAATAGAAACCAGACCTACTCAGGCAAACAAAGAGACGAAAATCCTTGTCAATTCAAAT